>Ga0114931_10008023_pt1 | contig 12834 bp, 9 predicted proteins | sample 2SBtaG_FD_89579 | JGI IMG/M metagenome (GOLD analysis project Ga0114931, IMG submission 89579) | Deep subsurface microbial communities from Kolumbo volcano to uncover new lineages of life (NeLLi) - 2SBTROV14_V59a metaG | ecosystem: Environmental > Aquatic > Marine > Volcanic | place: Kolumbo...
ACCGACGATGGCGAACTAGTACCTCGGGCCGGATGTCCGATCCGGGTTCTGGCCCGGCCCGGCCTCGGTGAGGCCGGGCCAAAACCCGCGTCGGCCATCCGTCTGCCCGCGGCCCCCTGCGATCGTTGCTTTTTGTACGCGAAACCCGGAACGGAGTTCCGGCTCCGAGTACTAGTCGATAGCGACGCTGTTTGCCGTGCTGTACCCGGGCGCCCTGGCGCCCGGGTGCGGCCGCGATTTCACGCCCACACTCGAGAACCACTGGGCACCTGCGACCCACGACTAGCGGCGATCGGTTTGCGACGCAACGCGAAAACGCGCAGATGCGAGCAGGGCAAGGAGCGAAGAAGGAGTTGGGTGGGCCCCAACGACTGATGAGCGACGCCGCCATGCGACGCAGATACGCGTTCTGGCGAGCGTTCGTAAACCGGTCGGCGCGCATCGCCGGCGTCCTGGGCAGACGCCCGCGAGCGCCCCGGCACCACGCCGGCGGCCCTCGAAACTGCGTTTCGCAACGACTTCGCCCGCTAGAGCTAGCGCTAGCGCACGCGCCAGGTCTTCTCGCCCTGCTTCATCTTGTAGATGCGCTTGGTTCCCTTGTGGCCGTTGAGCTTGACCGTGCCGAGCTTGATCGCGAACGAGTCGAACCATTTCGGTCCGATCGGGAAGTTCTTGTTGAGCAACGGCTTGGCCTTGACGCGGATGTTCGCCTTCACGCCCGGTGTGACCACGACCGACCAGTCGTACCGCGGCGCCGACAACTTGTAGCCATAGCCCTTGGCGATGCCCGGGTGGGCGTTGCGTTTGGCCTCGGCTTTGTACTTGTGCAGGTCCTTGGTGCTCGCAAAGAACACGCGGTGCTTCTGGCGCTTTTCGCCGGCCTTTCCGGCCGGCCAGCTGGCGATCGTGTCGTTGCCGTACAGCGCCTCGAACTCGACGCTGGCCTCGCCCTTGCCCGACACGTTGAACCCCACCTGCGCGGCGCCCGTCACGATGCCGAGCAAGCTGAGCTTCGTGTGCGTGAGCGTCGGGTCGATCCATAGCTCGAAGCCGCACTTGGTGCCGCAGTTGCCGAACGGCGGATCGAAGTTCTGGCTCATGCTGAATGCGGCGTGCTTCGGCACGACCCAGCGCTTGTTGACGATCGACCCTGCCTTCACCTTGATGATGATCTCGAACCCGACGCCGAGCAGGAACTCGTTGCCGTCCTTGACCAGCGACCGCTCGAGACCGGTGTCCTCGTAGTACTTCGGCCCGGCGTCGAAGGCCTTCGCCGAGAGCTCGACCGTGAACTCCTCGGGCTGATCGTGCGCCCCCTTGTGCACGATTTTCTTCGGGTCGAGGACGCCCGTGACCTCGACGGGCACGCGGAGCCCGAACTCGTACCACGGGTGGAACTTGACGCTCACGTAGCCGAAGGAAAAGCTCCAGCGCTTTTCCCAGATGAAGTCGTCGGCCTCGGTGAAGCCGGTGAGGAACTTGGCTCTGCTGGTGACCTTGCCCCGGGTGCTCGTCTCCGGTGGAAGGTCCGTCTCCTCGCTTGCTCGGGTGTCCGTGCCACCCCGATCGACGACGCTCTTGACCTTCTTGGGTCTCGCGAAGTCGACGTTGCCGTCGGCGTCGACGGTGCGGACCATCAGCTCTCCCTTGGCGGTCCGCTTCATCGCCTTCTTGGGAATGACGATGGTCGACTCGACGGTCAGGTCGCCCTGCCCGTCGTCGATGGCGTCGAGCAGCTCCTGCTTGCCCTTGTCTGCGGCCTTGCGCAGCGGATTGTCGGCGGGCAGCTTCCGCATCTCGGCGCGAAGCTTCGCGAATTTCGCGCGCGTGCCCCTGTCGAAGCCGGCGACCTTGTCCTTGGCCGCACGCGCGGCCTTTGCGTTGAATGCGCCGAACCGCTTCGACTTCTTGCGCATCTTGTCGCCGTCGACGACCGTGACCTTGGTGCTCGTCGTGATGACGACGGCATCGTCGGTCTCGATGACCTCTTCGACGGTTACCGGGTCGCCCTGGAGGGCGCCCGCGCTCTTGGCGCTCTTGAACTCCTTGGCGAGCTCGCGTTGGTCCCCGAACACGTGGTCCGTGATCTCGCCGACCGTGAGGGTCTTGCGGCCTGCGAAGGACACCTTGTGTCCGCGCAGCTTCTCGAAGGACCCGCGCTGTTTGACGCGCCTGCCCTTCGTGAACCGCTTGGCGAGCGAATCGTCGTTTTGAGCCGAGGCCGGCGTTGCCAACGCCAACGTCGCCCCTATCACTACCAGCAGCCGCAGCCGAAGCTTCATGGTTCCCCCCCCTTGCGAAGCTGACGCGCAGGATACCAGTGCTATTCATCGATAGACAGCGAACCGACGTCATTGACGGCGCCGGCCCGCATTGCGCTACAGCATTCGGAGCCCACGGTGAGCCACCACCAAGCGTCCTTGCCGACGGATAGGAGGCATTCGCTCGGAAAATCGAAACCGGCGTTTGTATCGAATATCGGATTGTCCGAGCGTACGGGGTCGAGCGGAGCTCGACGTGCAACCCGGCGAACGCAGTACGGGCGCTTGGGTGGGCCGATGCGGGGTTACGGACGCAGCGGGGCGTGTCGTCGGGGGCCCAAGGTGTCAAGAGCGCCCGGGCGTTCAGGACGGTTCGTCAAACGACACGTCGCTCTGTGGAGGTGGCCTGGCCTGTTCGACGATGGGGACTTGTGTCGACAGGTCCGAGGCTGGTGAGAATCGTTTCCCTATGCGCATGGGAGCGGCTACGGCCGACGTGGACCCGACGGCTTCTCGGTTGCTGGAGCGACTCCACCACGTCACCCCGCTGATTGCTTCCGGGCCGATGGCTTCTCTCGTCGCCGTGTTCGAGGATCACGGGATCTCCGGAGGCGCGCCGCTCGAGAGGCGTCCGGGGCTTCTGTCGGCCATGGACGCGCGCTCCGAGCACGGGGCGCCGGTGCTGCTCACGGCGAAGTGCGATCGGCTCGCTCGTGACGTCGTGGTCGCTGCGATGGTCGAGCGCCTGGCCGAGCGTCAGGGGGCGCGCGTACTGACGGCCGACGGTACGGGCAACACCGAGGGCCCCAAGGGCATGCTCATGCGCGGGAGGATAGCCCACACAAACATCCTGAGCCATGCTAGCCCTTCCATAGGTACGAAGGGGAAGTCGTCATAATCCTCCTTGTGCGCAGTCGGAAGCAGGAGGAGATTCATGCAGCTCAGGATGGGAACGTTGGTGCTCGTTGCGGGTGCGGTCGCGGTGGCGGCCGGCCCGGCGCGCGCCCAGGTGGATGTGGGACCCGCGCGCACGATCTCCGAGGTCGGCGCGGTCGGGCCGATGCACACGGCCGTCGATGTCGGCTCCGGCGCGGGGCGATTCACGGCGCTGTGGTCCGACAACCGCGACGGCTGTCCGGTCAGCACGACCAACATCAACGACTGCGCGGGCGCCGTGCGCCACGTCTACGGCGCCGGGCTCGACGCGACCGGCGCGCTCGACAGGCCGCAGATCGGGGTCGACGTCGACCCCGACGACACGACATCGCCGGCGCTGGCGTTCGGCGATACACACTATCTGGCCGTGTTCTGGCGTGCGGGCTCGCTGTGGGCGGTGGCGCTGGACACGATTGGCGGGCCCGATGGCACGCAGCCGACCTTCGAGCTCGCCGCGAGCGCCGGCAACGAGATCGTCGTCAAACCCGCCGTGGCCTGGGCGACCGCGAGCTGGCTGGTGGTGTGGCCGACCGGGGCCGGCTTGCGCGCGGCGCGAGTGAGCCCGGACACCGGGCTGGTCGACGTGACCCCGCTCGAGCTGACCACGGGCACCGAGGACGGGGTGTACGAGCGCCCGCGGATCGCGTGCGACGGCGGCACCTGCATGGTCGTGTTCGTCGACGGCAACGGCGATCTGCGCGGCGTGCGCGTCGCCGAGAGCGACGGTGCGGTGCTCGACACGCCGCCGCTCGCGATCGCGCCGCAGGCCATGTACGGTCCCACCTCGGCGCCGGCCGTGGCGTCGGACGGCAGCGGTTACCTCGTCACCTTCTCGACGGGGTCGGCGGGAGCCGGCGCCGTACAGGCCGTCCTGGTCGAGCCGGACGGAACCGTCCCGCAGCTGAATCGCGCCACCATTCACGCCGGCTCGGACGCGGCCGAGCCGGCGGTGGCGGCGACCGGATCGGGCTTCCTCGTCGTCTGGAGCCAGCGCGATCCCGGCGACGTCGGCAACAGTTGGGGCGGCATCGGCATCCGCGGCATGCGCGTGGAGCGCGGCGCCGGCGGCCTTGATCTGCTCGACCCTGGCGGCTTTCCGATCGTCAACCGGCTCGACGTGTACGAGGCGGCGCCGCGCGTGGCCGGCGGCGGCGGCCGGTTCTACGCCGTGTGGCTCGAGCGGGCGGACTCGATGACGCAGGCGGACACCCCGTTCGGCGTCGGCGGCGCCCTGATCGAACTCGCCGGCGGGACGCCCGGCGAGGTCGACGCCGGGCCCGGCGGCGGCGCGCCCGACGCGGGCGCGGGCGACGGGGGTGGCAAGGACGCCTCCGGCTGCGCGGTCGGCTCGTCCCGCGGGCCCGGAGCCGTCGCGCTGGCGCTGCTCGGCCTGCTGGCGCTCGCGGCCCGCAGGCGGCGGCGTCAACGCTGACGTCAGGTCGGTTCGCGGGCTCGCGATCTCCGCTAGTTGTCGCCGGCACGCCGTTCGCAATAACTCGCGGTGATGTAACCAGGCGCGACCGTGGTCGACCGAATGTGCGACCAGCTCGCGCGGCTCGGCGACGAGCTCGCGGGCGCGATCGAGCGCGGTGACGTGGCCGCGGCGCTGGCGGTGGCGGGGCAGTCGCGCGGCGCCAGGGCTGCGGTCGCTCGCGGCACCGCCGAGCTCGACCGGCTGCCTGCCGGCGAGTTCGCGCCGGCGGTCTCCCGGCTGCGCGCTGCGCAGCGGCGGGCCGCTCGCGGCATCGCGTTGCTCGACGCGTGGTTTGGCCGCGAGCTGCCGCCCGACGACCAGCTTCGCCAGCACCCGGACGGAACGATTGGGCGAGCTTGGGACATGTCGCCATGGTCCAGGCCGTCTCGCTGCACGTCGGCAAGGCGATCCGCCCCGGCGACCGAGCCGGGCTCGAGCGCATGATCCGCTACGGAACACGGCCGGCCTTCGCCCACAAGCGGCGCTCGAGCCACCCGACGACGACGAGGAGCACGAGCACCTGGCCGCCGCCGTCGCCACGGACCGTGGCGGCCGGCGCCCGGTCCGGTCGCGAAGACAACGAGCCTGCCCGCAAGCGCACCGCCGTGGTGCACAGCCAGCTGGGGAGGTTTTCGGTGCACGCGAACACGGCCGTCGACGAGGACGACCGCGCCGGCCTCGAGCGTTTGCTCCGCTATGCCTCCAGGCCGCGGCTGGCGCAACGACGACTCTCCTTGGACGCGGCCGGTCGTGTCCGCTATCGGTTGCAGCGACCGTATTACACGGGATAGACCGAGCCCGTCGACTTTCTGCGCAAGCTCGCGGCCCTGGTGCCACCGCCCCGGCACAACCAAGTCAGATTCTATGGCCTGTTGGCCCCGCAGGCTCACGACCGGAATCGCTTCGAGCGGTTGATGCCAGTGCCACCTCGGCTTGGCGACAGATGTCCCCGTCGTCGCAAAGGCCAGGCCACCTCCTCAGAGTGACTTCGTGTTTGACCAACCGCGATGAGCGCCCCGAGCCCGCTTGACCGCTTCGACCCGCCCAGGCCGCGTCTGCCGGGTCACACGATGAACCCCGCTTGACCACGCCTCCCCGCAAAAACCAACATTCGATACCAGGTCGGTTTCGAGTTTTCGAGCTACTTCGTCCTATCCCTGGAGAGGCGGCCTTGCCCCATACCGGAACGCTACCGCGCCTGCCCGACGCTAAAAGCGCAGGCGGTACCCAAGCGAAAATGCCGTCACCGACACCTGATCCTCGCCGATCTTCCCCGAATCGCCGAAGCTGATGTCAGACTCTCGGTGGTCGACTTCAATCGCCACGGCACCGGGACCAAGATCCACATCGGCACCGACGCGAACCCACACCGCTGGCGCGACGCCTGTCTCGTCCATCGACTGATTGAAGGCATCAAATTCCGCGCTGGCCCAAACCAGGCCGCCACTGACGCCGGCGTAGGGACGAATGAAGGCATCGGGCAGCGGCAACACGTCGACGCCAGCGGTCAACCCCAACACCGACGTGTCCTGGCGAAGCTCGCCCAACGCGCGAGGATACTGAGTGGGGAAGAAGTTCGCTGTGCCTCGCTGAAACGAGCGATAGAACTCGACATCGATGCGGCCGCGAACTTCGATGGAGCCGAGCACAAGCTGATACCCGCCGCCGCCGCGGACGAGCACGTTGGCCTCGAGGTCGACGCGAGGAACCACCGTTCCCAAAAAGAGGTCGGCGCTCCAGGGCGCGTCGGCATCGTCATCTTCCAACGATGGCGGCGGTGATGAGCTCGACGACGGCGACGACGCGGGCTCCGGGGGGAGTGCCGGCGCTGGTGCGGGCACCGGGGTTGGAGTGGGTGCGGGCGCGGGCGGCGGTGTGGATGCAGGCGCGGGTGTGGGCGCCGGCGTTGGAGTGGGTGCAGGCTTCGGCGCAGGCTCGGGCAAGGCCGGCGGCACCGCTGCTGGGGGAACCGGCGCCGCGGCGAGAAACTCCTTGAGCCTCTCACCCGGCGCGGTCTTCAACGCGCGATGGGCGATGTCGTAGGTCTCGCCGGCGATCTCCGACTCGGTAACCACGTCGACCAACACCAGGGTCAGGCGAAAGTCGTTACCGTCTTTGGCGAGGGCCACGCCGACCACCCGGTCGGTCCCCTCGCCGGCACCGATGTGCGCGAGACAGGCGACATCGCCGGCACAGGCCCGCGGCTTCGGCGGCGTGGACGACGCCACGCGCACCCCCTCTAGGTAATTCGCCGTCGCCGCGACCGCCGTGAGAGCGCGGCCGACATAGCGCCTGGCGACCCCGCGCTCGCCAGCGGGTTTCAGAATGAGCGTTGTCGGCCGGTCAGCCTGAGCCGCTCCAGCAGTGCCCAAGAGCAGCGCGAGCGCGCACAGGCCCGCCCGGGTCAGACGCCCGGGGACAAAGCCCCCGAGCGCCGCCCGGCGCAATCGATCAGGCGTCATTAGAACGGACCCGAGACTCGGTAGAGCACGTCGGCGTTCTCATCGGTGACCAGCAAGTCGCCGGCGGCGGTGAAGTGGAGTCCCCAGGGCCGGTCGAGGTTGGAGACGATGGTCTTCGATGGACAATTCGACGTGCCGAGGCAGGTGGAGATATCGAACTGAACGATCAGGCCGTTCTTCTCATCGGCGACGTAGATCCTGCCGCCGGCCGGGCTGAGCACCACATCCCGGGGCTGGTTGAGGTTTCCGTGGTCGACGCGGAATCGATTCAGCACGTTGCCCAACGAGGCGGCGGGCGGGTCGAAATACCACAGCTCATCGTTCCCCCGATCAGTGCCGACAAAGCCCGAGCCGACCTGGGCGATACCGTAGGCGTTGCCATTGAGAGGATTATTGGCGTCCATGGTGAAACTCGGCGACACCGGCGGCGGCGCGGACGGATCGAATCGCCGAATGAGGCCGTCCTCCCACAGTGCGGTCACCGAGGTTCCGCTCTCGATGATGATCCCCTCGGGCCGGCTGCCAAAGCCAGTGTCGAAGTCGGCTGGGTTGCCGACCGAGTCGAGGATTTCGACTTGATCGGGTCCTCCCGAAATGGTCAGGAAGTAAGTGCCGTCAGGTGCGTAGAAGGCAATGTCCTCGGATGTAGGGATACCGCTAATGGTGGGGGTGAAGATAGACTGAACGCCGCTGGCCGGGTCGACCTGCACTACCGACGCGCCCTCGCCGTTGTTGGCCACGTAGATCTGGCCGGCGGCGTCGGTGGTCAGGCCCCGCGGGCCGTTGAGGGTGCCCTTGGCAGTGATGGTGACCACAGTGAAGCCTGCGGCGGTGCCCAGGTTCTGGGCCGGATCGACTCTGACCGTCACCTCGGCCGAGCTCATCAGGTTGCCGGTGGTGTCCATGGCCTGGGCCACCAAGGTGAGGTCACCAAAGCGCGAGTTGCCGCCCACGTCGAAGAGGAAGGTCGCGACGAACGCCTTGGGCGCGGCGCCGCTGATGGGATCGAGCGGAACGATCTGGGAGAGGAACCGGGCGGTGACGCCACTGCCCTGCAAGAAGATCTGGGCCAGGCCCTGATCGTCGGTGGCCGAGACCGTGACCTTGATGATGGAGCCCGACGAGAATACGGTTCCGCCGACGGGCGACGTGATCGCCACGGTTGGAGCCGACATATCGGGATCGGTAACAATGACAAAGTCGCTGTCGCTGGCCGCGCCGACGGTGGCGGTGACCGTGTGGGTCCCCGCCGCCGAGAAGGTGATGGTCTGGGTGGTGGTGTCGATGGTGGCGCCGGCATCTGTGGGTACGGTGATGACCGGCGGGGTCGGGACGGGATTGCCGAAGCCGTCGACCGCGGTGACGGTGTAGCCGATGGGCACGCCGACGAATCCTGCGTGGGCGGTGAGCGTCACGACCACGACAGTGCTCGAAGCGTCGGCGTCCACCAGCATGGTGGCGGTGTCGACCAGGCCGGTGCCGGGGACTTCGGCGACCAGAACCCACGAGCCGGCACGGACCAATCCGGACACCGTGCCTGCTGCGGCGACCGCGCCGGGCGCGTTGGTCGTGACGCTGACGAAATCGGCGGTGACGTTGCCGCAGGTGTCCATGGTTTCGGTCGAGTAGGTGACGGTCGCGCCGGCGGCGATGGCGACCGGGCTCGGCGCGGTGGTCAGGGTGAGAGCTGCGGGCTTGCCGAGGGAGATGTCGATCTCGACGGACGCAGACGGCCCGCCGGCTCCCGCTTCGGCGGTGACGGTCCAGGTGCCCACGTCACAGAAGGTATAGGTAGATGGAGCGCCGAATGTTGTCGACCCAGCGGGAGCGTCGGTGCTGAGAGTGAATGACGGCGAGTCGATGACGTCGCCAAGAACGTTGAGCACGGTGACCTTGAACTCCACCGGTTCGCCGGCCCGGGCCGACTCGGGACCTTCGATCATCACAGTCGCCGGCGGGCCCGGGGGCACGATGTAGTTGACCGACGCGTCAGTCGGCAACGACTCGTTGCCCGCGACATCGGTCGCGGTGACGCTCAGGGTGTTGTCGCCCTCGGCCAGCATGACCTTGGCGGAGAATTTGGCGGTGTAGGGGTCGGCGGTGGTCTGCACCTCGGCCTGGCCGCCGCGAATGGTGACCAGGGAACCGAACTCGGCGGTGCCAGTCACCATGGGCTCACCATCGAGGGTCGGCGAGGTGAGCGCATCGACAATGGGCGGCGCAGGCGCCGTGTTGTCACTGTCGCTGCAAGCAGATAGCGCTCCCACGAGCAGAAGCGATGCGGATACGAACCAAAGCAGACGGGATCTCATAGGCCAACTCTCTCCATTGGGAGTTCCAGACAAGCCCGCGGCGCGAGCCGCGCAGCGGACACGGTGAACGTCATCATGCACTCGGCGTGCCCACGTAACTAATTGATTTACAACGACTCTGGCTGTGCAGGCTTCGTGCAATTGCGCGAAACATGCACAGTTATTTAGGTAATGCGCCGCACCATATCCTCCTCCCAACCCCGGTGCCAGGTACCCGGATCCCGTCCCCATCCCCGGTGCCAGGCACCCGGATCCCGATGCGATTGGGGTCGACCACTCCCGACACACTCTGGATCAGGTGACCAACAATCAGTCGACGCATCGGCAACTGTGCGAGTCATCACCAGGTTGCGCGATTGCCACACAAGCAACCCTCAACTTGTCCACGGCAGCTAGATCAACGCCTTGAAGACGGGGCTTTGGGAGTCGGCGCGAGCGGGGCAACTCACTCGCAGACGAGCAGAGCTAACGGCATGAAGGCACAGACTGGTGATGAATCAGACTGGCTGGCTGGCTGGGAAAACCCCTGAAGAGTAAATCTCAGACGTGGTAGCGGGATGAAATAAGCTCGCAGGAGACCGTGAGGAGTAAACCGCTGAGAGCGTGCGAAACGCTGAGAGCGGAACGAAGGCCGAGATGGAACTCGGCTGGCGACCGCGAGGCTGAACGCGCTGTGGGCCACCGAGCCGCCGGTCGCGAGCGCGAACTGCTCGCCGAGCGCGCGCTGCCACCAGCTTTCGATCGGCGTCCCGCTGACGAGCGCGACCGCGCGCTGCCACGGCATCGCGAGCACCTCGGGGTGCACCGTGCAGCCGAGCGCGACCGCGGGCAGCTCCCGCGGCGCGATCGCGTCGAAGTGATGGCGCAGATCTTCCATGTCGACCGCGACGGTCACGTCGGGAACGACCCCGGCGCCAATCAGCGCCGACAGCGCGTGCGAGCTCGCGATGACCACGCAACGCGCGGCGAGCGCGGCGACGTTGCGCTGCAGCGACGGCCCGGGACGATCACGGCGGGGCGTCCCGGCAGCGCGCCGGCCAGCGCCGCCACGGTCGGCAGGCGCGCCAGCCGCGCCGCGTTCGCCAACCCCTGGCGCAACATGATCGGCCCGAACTCGGCCGTGGTCGCGGCGTCGCAGGACAGCGCGTCGAGCGCCGCCGCCACCTGGCCGCGCAGCTCGCGGCGACGCGGCTCGCCCAGCTCGGGGGGCGACCAGTACACGACGTGCTGGGGCGGCGCAGCGACCCGCGCGCGCGCCCGCGCGCAGGCCGTCCAGCGAGCCGGCCACGACGACGCCCGGGGGCATCTCGGTGGCGTCCGCGCACTCGTAAGCGACGATCCGGCGCTGGCCGAGCGCGACCAGCGCACGGGCCAGCTCGGCGCCGCCGCCGAGCAGCGCCACGACTCCGCACCGAGGCCGAAGATCGCCCGCTATACTGACCGGGGCTGGTCGGGCCGAAGCCGGGGACGAAGAAGAAGTAGCGGCTGCCGGTCAGGGTTTGGGGATGCTGATGACCGTCCCCTGTTCCAGGTTGGTGTAGTACAGCCGGTCGCCGTATTGGGCGAGGCCGTAGGGGGACACGTCTCCCTCGGCGATGACGGTCATCGTCGTCGGGTCGCACCCGGTGCGCGGGCAGGCGAGGATCCGCGAAGCACGCGCCGGCATGTGGGCCTGGCCTCTGTAGTCGTAGTCGGTGGTGTAGACGGTGGCGTCGTCGACGGCGACGGCGGTGGGGTAGACGTTGTCGATCCAGGCGACCGCGTCGCTGCAGCCGGGGCGGCTACAGCGCTGGAGCTGGCTCCACCCGTAGAGTGCGTCGTAGTAGCTGTCGGCGTCGAAGTTGATGTCCAGCGACGGTCCCAGGCCGATGTCGGTGGTGGCGTTGGTACAGCCCGAGGTCGGGCACGTCGCCATCTTCGGCCATCCGGCCAGATAGACGGTGCCGGAGACCACGCGGATTCCATTCGGCTGGTTGTCGCCGCGATCGAACTCGGCGGTGGTGGCCGGGGTGCAGTTGGCGATCGGGCAGTGGAAGACCGGGCGCGACGCGGGCATGCCGGAGCCGCCGTCGGGCGCTCCGGTGACCCAGTAGAGATCGGTGTCGTCGACGGCGACGCTGATCGGGGCATCCTGGCCCGAGGCCAGGATGTCGGGCGGGTTGTCGCCGCATCCCTCGAGCGGGCAGTGGGCGATGGTGCCGTCATCGCGATTGGCGAAGTAGATGCCCGCGGCCGACACAGCGATGCCGGCCGGAGCGCCCTGTCCGCTGGCGATGGTGATCGGCCCGGTGTTGGCGTCCGCGGTGGTGCCGCCGTCGGGCTCGGCCTTGACGGATCCGCAGGCGGCGACAGCAGCGACGCTCAGCATGGAGACAACGCGCGTGAGATGCACGGCGGCTACTATACTGCCAGTCCGGCGCGTGCCGCCACGGCTACCCTCGCCCTCGGCGAGATTCAGCACGATCGCCGTCGCCGGCCGCCGGAGCTGCCTGGCCTGGTCCTTGTCGTACGTCTCGATCCGCCCGGCCAGCGGACTGACATGGCGAACGAGCTCGATACAAACCGGGTGAATCCTCAGCATGGAATCGCTCCTTCTTGCGAACGTGAGGACACCCTCACCGCCCAGCGCGCAGGCGGGGTCAAGAGCGCGAAGCGGCGCGCGCGAAGCGCGCGCGCCCTCTTGAGGCCGCCGAGCACTGGGCGACGATCGAGACTCACGAGCACGAGCCACTCATCTGAGCCTTCGACTCCGGGCGCTTCGCGCCCTTCGCTCAGGCCGACCGGCAAGAAAAGAACAGGCGGCACGGGCTCCTTCGACTGCGCCCGGGCTGCGCTCAGGATGAGCGGCCTGATCGAAGGCGGGCTCCTTCGACTGCGCCCGGGCTGCGCTCAGGATGACCGGCCTGATCGAAGGCGGACGCCGACTCCGCTACTGACTACATTCGTTCGCCGCGGACGAGCGCCCCTGCTGGAGCACCACGCAGGTCGACCCCAGCTGCGAGTCCAGCTCGAAGGTCACCACGACGTTGTCGCCCGCGTCGCCGGCGAACGGGTCCGTCGGGGCCACGCTGCCGTCGGCCTCGGCGGTCGTGATGACGCCGACCCCCTTGTCGCGATTGAAGACATAGACCACCGCGTTCGAGTACGACGAGTCGGCGTCGTACGTGAAGACGGCCGTGCCGCCGGTCGTATCCACATTGAAGACCATCCGCGTCGGCTCCGGCGGCGGAATCGGTACCGTGGGACTGCCGAGGCACGACGACAACGCCAGGCACATCCCGATGAGGAGCGCCAGGGCGAGGGAGAGCAGCGTGCGCCGAGTGGACATGTCCAGCCTCTAGTGGTGCAAGCCTCGGGCCGCGGGCGACCAACGAGGTTCCGGGCACTTA
>Ga0114931_10008024_pt1 | contig 12834 bp, 14 predicted proteins | sample 2SBtaG_FD_89579 | JGI IMG/M metagenome (GOLD analysis project Ga0114931, IMG submission 89579) | Deep subsurface microbial communities from Kolumbo volcano to uncover new lineages of life (NeLLi) - 2SBTROV14_V59a metaG | ecosystem: Environmental > Aquatic > Marine > Volcanic | place: Kolumbo...
CCTCACGCACCTTACGCCCGAGGTGGCACCTCACCCAGCCGACAAGGCGCGCCTCACGCGCCTTATGCCCGAGGTGGCACGACACCTCCTCGACAAGGCGCGCCTCACGCACCTTACGCCCGAGGTGGCACCTCACCCAGCCGACAAGGCGCGCCTCACGCGCCTTATGGCCGAGGTGGCACCTCACCCAACCGACAAGGCGCGCCTCACGCGCCTTATGGCCGAGGTGGCACCTCACCTGCTCGACAAGGCGCGCCTCACGCGCCTTATGGCCGAGGTGATTCTCGGGCCGCCCACGTCGGCCGCGTCGGCCGCGCCCTCACATCTGCGCGAAGTGCTCTGCCATCCGCGGGGCCGCCCCCTCGTGCTGGTGCTTGAAGAACACGAAGGCCCGATCCCACGGCTGTGCCTTCACCTTGCCCGCACAGGTCCGCAGCTCCGACTCCTCGTAGGCCACCCGGCGCGGGCGCAGGTACCCCCACGCGGCGGTCGGCACGAGGGGCGCGCCCTCCTCGGCGACGTCGGCGCACACGAGCGCGGCGTAGCGCTCCCGCAGCAGGTCCTACACCGCCTCGTCCAGCCAGCTCTCGTGGCGGAACTCGAAGGCGAAGGCGCGTCCGTCCGGCAGGTGGTCCAGGAACGCTCGCAGCCGATCGAGGTCGCAGGGCAGGTTCGGCGGTGTCTGGAACAGGATCGCGCCGAGGCGGTCGCCCAGGACCTCGGTGTTCGCGAGCACGTAGTCGAGCGGCTCGAAGGAGGACTCCTTCAGACGAGAAGTGGGTGATCCGCCGGGAGGCCTTGATCACGAACCGGAAGTGCTCGGACACCTGCGCTGCCCACCCCTCGAGCAGGCTGCGCTTCGGGAGCCGGTAGAAGGTGTTGTTGATCTCCACCGTGCCGAGGCGCTCGGCGTAGAACGCCAGGAAGTCCTTGCCGGAGAGATCCTCGGGGTACAAGGTGCCCTTCCATCCCTTGAAGGAAAGGCCGCTCGTTCCCGCCAGGATCCGCATCGTCGCTCCGAGGTCTCGGGCCGGTACGCGCTCCCCTCGGAGACTCTATGCTCCGGTCCATCGCCCCGAACGCACCGACCTCCCGCTCTGCATCCGACCCGCCGCGTCGTGAACCCGGAATGTCGTGTGCTGTCATGATGGGGACGACACCTGCCCCCTTGGGGCATAGATGAACGAGATCCCCGAGGACTGCCGTATGCACTCGCCCCGTTTTCGCCTCGCTCCCATCGCCCTGCTCCTCGCGCTGGTGGCGACGCCCTCCCTGGCCGACGACCAGCTCCAGCCGACGCCCTACGAGCCCCCGCTCGCCGCGCTGATCACCTCGATGATGGCGTCGGAGCACTACTCGGGACACCCGCTCGATGACGAGATCTCGGAGCGGTGGTCCGACGACTACATGCGGACCCTCGACTACAACCGGATGTTCTTCCTGGCGTCCGACGTCGCGTCCTTCGAGAAGTACCGCGACACCCTGGACGACGCGGCGCGCGCCGGCACCCCCGACCTCCCCGCGGCCTTCCACATCCACGACGTGTACCGCGAGCGCGTACAGCAGCGGGTCGACGAGGCGCTGAAGCTGCTCGACCAGCCCATCGACTGGACCGTGGACGAGAGCTTCGACCTCGACCGCAGCGACGACCCGTGGCCCACGACGGACAAGGACGCCCAGGAGCTTTGGCGCAAGCGGATCAAGGAGCAGGTCCTGCAGGGCATGCTCCAAGGCGAGACCGAGGACAGCCAGCGCGACCTGCTCCGAAAGCGCTACAAGCGGCTGGAGACCGACATCCTCTCCAGCTCCGCGCCCGACGTCTTCGAGGAGTTCATGGGGGCCTTCACCCAGGCCTACGACCCGCACTCCGACTACTTCAAGCCCTCGACCAACGAGGACTTCGACATCCACATGTCGAACTCCCTGCAGGGCATCGGCGCCACCCTGCAGACCGAGGGCGAGTACACCAAGGTCGTCTCGCTGGTGCCCGGCGGCCCCGCCCAGCAGGACGGGGAACTGCAGCCCGGCGACCGCATCGTGAAGGTGGCCCAGGGCGACGACCCGGCCGTCGACGTCGTCGCCATGCGCATCGATCGCGTGGTCAAGCTGATCCGCGGGCCCAAGGGCACCGTGGTCCGCCTGACGGTGATCCCCGCCGATGCCCCCGACGCCGCGCACACCGACGTGATCTCCATCACCCGCGACGAGGTGGAGCTGACCGCCGACGACGCCAGCCAGCAGGAGATCGACGTCCCCGACGGCAAGGGCGGCACGGTCAAGGTCGGGGTGATCAACGTCCCGAGCTTCTACGAGGACTTCGACGCCAAGCGCCGCGGCGACCCCAACTACAAGAGCACGACCCGCGATGTCCGCAAGCTGATCGACACCCTCGAGCAGGACAAGGTCGCCGGGATCGTGCTCGACCTGCGCAAGAACGGCGGCGGCTCCCTGTCCGAGGCGGTCAGCCTCACGGGGCTGTTCATCGCCCAGGGCCCGGTCGTGCAGATCGGCGACCGCCAGAGCCACACCGAGGCGATGTTCGATCCCGACCCGGGCGTGGCCTGGAACGGCCCGCTGATGGTGCTCACGAGCCCCCTGTCCGCCTCGGCCTCCGAGATCCTCGCCGGTGCCATCCAGGACTATGGACGCGGGTTGATCGTCGGCAGCACCACCACCCACGGCAAGGGTACGGTCCAGAACGTCATCGACCTCGACCCGGTGCTGCGCCACTTCTACCGCCTGCCCTCCAAGGAGAAGGTGGCGGGCGCGCTCAAGGTCACGACCCACAAGTTCTACCGGATCTCGGGCGGCTCCACCCAACTCAAGGGCGTGCACGCCGACATCGTGCTCCCCTCCCCCTACGACGGCCTCGACCTCCTCGAGTCCGACCTGCACTACGCCCTGTCCTGGGACCGGGTCAGCCCGCTGAAGTACCACCACTGGGCCGACCTGCACACGGCCGCCCAGTCCCTGGGCGCGCTCTCCAAGGCCCGCGTCTCCCACGACCCCGACTTCGCCGAGCTCGACAAGGCGATCAAGACCCGCGAGGACGAGGGCAGCGTGGTGAGCCTGAACCTGGCGAAGCGAAAGGCCGAGGTACAGCCGCCGAAGGACCCGAGCACCGAGGACGGCGCCGCCGAGGGCGACAAGAAGGACCACAAGGACATCGTCCTCGACGAGGCCACGCGGATCATGCGCGACTGGATCCAGGGGGGGATCACCACGGCCCAGTCGGGCTGATCACCCCTGCAGGCGGCGCTCCAGCTCGTCGAGGGTCTTCGGCCAGTCCTTCTTGAGCAGCTGGGACAGCGCACGGTCCCGCAGCAGCTTGCCGCCGGTCTGACAGGTGGCGCAGTAGTTGGTCTCGTTCTCGGCGTACACGATGCGCTGGACCGGGTCGCCGCACACGGGGCAGGGCTCGCGGTAGCGGCCGTGGACCGCCATCTCGTCGTGAAACGCGGTCACCTTGTCGGGGAATCCGTCGCCGACCTGCGCGCGCAGGCGGTAGGTCCACTCCACGAGCACGTCGCGGGTGGCGGTGAACAGTCGCTCGACCTCCTCGTCGGAGAGGTTCGTCGACCACTGCACCGGAGAGAGCCGCGCCCGGTGCAGGATCTCGTCGGAGTAGGCGTTGCCGATGCCGCTGAACAGGCGAGGATCGGTCAGGGAGCGCTTCAGGGTGTGCCGCTCGGCGCGCAGCGCCTCGGTGAAGGCGGCCACGTCGGCCTCGAAGACCTCCAGACCGCCCGGATCGTGCGCCGCGAGCGCCTCCTCGCCACGCACCACGTACAGCGATGCCCGCTTCTTGCTGCTCGCCTCGGTGAGCACCAGTGTCCCCGCGTCGAAGTCGAAGCCCGCCAGGCCGACCCGGCGGTTGGGCTTCGTCCCCGGCTTCTTCCACCGCAAGCGTCCCGCGATCATCAGGTGCAGCACGAGGAACAGGTCGTCCTCGATCTCGAAGACGATGCGCTTGCCGAGGCGCCGGAACCCGAGGACCCGCTTGCTGTGGACCTCACGCAGCGGCGGGTCGACGCTGCGCAGCAGGAAGGGGCTCACCAGCCGCACTCCCCGCAGGACCTGCCCGCCGACCCGAGCGCGCAGGCGCTCCAGGTACATGGTGATGTCGGGGTACTCGGGCATCCCTCACTCGCTGCCCGGACCACCCGACGCGAAGAACACGAGCAGGGTCACGTCCTCTTCGATCTCGACGAAGGAGTGCTCCGAGGTGGCGCGGACGTAGAGCACCGAGCCGGACCCGACCGGGCGCTCCTCGTCCTCCACCCGCACCCGCGCGCGGCCGCGGAGCACGAAGTAGACCTCGTCTTCGTCGTGAGGCGCCTGGAGATCCCGTGCGCCGGCGGGCAGGCGGTACAGGCCGAGCGACAGCGCGGGCACCCGGAGGAACTCGTAGTAGGGCGCGTCCTGGGCCTGCTCGATCAGTGCGTCCACGTCGAACACCTTCCACGCCGAGCCCGCCACGCTGTACATCCCAGGAGATCGCAAGCTATATCACCGACCGTGGATCGCGCCCACGAGCATCGTGATCGCCGTGCCGCGCAGGATCACCCGGTCGCCACGCACCTCGACGTCGACCCGACCACCCCGCTGCGACGCCTGCCAGCAGTCGAGGCGGTCCTTGTGGAGGCGCGAGGCCCAGTAGGGGCCGAGCACGCAGTGGGCCGAGCCGGTGACCGGGTCCTCGTCGACGCCGGCGCCCGGCGCGAAGAACCGCGACACCACGTCGTGGTCGCGACCGCGCGCCGCCCCGATGACCCCCCGCGCGGTCACCTCGCGGGGCGGCAGCGCGGGAAAGTCGAGGGCGATCACCCCGCCCTCCTCGACGCTCGCCTCCAGCCGGCCGCAGCGCGTGTGGAAGACCACCGGCTCGCCCACGGCCATCCGCCCGGTCTCGTGCAGCCGGTGGGTGCTCGCGAGGGTGGCGTGGCCGCACAGGTCGACCTCGACCGCCGGCGTGAACCAGCGGAGCCGCCAGCGGTCCTGCTCGGGGGCAGGTAGGCGGTCTGGGAGAGGTTCATCTCGGCGGCGACCGCCCGCATCCAGCCGTCGTCCGCCGGCTCCTCCAGGATGACGACCCCCGCCGGGTTGCCGGTGAACGGGGCCTCGGCGAAGGCGTCGACGGTCGCGATCGGCACGCCCACGGCGCCGCCTACTCGCTGCGGCGCCAGTGGATCGCGAAGGAGCCGCCCTGGGGATCGAGGCACTGGGCCACCCGATCGCCGCCCGGGACCTCCATCGGCCCGTTGACCACCTGGCCGCCGCCCGACACGATCCGCTGGGAGGTGGCGTCGATGTCTTCGACCCGCACGTAGAGCAGCCAGTTGGGGGCCGGTACGGCCGGCGGCATGTCGAAGATGCCGCCGATCTCGAAGCGACCGTCCGGGGTCTCGAAGAGCCGGTACCGAGAGTCGCCCCCCATGTCCATCTCGGTGGACCGCTTCCAGCCGAAGAGCGCCTCGTAGAACGCGAAGGCGCCGGCGCTGTCGGTGGTCGCGAGCTCGAACCAGGAGAACTCGCCGATCGCAGGCGCGCGTAGGGGCCGCCCCTCGTCCTCGCTGCGGAACACGGCGAACACGGCGCCCTGCGGGTCGGCCAGCACCGCGAAGCGACCGACGTACTCGATGTCGGTGGGCGGGTGCATGATCGTGGCGCCGAGCCCCTCGGCCTTCGCGGCCGTGCCGTCGACATCGTCGATGGCAACGTAGGCCAGCCAGTGTGGCGCGGCGCCCGCGGCTCGTGCGTCGTTCGGGAGATCGTTGATCCCGCCGATCGCCGTGTCTCGCGCCGTGACCATCGGGTAGGCGTTCCCCCACATCTGGATGCCCCACCCGAGCACGTCGGTGTAGAACTTCTGCGCGTCCACCTTGTCGGTGGTCATCAGGTCGAACCACACGAAGAGCCCACGCAGGTCGCTCTGTGCCATCTACCCTCCTCGGCACCTGACCCGGTGTATCCAACAAGGTAGGCCGCCGGGCCCCTGCCGTGCCACCCCGCGATCGCGGGAATGTGTCGGGCTCAACGCCCGAGCGCGTCCGCGTACCAGCCCTTCAGGTCGGCCCGGAGCTTGGCGAGCGAGGGCGGATGCACGTACATCATGTGCCCCGCCTCGTACCAGCACAGGCGCACGTTGGCGCGCAGCGACTCATCCACGTCGAGGTGATCGACCGTGTAGGCCGAGGCGAAGAAGGGCGTCGCGAGGTCGTACAGGCCGCTCGCGACCAGCACCTTCAGGTGCGGGTTGGCGAGCAGCGCGCGCCGCAGATCCTGCACGACGTGCGGGAAGCCCATGTGGGCGTCCTGATCCCACTTCCACGCCTCGTTGACCGCGATGCTGAGCACTTCGTACTCGTCGTCGCTCTCCCACCCGAGGTGCCGGCGGAGGTGGTCGTTGATCAGCGCCGAGTACGGCCCGATGGGTGCGTCGAAGCTCGGGTCGCTGGTGGCGCGGGGGTGATGGGTGTCCGGGTCGATGCCGACGAAGCGGCTGTCGAGGCGACCCACCGTGCGCCCCGGCTCGCCGAGGACGCGCTTGGCGTACCACAGGTACTCGATGCGCAGGTCGCGCGCCTCGATCTCGCCGGCGGGCAGCCCGGTGTAGGCGGCGAGGCGCTGGGCGAGCGCGTGCTTGCGGTCGGCCGGCAGGCCCGCCCCGCGCAGCAGCGCCGGCGCGTAGGTCTCGACCGCGAACTCCCGCACCTCCTCGAGGAAGTCGTGCAGGTCGGGCGGCCGCTCGTCGAGGCGGTCGTGGTACCAGGAGGTCGCCGCGTAGGTGGGCAGGTAGAGCACGTTGGGCAGGTCGTTGCCGGGCTCGAACACGAAGGTCGTGAAGTCGAGCGCGAGACCCAGCAGCACGAGCCCGTTGCACACGATGCCCCGCTCCTGCAGGTGGTGCACGAGGCCCGCGGCCCGGGTGGTCCCGTAGCTCTCGCCAGCCAGGAACCGCGGCGAGTTCCAGCGGGCGTAGCGGCTGATCCACTTCGCGATGAACGCCCCGACCGATTCCACGTCGCCCTTTACCGAGTGGAACTCCTCGCCCTTCGCCTTGCCGACGGGACGGCTGAAGCCGGTGCCCACCGGGTCGACGAACACGAGGTCGGTCAGATCGAGGAGCCCGAAGGCGTTGTCGACCAGGTCGTAGGGCGGCGGCAGGGGCGCCGCGGCGTCGCTCATCTCGACCCGGCGCGGCCCGAAGGCCCCGAGCTGGAGCCACACGGCCGAGCTGCCCGGCCCACCGTTGAAGCAGAAGGTCACCGGGCGGGTGGACGGGTCGTCCACGCCGTCCTTGACGTAGGCGACGTAGAAGACGCTCGCGCGGTCGGCGTGCTTGGCGTCCTCGAGGTTGAGGGTGCCGGCGGTTGCGGTGTAGGCGATGGCCTGGCCCTCGATGGTCGTGGTGTGCGAGGTCTGCACCTGCCGCTCGGGCCGCGCGGGCGACGCCTCGTCGGACGTGTCGTTCCCAGGCTTCTCGTGCGCCTCGCTCATGGGCTCCTCCCGAAGAGGTTGGCTATGCGGCCGGGTCGTCGATGTCGACGCGAAGCGGCAGCTTGCACTCGGGGCACCGGATCCACAGCGGATCCTCCCAGGCGCCCGCTTCGACGCGGAACTCGGTGTCGCAGTCGGGGCAGGTGGCGTGCACCTCGGGCACCTTCGCCCCGGTGCGGTACACGAAGTACGCGCCGACCCAGCTCAGGATCGGGATCAGCCACGGGAGGATCAGGTGCGCGACGGGGATCACGATGGTCGCCGCTCCGATGCCGGTCCCGATCACGGCGACGGCCGCCGCGCGCCCGATGCGCGCCCCCTGGGAGTACCGGGTCACCTCGGCCTCGGCCTCGATGGTGCGCTTGTCGCGCGTGTGCAGCCGAATCGACTCCTTGCCCATGGGCGTACCTCCCCAAGAGCCGTGCGTTAGCCCGTCCCCGCCCGGTGTCCAGCCGGGCGGCCCCTGTGGCAGGATGACGGCATGCGGGACGAGCCCCAGGACTACCGGATCGCGCAGCGCGCGATGGCGCTGCAGTGGTCGGCGGACACGGCCTTCGGCTCGTCGCGGCTGGCGGACGCGCAGGCCGGATACCGGCGCTCCCTCGACATGATGCGCGAGGCAGGCTTCGGCCACGGCGAGGCGATCGCACACTCGAGCCTCGGCGCGGTGCTCCTGTGCCGGGGGCGGCTCGACGAGGCCCGCACGCACCTCGAGGCCGCCCTCCGGATCCACCTCTACCAGGCCGAGCCTCGGTTCATCGCGATCGCGAAGAGCGGGCTCGGCGCCCTGGAGCTCGAGGTCGGGCACCTCGACGAGGCGGCACGCCTGCTGACCGAGGCCCAGCTCCAGCACCAGAAGGACGGCGAGAAGCCCTTCGCCATCGACGCGATGCTCGGCCTGGGCGCGGTGCACCAGGCGGCCGGGCGGCTGGACGAGGCGCGGCTCACCCTGCAGCAGGCGGCGACGGACGCGGCGGCGATCCTGAACGAGCGCCTGCAGGGCGCCGCCCTGGCGACCCTCGCCCTCCTCGGCCACGAGCAGGGCGAGATCGCCACCGCGCTGGTCGACGTCGAGAAGGCCCTGTCCCGGCTCCGGCAGGCGGGCGACCGCTACGGAGAGGCCGGTGCGCTGCGGGAGCGCGCGATCCTCCAGCTCGAGGTCGCGGACCCGGACGCCCTGCGCAAGGACGCCCAGACCGCAGCGAAGCTGTCCGAGGTGATCGGCGATCCCCACGGGCGGGGCGTGGCGCTCGCGCTCCTCGGGGTGGCGGCCTGCGCTCGCTACGACGCCGAGGCAGCCCAGCAGCACTTCGCCACCGCCCACGACCTCCTGGGCGACCACCCTCTCCTGTCGGCGGTGGTCTCCCTGCACGAGGGGCACTTCGACGTGATCCGGGAAGACCTCGACGCGGCCCGCGCCCGCCTCGCCGGAGCCCGCGCGCCCGACGGCGCCGCCTCCCGTTCCGCCGCCGTCCGTGTTGCCGCGCGCCTGCTCGAGCAGGCGATCGAGCGCGCCTGAGGGCGCTCCTGTCGGCCCCGGGTCGGTCCGATACCCCGGCGACGGGTCGGAGGGACGACGTTAAGGATTCCCGACGAGCGAGGTGGATCGTGCAGTCGTTCTGGAAGCGCCTCGCGCGCGGGGAACATGTCGGAATCGTCGCCGACCGGGTCCCCGCGACCCCCAAGGGGTTTCCCCGCGTGCCGTTGCGGGTCACCTGTCCTGCCCACGAGCGGCCCCGCGGACCGCTGCTGGAGGCGCGCGCCCGGCTGGCGCGCATCGCCGAGGGGGCCGGGCTGGTCGACGCGGCCACCCTACGGCTGCGCCAGGGGCTCCGGCGCCGGCTGCTCGGTGACTGGAGCAACGACGCGGACGAGGGCATCGTCGACGCGATCAACCGAGCCGAGCCCCTGCTCGAGCGGCCCCGCTTCCTGGCGCTCGACGGGGTGGAGCGGTGCGACGAGGCGACGGTCCACCTGCTGCGCCGCGCCGTGTCCAGCCCGTCCTGGCTGCGGCTGCCCCTGCTCCTCGTGTTCCGCTACGTCCCCACCGAGGGGCCCGCGGCCGCGCTCGCGGCCGATCTCGGCCTCGACCCGGCCCTCGCGGTCGCGAGCACCCAGGAGGTACCGGTCGAGGGCCTCCTGACCCCGCGGGCCGCGCTCGTCCTCCGGGCGGCGGCCACGGTCGGGCCGATCTTCGACGTCCCCGCGGTGGCGCGCCTCGTCGGCGCGACTCCGCTCGAGGTCCTGGTCGACCTGCAGGAGGCGGTCGACGCCGGCTTCCCGCTCCAGGACGAGGCCGACGGCCGCCTGTCCATGCCGCCCGAGATCGCCCGCGACCTGCGCCACGGCCTGCTCCCCTCCCTGCGCAAGGCGTGGGGCGAGAGCCTGCTCGACAGCGGCCGGGAGCCTGCGGTCACGGCGCACCCGTCGCCCGCGCGCGAGGTGGGTCCTCCGACGACGCAGCGGGAGGCTGCACCCGGGCAGCCCGCCGCCGATGTGGCGCCCGACCTGCGCGACGTGCGCATCGAGAAGCTCTTGCAGGAGGCGCGCGAGGCGTTCCTGGAGGGGCGCGACCGTAAGGCGCTCACGCTCGCCGCACGGGCGGTGGCGAACCTCGAAGGCCTCCCCCCGACGCCCCAGCGCCGCATGCTCCGCATCGAGCTGTACGCCGACCTCGCCCAGTACAAACGGGAGAGCTCCGGCGACGCGCCGGGCACCCGTCTCGCCGACGCCCTCGTCCTCGCCCAGGGTGCCGAGGAGCTGCTCGACGCCGAGGACCCGGTCGACCTCGCCGCGGGGGTGCATGCTCTCGTCGGCAGCCTGTGCTACGACCTCGGCGACCCGGAGTCCCTGCGGACTGGGCTCGACGCCTTCTCGGCGGCGATCCGACTCCTGGAGAAAACGGGCAAGCCAGTCGAGGCCGCCCGGCTGCTCAACGACCAGGCCGCGGTGTGGATCCGCCTGGGCGATCCGGTGCGCGCCACCCAGCTCATGCGCACCTCGCGCGAGATCTTCGAGGAGCGCGCCGAGACCGACCCCGAGGCGCGGATCGAGCTGGCCGAGACCGACCACCTGCTCGCGCGGCTGCCCTTCCACCTGGGCGCCCGCCCCGGCCTCGAGACCATGGCCATCGAGACGGCCATCGACCACGGCGAGCGGGCGGCCGCGGCCTACGAGGCGCTGGACCGGATCCCGGAGCTGGCCCGGGTGTGGGAGACCCTGGGCCGCCTGGAGCTGGCCCGTGATCAGCTCGAGACCGCCGCCGAGCGCCTGCTCGAAGCGGTCGCCGTGCAGCAGAAGATCGGGGACGTGCTCGGCCTGGCGCGCACTACCGCCGCGCTGTCCGACGGACTCGCCCGCGCCGACCGGATCCCCGAGGCCCTGAGCCTCCTCGCCGATTCCATCGAGCTGAACATGCGCCAGGGCACGCCGCTGGGGCTCGCCCACAACCGCCACGCCCTCGAAACCCTGCGGAGCGGCAACGGGAGCGATCCGCGCCTGACCCTCGCCATGGACCAGATCGGCACCCTGCTCGACCGGGCCCAGTCCATCGTGGGCCGGATGGAGCTGCCGCCCTACCTCCGCTGAGCCAGGGGCTCGCCCGGCGCCCCGGTCTCCGGGTCCGCCTCCTCGGGCTGGGGCCACCGGCGCAGCAGCGGCGGGAGGAGCAACGGCATCGCGAGGCAGGTCACCGCCGAGACGAAGACCATCCCGCCGTAGACCGTGGGCGGCATGAGCCCGCCCCCCATCATGCTCGCGCCGATCAGCGTGCCCGCCGCCCCCCCCACGACAGCGCGCGGCGACCAGCAGCACGAGCCCCACGCCCACCGAGGACACGAGCGCACCCGGCTCCGGGGCGAAGCCCACGCCGATGAACAAGCAGGGCACGAAGAACTCGTAGATCGGCAGGAAGGACCCCTCGAGCTCGATCGCCTCCGGGTCGCGGCACGAGGATGAAGTCCGGCTGCGAGGCGCTCGGCTCTGTCATCTCGAGCCTCGGCGGAGACCCGTCCCCCGTTGCGATCAGGCTAGCGCCCCGCCGGGAGGAGACCATCGGGAGTGCGGCGTAGAGACCTCACCCACCGCCGAGAGCCGCGTGGCGCGGGCAGGTCACGAGATGGTCGTTCACCATGCCGGTCGCCTGCATGAACGCGTAGGTGATCGTCGGCCCGCAGAACTTGAAGCCGCGCTCCTTCAGCGACTTCGCCATCGCCCGACTCCGCGGCGTCTTCGCCGGGACGTCGGACAGCGTCCGCCATGCGTTCTGCACGGGCTCGCCGCCGACGAAGTCCCACAGGAACCCGGCGAAGGACCCCTGCTCCTCGACGAGGCGCAGGAAGGCCCGGGCGTTGGTCACCGAGGCCTCGATCTTCGCCCGGTTGCGCACGATGCGGGCGTCCTGCTTCAGCGCGTCGCGCTTCTCGGGCCCCCAGGCGGCCATCCGCTCCGGGTCGAAGCCCTCGAAGGCAGCCCGAAAGCCCTCAGTCTTCTTCAGGATGATCCACCAGGACAGCCCCGCCTGGAACCCGTCGAGGAGCAGCTTCTCGAAGAGCGCGCGATCGTCGCGCACGGGCACGCCCCACACCTCGTCGTGGTAGGCGACGTACTCGGGGTGCGACAGGCACCAGGGGCAGCGCTCGGGCTCGGACATGCCCCGACCCTATCCCGCGTCGCCCGCTTCCGGCTGGGGGACCGGCTCGATGCGCACCGCCGTGCCGTAGGCCATGATCTCGGCCGCGCTGGCCATGACCATCGAGGTGCTGAAGCGCACGCTGTAGATGGCGTTCGCCCCGCGGGCCAGCGCCTCGGCACGCATCCGGTCCAGCGACTGTTCCCGCGACTCGGCCATCATCTTGGTGTACTCGGTGATCTCCCCACCCACGAGGGCCTTGAGCGCCGCCATGATGTCGTGCCCGACGTTCCGGGCGCGGATGGTGTTGCCGCGCACCAACCCGATGACCTCCACCACCCGGTAGCCGGGGATCGCGTCGGTGGTGAGCATCGGCAGGTCGTCGTCACTCGGGCGGTGGGGAAGGTCGGCAGCGTGCCGGACCAGGGCGTCGCTCATCGGATCACCTCGCGGTAGGGATCGGACCTCGCGGTGACGATGCGCCACCGGATCACGGAGAACACGAGCACCAGGAGACCGGCGACCAGGGTCCCGGTCGCGACCCGCACGAGGAGCGGGACGCTCGGGTCGATCACCAGCTCCACCAGGCCCCAGGCGGAGAGCAGCCCGGCGCCGAACACGAACAGCATCGCACCGATGACGCGCTCGGCCCGCACCCCGGGCCGGGCCTCCCAGTCGTCCTGGGCGAGGTCGTGCTCGAGGCG
>Ga0114931_10008025_pt1 | contig 12834 bp, 11 predicted proteins | sample 2SBtaG_FD_89579 | JGI IMG/M metagenome (GOLD analysis project Ga0114931, IMG submission 89579) | Deep subsurface microbial communities from Kolumbo volcano to uncover new lineages of life (NeLLi) - 2SBTROV14_V59a metaG | ecosystem: Environmental > Aquatic > Marine > Volcanic | place: Kolumbo...
GACGTTCCGGAAACTCGAAGCGGTAGAGCCGTTCCGGCACCGGGCTTTGCCCCCGACCTCCGACCATATACCGCACATGGAGCTTCGCCATCTCATTGTCGGTCATGTCCAGCACATCGTAGCCCCTGACCCGCAGGTCTTCGACGATGTTCTGCCGGTCCGCGGGATCGCGCAGCTCGAGCCCGACGAACACCTGCGCGGAGTCGTCCCGTGCGTACCGGTAGTTGAACTCGGTGACCGAACGCGCCCCGATTGCCTCGCAAAACTCCCGAAAGCTTCCCGGCCGCTCTGGGATCGTCACCGCAAGCAGGACTTCCCGTGCTTCCCCGATCTCCGCTCGTTCGGCGATGTGCCTGAGCCGGTCGAAGTTGACGTTGGCACCGCAGTCGACGGCCACCAGGGTCTCACCCTCCAGCCCCTCTCTGGCCACGTAACGTTTCAACCCCGCGAGCCCCAGGGCGCCGGAAGGCTCGGCAATGGAACGGGTGTCGTCGAAGATGTCCTTGACGGCGGCACACAGCTCGTCGGTGGTCACCAGGATTACCTCGTCGACACAACGCTGAGCGATCCGAAACGGCTCGTCCCCAACCCGGCGCACCGCGACACCGTCCGCGAACAGCCCCACCTCATCGAGAGAGACCGGATGACCGGCCGCGAGCGCCGCCTGCATCGAGGCCGACTCCTCCGGCTCTACGCCGATCACCTTCACCTCCGGCCACAGCGACTTTACGTAGGCCGCGATTCCAGAGATGAGCCCGCCACCGCCAATGGCAGCGAAGATCGCGTGGATTGCACCGGAGTGCTGGCGGAAGATCTCCATCGCGATCGTTCCCTGCCCCGCGATGACGTCCGGGTCGTCGAAAGGATGCACGAACGTCAAGCCACGCCGGTTGGCGAGATCCGTGGCCAACGCGTTCGCCTCGTCGAAGGAGATCCCTTCGAGTAGCACCTCACCGCCGAGCGCTCGCACCGCATCGACCTTGATACGGGGAGTCGTGAGCGGCATGACGATGGTGGCGGGGATCTCCAGACGCTCGGCCGCCAGAGCCACGCCCTGGGCGTGGTTGCCAGCCGATGCACAGACCACCCCTCTGGCTCGTAGCGACTCCGGTAGATTGGCGATCTTGTTGTATGCCCCGCGCAGCTTGAAGGAAAAGACGGACTGAAGATCCTCGCGCTTCAAGAGCACCCGGTTCCCCAGACGGGTGGAAATCCCGGGCGCGAGCTGCAACGGGGACTCCTCCGCGACCTCGTAGACCTTCGACTTCAAGATCCGCTCGACGTACTCCCTCGGCATATCGTCCTCTTCCGCGCGGGCGTCCCGAATACGGTCACCACAGTACCGCCAGGAACAGTGCGGCGCGTATGATACGCTTACTTCCTTCCCCTGCATGCTCCGGCATCCGCATCCCGCACCGATGGATCAGAACGAAAAGAAACGTCTCGTCCCGGAGGCGGCGCTCCAGTACGTGGAGCCCGGCACGGTGATCGGCGTCGGAACCGGGAGCACCGCAAACTACTTCATCGACGCGTTGGCCGAACGGCGGGTGGGCGTGGAAGCCGCCGTCGCCAGCTCCGTGGCCAGCGCCGAACGCCTGGCTGCACGTGGGGTCCCGGTCGTCGAGCTAAACGATGTGGACGAGCTGGCGGTCTACATCGACGGTGCCGACGAGTGCACCCGGCACCGCGCTCTGCTCAAGGGCGGCGGAGGCGCCCTGACCAGGGAAAAGATCGTCGCGGAGGCGGCCCGAAGCTTCGTGTGCATCGTCGACGACTCGAAGCTGGTCGATATCCTGGGACGCTTTCCTCTTCCCGTCGAGGTCATTCCGATAGCCCGAAGTCTCGCCGCGCGCCGCATCGCTGGGCTCGGAGGCCGGCCGGTGTGGCGCCGGGGCTTCGAGACGGACAACGGAAACGTCATCCTGGACGTCCACGAGCTATCGATCGTGGCTCCGGTCGAGCTCGAAGGGCGACTCGACCACCTGCCGGGGGCAGTATGCAACGGGCTCTTCGCCAGACGAGGCGCGGATGTTCTCCTGGTTGCGACGGAGCACGGCGTCGACGCTCTCTGAGACGCCACACCGCGACCCCATGCAGCCCATCACCGACTGGCTGAAATCCTATCTCTCGAACCCGCAGGTGGTCATTCTGCTCGCGGCCCTGCTCGGGGTATTTCTGCTGGTCACCGCCCTCGGACACATGCTGGCGCCGGTGCTGGCCAGCATCGTGATCGCCTACCTCCTCGAGGGAATCGTGGGCCCTCTGGAAAGGCGTCACGTACCGCGAATCATCGCCGTCGCCACCGTCTACCTGTTCTTTCTGGCCTTTACGATCTTCCTGCTGCTCGGCCTGCTCCCGGTCCTCTCCCGTCAGCTCACCCAGCTCCTCGCCCAAGTGCCCGGAATGATCGGTGAGGTTCGCGCCGGCCTGCTGCGGCTGACCGAGCTCTACCCCCAGGTGTTCACCGAACAGCAGATTACCGACATCACCGAGGCCATTCGGCTGCAGATCACGCGGCTCAGCGGCAGCGTCGTCTCCACCGGGCTTGCATCAGTCGTCGGGATCATCACGATGGTGGTCTACGTCGTACTCGTCCCCCTACTCGTCTTCTTCTTCATGAAGGACAAGGAGCGACTCCTCGGCTGGCTCATCGGCTATCTTCCGCGGGACCGCGCGCTGGTCACCACTGTATGGCGGCACGTCGACCGCCAGATTGGCAATTACGTGCGTGGAAAGTTCTGGGAGATCCTGATCGTCTGGTGGGTCACCTTCGTCGCATTCGTCGCCCTCGGGTTGAACTTCGCCATGCTGCTGGCGGTGCTGGTCGGGCTCTCGGTCCTCATCCCTTATGTGGGGGCCGCTCTGGTCACGATTCCAGTGGCTTTCGTGGCTTTTTTTCAGTGGGGCGTCGGAACCGACTTCTACATCCTGATCTCCGCCTACTCCGTAATACAGATCCTGGACGGCAACCTCCTCGTTCCACTGCTTTTCTCCGAAGTCGTCAATCTACATCCGGTCGCGATCATCGTCGCCGTGCTCGTCTTCGGTGGCCTATGGGGATTCTGGGGCGTGTTCTTCGCCATCCCGCTCGCAACCGTGGTGCAAGCGGTACTGCTCGCCTGGCCGAGTCGCTCGTCGTTGGGGAGCACCGACAAGCCGCCGGCCGGCACCCCGGTCGCGCCGCGATGAGGCTTCCGGAGCGCGCGGACGTACTGGACGCAGCGATGCGAATCGCCGGGTACGCCCACCGCACGCCCGTTTTACACTCTCGCTCTCTGGACCGGCTGCTCGGTGCGAGCCTGTACTTCAAATGCGAGAACTTTCAGCGAGCCGGAGCATTCAAGTTTCGAGGAGCCTGCAACGCCGTTCAGCAGCTCGCACCGGATGCGCTCGAGCGGGGCGTCGCAACTCATTCGTCGGGGAATCACGCGGCCGCGCTGGCGCTCGCGGCGAGCGAGCGCGGGGCGCGAGCCACCATCGTGATGCCGGAAGACGCCCCCGAGGCCAAGAAGCGGGCGGTCGCGGGCTACGGCGCCGAGATCGTCCTCTGCGAGCCCAATCTCCAAAGCCGCGAGGAGACGCTGGCACACGTGATCGGGCGAAGCGGCTCCCATCTCGTGCATCCGTACGACGACGAGGACGTGATCGCCGGACAGGGCACTGCGGCGCTCGAGCTCGTACAGGAGGTCTCGGATCTCGATGTGGTCATCACCCCGGTGGGTGGCGGAGGCCTCCTTGGCGGCAGCGCCTGTGCGCTTTCCGGTCAGGGGCACCGAATTCGGCTTCTCGGCGCCGAGCCGAAGGCGGCCGACGACGCTTTCCGCTCCCTGGCATCCGGAAGGCTCGTTGCGCTCGAGCACACGGACACGATTGCCGATGGGCTCCGTACGTCTCTGGGAAAGAGAAACTTCGCGCTTCTAAAACGCCACTCGGTCGAGATCGCCACCGTCGAGGAGCACACCATCATCGAGGCGATGCGTCTCCTGTGGGAACGGATGAAAATCGTGGTGGAGCCCTCCGCGGCGGTGGCCATGGCGCCCCTTCTCGAGCAACCCGGCGAGCTTTCCAGGGCACGCATCGGCATCATCCTCTCCGGAGGCAACCTCGACCTCGACCGTCTACCGTGGCAGACGTCGTGAGAAGGGCCAGCGGGAAGCCCGCTCCCCGGTAGCGCTGTCTCAGTCAGCGTCGCTACCCTCGAGGGGCACCGACTGGCATTCCGAAAATATTCGTTGCCGGCAGCGAGTGCAGAGACTCCGATCCAGGCGCTCGAAAACGGCTGCGATCGCGTCGCCCTTGGACTGAAAGACGTTCTCTTCCCCGATCTCGTCCAGGTAACCGCCCGGTGCAACGGCTCGCGCGCCCCCTCCTTCATCTGGTGAAAGTACAGGCCACCACCCATGGCCTTGCGCCGGCGAGCCTCGCGGGCCAGCAGCTCCGCTCCGGCAATGTCCACGAAGTTGACGCTACGGGCCAGAACCACGAGGTGGTTCTGTTGCGGGCGTCTCCGGGCGATGATCCGAAGGCGCTGCGCCACGTGGTTGACCGCCCCGAAGAAAATCGCCCCATCGATTCGGAACGGAAGGCGACACGAAGTTGACCCGCACTCCCAGACGGGCGAGACCGAGCACGAGCTCGATGACGCCGACCCTGAACGTGAGGGTCAAGGCGAGGCGGACGTAGTCCGCGCTCGCCGGAACCGCGAGCGCGCTCGACGAGGAGAACAGCACCATGGATGCGGCGATGGTAGGCCCGGAGACGAGCTGGGGAGAGGAGCCGAACAACGCGGCGACGATGGCCGGAATCATGGCGGAGTAGAGCCCAAACTCCGGTGGCATGCCGGCAATGGAGGCGAACGCGATCCCCTGGGGAAGCACCACCACCGCACCGGTCGATCCGGCCATGGTATCGGTGCGGAGCGACGAGCCAGAGACCCGCGGCCACCCTCGGCGAAACGGGAGAAAATTCCGTTCGAGCGCCCGCAGCAAATCCCGCCTCCCGGATCGAGCGGCCTGTCACGCCACCGGACCGGACAAGTCGGAGGTTCCCGTCCCGCCTCGCCGGCCACTCGTTACCATCCGGTTCAGTCTATCATCTCGGTTCGACCGGTCCGTCGTCCAGAGCCTGTCCACCGGACGCGCTCCAACGCACGGGCGAGGTCGAGCGGCGTTACGCCCGGGGGGTCCCGATGCTCGAGTGGTTGAAACAGCTTTCGAAGCAGCTTGCCAGTGAGCCCGGCTGGGGCGGCGGTGGCGGACGGGCGCCTGCGCCAAGGGCAGAGCACCCCTATCAGATTGCGGCCGTGGTTTTGATGATCGAGGCGAGTCAGGCGGACGAATCCGTCCTGCCAGAGGAAAGGCTCGCGATCGAGTCCGCAATCCGGGAGGCGCTCGATCTGGACGGACAGAAGCTCGAATCGCTCCTCGCAGCGGCCTCCGAATCCGCCCGCGCCGCGACATCGCTCTACGAGTTCACCTCCGTTCTCAACCGAGACCTCGGCCAGGAGCAGAAAGTCCTGCTGGTGAAGATGCTCTGGCGTATTGCCTTCGCCGATGGGAATGTCGACCGATTCTAGGAGCACTTCATCCGCAAGACCGCAAACCTTCTGCACGTGCGGCACTCGCAGTTCATCCGAACCAAGCTGGTCGCTGCCACGGAGCACGAGGCGAGCCGGCGCAAGGCGCGACGACCCGGCACGGGGTCGTAACGACTCCAGCTCTCTGCCCGACTACGGTCGTCTCCGCCACCGGCAGACACCGGCCGCACCGAGCCCCACTACTGCGATCAAGGTCAGCCAGGGAGCGTCCCCGAACGCCACGAACGGGGTGGCCCCGACCCGGGGTTGGACCCGTGACTCGAGGACCGTGGTCTCGAACTGCGGTGCCGAAGCGCGCACCCGACCGTCCGGCCCGATCACGGCCGTGATCCCGGTATTCGTGGCCCGGACGAGCCAGCGCCCGCTCTCGAGAGCACGCATCCTGGCCATCTGAAGATGCTGGTGGGGACCGATCGTGTCCCCGAACCACGCGTCGTTGCTGACATTCACGAGGAGCGCCGCCGCCGGGAGTGCTCTTCGCACTTCCCCGGAGAATGCGACCTCGTAGCAGATCGAAACACCAAGCGGCACCCCCCGGACCTTCATCAGCGTCTGTCGTGCCGGACCGGCCTCGAAGTTCGACAACCGGAAGGCGGGGATCCCTATAGCGCGCAGCATCGGGCCCACCCAGTCGGACAACGGGATGAACTCCCCGAATGGGACCAGATGCCGCTTGATGTAGAGGGCCCCGGAGTCGCTCCCGCCGAGCTTGAGCACCGCATTCACCGGCAGGCCGGTTCGAGCAGCGGTCGCGGGGATCCCGAGCAACAGCTCGCTACCCCTCGCCCCCGCCTCGCCGGCAACCTTCAGGAGATAGCCTCCCATCTCCGAGAGAAACCCGGGCACGGCCGTTTCCGGCCAGACGACGAGGTCGTCGCCCCACACCTTTCGGCTCTCCTCGAGATAGGCATCGAGCACCCGAGTGCGGTTTCCCGGGCGCCATTTCTCGTCCTGAGGGATGTTCCCTTGAACCAGCGCGACCGATAGCTCCCCTCCTAGCGGCCGGGTCCACTCCGGTTCTCGGAGAGCAAGGGTGCCGGCGCCGACGGCACTCCCCGCCAGCAACAGGGCGAGCAGCGCTCTGCGGCGGCGGGATCGCACGGCCTCCCCGAGAAGAGCGGCAAGCGCGCAAACCAGGAAGCCAACACCATAGACGCCGACAACCGGCACCCAGAGCGCGAGGGGACCGTCGGTCTGAGCCGCCCCGACCTCCAGCCAGGTAAATCCCCCGAACGCAGTGCCTCGCACCCATTCGAGGAGCACCCATCCGGCTGCCCACATCCAAGCGAGCGACACCCTGGCCTCGAGTCTACCCCCGGTAACACCACCGCGGAGCTGCGTGACCAACGCCGCCATGACGGCCGGGTAGAGCGCCAGAAACGCCACGAGCGCGGCGGTCGCGGCAATGGCGTAGGGCAGCGCGATTTCGCTGAACTGGAAGCTCTCCGCGACCCAGAAGATCCCGGCGCCGAACTGACCGGCACCGAAGCACCCGCCGAGCCACCCGGCCCGGCGCCAGCCAGCGTCCCGAGTCAGGGAATAGAGCACGGTCAGGGGCAGCGGCACCCAGAACCAGAGTGAGAAAGGGGCGAATCCGACGACCAATGAAGCACCGGCCGCCAACGCCAGCAATGAAGCCGCCAAGCTCCGCTGGCTCGCCGCCGGCTGCCTGCCCTGGCGCTTCGATCCCATCGGTGCTGGCGAGAGAATCCCTACGGGTGGTCCGAAGGTGCGTTCTCGGCCGGGGAGACCCGAAACAGATACACACGACGTTGATCGGCACGCAACACCGTGAAACGCAGCCCCTGCAGCGTACAGTGCTCGTTGCGCTCCGGTAGATATCCGAACTGCTTGACCACGATGCCTCCGATCGTATCCAAACCCTCGGCCGAGAAACCGGTCTCGAACGTGCGATTGAACTCCACGATGGGGGTTCGCGCCTTGACGAGAGAGTCGCCGTTTCGAAGCCGCTTGACGAAGCGCTCGTCGTCGGTGTCGTGCTCGTCGTCGATCTCCCCGACTATCTGCTCCAGCACGTCCTCGATGGTCACCAGACCGGACACGCCGCTGTATTCGTCGACCACGATCGCCATGTGGTTGCGACTGGCCCGGAAGTCGGACAGCAGAACGTTCAGCCGCTTGCTCTCGGGGACGAATACCGCTGGCCGCATCACGTCCCTGATATGGAAACGCTCGGACGGTTTGGCAAAGTAGCCGAGGAGGTCCTTGGCGAGCAGGATCCCTTCCACGTCGTCGCGACTCTCGCCGATGACGGGAAAACGCGAATGCCCGGACGCGACGACCGTCTCCACAAATGCCTCGGGCCGCTCGTCGCGCTCGATGACCACCATCTGGGAGCGAGGCACCATGATGTCTCGGACCTGCATGTCCGAGACCTGCAGCGCCCCCTCGATCATCACCAGTGCCTGGTAATCGAACAGCTCCCGCCGTTCGGCCTCTCGGAGGAGATGCAGCAGCTCCTCGCGATCCTTGGGCTCCCCGGACAACAGTAGCGTCAACCGATCGAGCCAACCGTGCTCCGTCATCCCGACGCCTTCCTCACCGTTCCGGTGACAGCACGCCCGCGTTTACCGGTCACTGTCCAGGGGCGGCCCCGATGACCGCTCGGCCGAGTACGGATCCGGATAGCCGAACCGCCGCAGCGCGCGCGCTTCCTCCTCCTCCATCGTCTCGGCTTCCGCCGGCTCAGCGTGGTCGTAACCGATCAGATGCAGGATGCCGTGCACCACGATGTGGGCCCAATGGGCTTCCGGGGCCATCCCCTGCTCCGCCGCTTCCCGGGCGAGGACCGGAGCACAGATCACGAGGTCACCCAGGATCCGGGGCAACTCGCAAGCCTCGCCTCCCGGCCTATCGGCGCCATCTCCGGGCGTCCCGCCGGGAGCGTCGAACGGAAAGGCCAGGACATTCGTCGGACCCCGCTTCCCCAGACGCCCGCGGTAGGTCTCGTTCAGGCGGGCGCTCTCCTGCTCGGCGACGATTCGCACGGTGACGGCACCGCCCGAGCGGTGAGACTCGAGCACGGCCTCGGCCCATTTCACCAGCACGCTTTCGGGGGGAACCCCGTCGAACCGTCCCGCGCGTTGCACCTCGACGTCAGACATCACCGCCACTCTCGCCGAGCCGGCCCGCCCCCCCGGAGCCGGAGTCCGGTCCACCCCGAACCTCCGCGCCAGAATCGCGGCGCTCCCCGCACTCATAATGCTCGTATGCATCCAGAATCCGGGCCACGAGCCGGTGCCTCACAACGTCTCGGGAATCGAAGAATGTAAACCCCAGCCCCTCCACACCACTCAGCACCTGGCGGGCGTGCAGCAGCCCGGATTTCTGGCCGCGGGGGAGATCGACCTGGGTCCGGTCGCCCGTGATGACCGCAGTCGACCCGAAGCCGATTCGGGTGAGGAACATCTTCATCTGCTCGGCCGTCGTATTCTGAGCCTCGTCGAGGATGATGAAGGCCTCGTTGAGCGTCCGCCCGCGCATGTAGGCCAGCGGGGCAACCTCGATCACCTGCCGCTCGATGAGCTTCGCGACCCGCTCGAAACCGATCATCTCGTAGAGCGCATCGTAGAGGGGCCGAAGATAGGGATCGACCTTCTGGGCGAGGTCTCCAGGAAGAAACCCGAGCCGTTCGCCTGCCTCGACCGCGGGCCTGACGAGCACCAGACGGCGGACCCGCTCCGCCTCCAACGCCTCGACGGCGCAGGCCACCGCCAGATAGGTCTTGCCCGTCCCCGCCGGTCCGATTCCAAAGCAGATATCGTGAGTCCGGACAGCGTGGACGTACCGTACCTGGTTTGCCCCCCGTGGCCTCACCTTTCCCCGCGGGGTGCGAATGTCCCGATCGCGCGCCGCGTCCTCGTAGGGTGAGCACGATCCCCGCGCGCGATCGCCGCCCTCGGCCAACGGCTTTCCTCCCTTCCGCCCGGCCCCTCCCTCCTCGTCACCATCGGTTGTAGCAAGCTCATCGATACCGGCCTGCTGCAACGACACATGAACTCGGGCCGGGCTGAGCGAGCAGCGCGACGTGACCTCGTAGAGCTCCCCCAGGATCTGACCGGCCGCGGCCACCTGGGCGGCCGTTCCCCGCACCAGGAAGCGGTTGCCCCGGGTAGTGATCGCTACCGAAAGCCCTTCCTCGAGCTGCCGCAGGTGCTCGTCGAACGGGCCGCAGAGCTCGGCGAGCCGAACATTGTCGGCGGGCTCCAAGACATACTCGCAAGCCTCCAGGCTGGCCGGCGCCAATGCTCCGGGCTCGTTCAAGGCGAACCCGAGGGGGCCCTCGCCCCCGGCTCGGCGCCGCCGACGAGATGTCCTCGCAAGGAGTTGGGCAACGCCTCGTCGATGTGTACCCGCACGAACCGGCCAACGAGGAGAGACGGAGCGGGAAAATTCACGACCCGGTTGTTCTCGGTGCGCCCGGACATCGCCGCCGGGTCCTTGCGCGACGGGCGCTCCACCAGCACCCGCTGCTCGCTACCTACCATCGCCTCGCTGTAGGCGAAGGCCTGCTCGTTCAAGACAGCTTGCACGCTCGCCAGACGATCGCGTTTCACCGCCGCGCTCACGTCGTCGTGCAGCTCCGCCGCCGGCGTTCCCGGCCTCGGGCTGTAGATGAAGCTGAAAGACTGGTCGAAAGCGAGCTCCCGTATCAGGGTGAGTGTCGCCTCGAAGTCCGCCTCGCTTTCTCCGGGAAATCCGACGATGAAGTCCGACGAAAGGCTCAGATCGGGTCGGACCTTCCGCAGCTCCCGGATCCACCCGCGATATTCATCCGTCCGATAGCCGCGTTTCATCCTCGCGAGCACCCGGTCGCTGCCGCTTTGGACCGGCAGGTGCAGATGCCCTACCAGCTCCGGCACCGTGGCATAGGCCTCCAGAAGAGACTCGGTCATCTCCCTGGGGTGCGAAGTGGTGAAACCCAGGCGCCCGATACCCTCGATCTCCGCCGCACAGGCTATGAGCAGCGCCAGGTCCGCGATGCCACCCCCATGCATGAGGCCGCGATATGCATTGACGTTCTGCCCGAGGAAGGTGATCTCTCTCACGCCCTGCTCGGCCAGGGTCGCGACCTCCTCCAGGACGCTGTCGAGCGGACGACTGAACTCTTCGCCCCGAGTGTAGGGAACGACACAGAAGGAGCAGTACTTGCTGCACCCCTCCATGATGCTGACGTAAGCGGACGGCCCGTCGGCGCGGGCCGGGGGCAAGGCATCGAACTTCTCGATCTCCGGAAACGAGACGTCGACATGCCGATCAGGAGCCGAGCGGGCGCGCACTCCGCCGATTTCCCTGACCGTCGAGCGCGCCGCGCGCTCCGACCACACCGCCCGAACCATGTCCGGAACACGCTGGAGCGTCTGAGGCCCGTACACGAGATCGACGAAGGGTGCGCGCCGGCGGATCTCCGCCCCCTCCTGGCTGGCAACACAGCCGCCCACCCCGATGACCAGATCGGGATTGCGTTCTTTGAGCTGCCTCCAGCGTCCGAGCTCCGAGTAAACCTTCTCCTCGGCCTTCTCGCGCACCGAGCAGGTATTGACCAGGAGGATATCGGCCCGCTCCGGATCTCCCGTCGCCTCCGCGCCGTGTGCTCGCGACAGCAGATCGAGGGTACGCGCGGAGTCGTACTCGTTCATCTGGCAACCAAAGGTCTTCAGGTAGACCCTCGGACGAACCGAATCTCGTTCCTCGTTCAATGGTCGTTTCCCACCTGGCGGACGCAAGCGCCGGCCCACGGCTTCGCCATCCGTGAAATGGCGTGCGAGATTGAATGATACGCCGTCCGGCGGTGGAAACGCCGCCCCCGCCGATCCGGCCTACAAGTTGTACCCGCGCTCTTCATGCAGGATCAGGTCGAGCCCTTCGGTCTCGTCCTCTTCGCCGACTCGAAGGCCCATCGCACCGTCGAGCACCTTCAGGAGGACGAAGGAGACGACGGCACACCAGGTCGCTACCGCAACGATTCCCAGCAGCTGGGTGCCAACCTGAGCCTCGATGGAAACGCCTTCGGCCAGCCCGGCGCCCCCGAGCGTACCGACGAATACGCCGGCCAGCAGGGTACCGATGATTCCACCGACGCCGTGCACCGGAAAGACGTCCAGGGAATCGTCGATGTGAAAGCGCTGCTTCATGGCAAACGTCGCCCAGTAACAGGAGCAACCGGCCACCACCCCGATAATCAGGGCTGCCGCGGGACCTACGAAGCCAGAGGCGGGGGTGATGGTCCCCAGCCCGGCAACCATTCCGGTGACGATACCCAGCACGCTCGGCTTGCCGTGACGGACCCATTCGGTGGTCATCCAGGCAAGCGAGCCGCCGGCGGCGCCGATGTGGGTAACCAGCATGGCCATACCCGCGTCCGAGTTCGAGGCGACCGCGCTGCCCGCGTTGAAGCCGAACCAACCCACCCAGAGCATCGATGCGCCAGCGACCGTCATGGTCAGGTTGTGCGGCGGCATGGGCGTCGAAGGAAATCCCTTGCGGGGTCCCAGCACCAGCGCGGCAACGAGGGCAGCGACCCCGGCATTGATGTGAACGACCGTCCCGCCGGCAAAATCGAGCAGCCCTCGCTCCTGTAGCCACCCACCTCCCCAGACCCAGTGGGCGACCGGTACGTAGACGAGGAGCAGCCACAACCCCGAGAACCACAACATCGGTCCGAAACGCATCCGTTCCGCGACCCCCCCGACGACGAGAGCGGGAGTGATAATCGCAAAGGTCAGTTGGAACATCACCCAGACGGTCTCTGGAATCGTCTGGCCCTCGACGACTGAGCCACGCTCGACTCCGGACAGCAGCACCTGCCCCAGGCCTCCAATCCACGCGTTCGCTCCCCCACCATCACCGAACGCCAACCCATAGCCGACGGCCAGCCAGATCACCGTTACGAGACAGGTGATCGCGAAGCACTGCATCAAGATCGACAGCACGTTCTTGGTGCGGGCGAGGCCCCCGTAGAAGAGGGCGAGCCCTGGAATCGTCATGAACAACACGAGTGCGGTCGAGGTGAGGAGCCACGCGGTGTCCCCGGAATTCACCAGGCTCGTGCCCTCGGCCGCGACGGAGCCCGGTACCAGAAAGAGCAGCGCCGCCAAGCTCCCGGCTCTGCCGGCGGCCCTCGGTTCGGGGGTCACGGCCCCTTCCGTCAGCCCCTTCGTTCGATTCTCCATCATGCTCCTCCCCGCCCACCCCCCGAAAGGAAGGGGCTGACGGAA
>Ga0114931_10008026_pt1 | contig 12834 bp, 12 predicted proteins | sample 2SBtaG_FD_89579 | JGI IMG/M metagenome (GOLD analysis project Ga0114931, IMG submission 89579) | Deep subsurface microbial communities from Kolumbo volcano to uncover new lineages of life (NeLLi) - 2SBTROV14_V59a metaG | ecosystem: Environmental > Aquatic > Marine > Volcanic | place: Kolumbo...
CGCCTTGTCAGCCCTGGCGGGTGAGCAGCGGGTTGTGGTCGAGTCACTGGCAGAGGTCGATCCCGCTATTTTCACCAATCTCCAGAACTACAGTATGGGAGAAATCGCCATCCACATGCCGCGAGATCAGTTGTATGAAGACGAGCTGGATCAGCAGCAGGCAAGGTAAATGTTTGTTTGTGAAAAAACTATTTTTATTAAATTTCTTTCTATTGATATTAGTGCTGCCGCTCCGGGTTAATGGGGGTTCTATGTTCGGTTTCCTGGATGTTTGTCTGTTTTCTGAGGTGAATGGTGTCGTAACACTGAAATCTAGTCCTGTGTCGGGAGCAAAAGTTATCCAAGTGGCTAAGTTCGACGACAAAGAATATACCAACGAAACAATGACTGATGCGAACGGTGCGTTTTATTTTAAGCCAATGTATACAAGATCCGTCAGGCAATTTTTTCCTGTTAGTACGAGTATTTCGCAGAATATTATCATTCAATATGATGATAAGACATACGAAGCGTGGAGAACATTAAAGGCTGATTTTGAGTTAAACAGTGAATTAAACGAATCCACTACTGGAAATGTAATTGCAATAAACCTCCAATGTGATCTGGAAAACAAAAATTTGACTAGACGTGGTGCCTACGGGAACGCTGTTATGGGTATTTGTACCTGGGAAGGTCAACAGGTTGTAAAATAAGGAGACAGGAATGGGTAAGCTTTCACCTGAAGATACTGCCGAAGCCGCACAAGTTGTCTACAACATTAAAGACAGTACCTCTGTGCGAGATGCATTTGCTGCAACGAATATCCGTAATAATCTCCTCTTGTCTGATGCAACGAGATTTGAAGCAACAGCTGGTTCGTTATTTTTCAAGTATAAGTCCGGTTTTGGCGTTATTGCAAAAGGTACGGGGACTTTCAGTGGGGATGCCGTCCTGATTGTTCGGGGAACATCGGAAATATTACGGGATTTGATATTAACAGATGGGAATTTCGGGTTAAGTCGTTCGGTCACTGGTAAGAGTGTGCATTCAGGTTTAAATAATGTCTTCAACTCATTTGTTAATGAATTGAGTAGATTTTTTTCAAGCAACAATCCATCGACAGTGCATTGTATTGGGCATAGTCTCGGCGGTGGGCTGGCTACCCTGGCAGCTGACTGGATTAGTTATAAAAATTTCGCAAAACCAGTATTGTATACATTCGGTAGTCCTAGAGTTGGTACCCATGAATTTTCTCAGAATCTCACGCTTAGAATGAGGGCCGGAAATATATACAGGGCTTATCATAAAACAGATGTCGTTAGCATGGTTCCATTATGGCCGTTTATCCATGTTCCAACCACAGGTACGGAATGTTTTCTTGATTCACCGGGTTCAATTCCCGGTATTAAATATCATGCAATGACAACTTATATCCATTCTGTTCGTGGTGTAAATTCATGGGATAGTCTCAGGAAAAAGGAACCCGTTATCAACATGGACAAGCAAGTGGAAAACTGGCTTGCTTCGAATTCACCTCTGACATTTTCGGTAAACACGCTTTCTCTGATCAACAGTTCCATTATTTATGTGCTGAAAAAAATCCTGCATTTGACAGGTATTACTCTTCAGGCAGGAATCACTACAGGGTTGACATTTATCGATCAATTATCAGTTTTGTTCTCGAAAGCTATTCAAATATCAAAAGAGCTGGGCGGATTAGTTATCAGTTTAGTGAATAAAATCCTGAATATATTCGAGAAAGCAGCTATCAAGTCCGTGGATGTGACTACTGGTTTTATTCGTTGGGTATTGCAAACTTTATCTGCTTCGTTGTATAAACTCGCCGAAATGGCTGTAGATGCTATTTCCTGAAATGATACATTGACATAACGATTTCCCTGTCTGGTTAAATGCTAATTAGGAGTTAACTTGTTTCAAATTCTGCTGTGGTTGAGGGCAATTATATTGTCCTTTCTTATTATGTTCTCACCGCATGTTATAGCTGCCTTCCTGGAAATGCCCGACATCTCCGATGTCCCCGACCTCGAACGCAAATCCATGCTCAAGGATCTGGATATTCCCAGTGTACGCGAACGCGATCCCGATCCCGAGGCAGGTCCGCGGCTGAATGTGGAAAAATTCATGTTGCAGGGGATTGTGGAGTACCCGGAGCTGGGAATCACCCGGGAGGAGATCGACAAGCAGATCGAGTCGATTCGTTTTGATCTGATGAAGGAGTACAAGGTTCTTAAGTCCGGGTATACGGAAAAGGAGCTGGAGCAGCTTTCTGACCTGCTGGGACAAATTGAAGATGAGACCACGGATCGGCATGTATCCGACGTGGATGTGCAGAAACTCATCTGGCTGGTGCGGGATCAACGATCCAAACGCGGCATCACTCTGGGCCAGATCGAGTCTGTGGCCGACCGGATTACCAAATTCTACCGTGAACGTGGCTTCATATTAGCTAAGGCTTATATTCCGGAACAGCATGTTCGTGATGGCATTGTTACGCTTACATTACTCCTGGGGACCCTGGGGGATGTCCAGGTGCATGATAATAAGCTGTACGACGGCAAATACCTGTCAGCCGTGTTTGATGACATGTTAACCAAACCGGTTACCAGTGCCGAGATAGAAGAGCGATTGTATCTGCTGAATGATTTCCCTGGCCTTGGCCTCACAGGATTCTTCGAACCTGGGGCGCAGGTAGGGGATACGCGCCTGAACCTGAACGTGAAATCGGAAAACAAATATGCCGCCAATGTGCGTCTCGATAATCACGGTTCCGAACAGACCGGCCAGTACCGTTTTTACGGCGAATGGTTGCTGAATAACCCGCTGGGTCATGCCGATCAACTCAAGGTGGCCGGATTGTTGGCAGCCCAGCCTGAAAATACCGTGTACGGGGAAGTGCGTTATTCATCGCGGGTATTCAGTCCCCGGTTTGATCTGGGGGTTGGGCTTGCTAACAACGATTTCGTATTGGGTCCTGGTAATTCAGAGTCTATTAATAATCTAAAGCTCGAAGGTAAGACCAAACAGGCGGATGTGACCGCTACCTACCGCTTCAAACGTAGCCGTACCCGAAATTTCTATGCTGATCTGACTTACGAAAAAATCGATTCCATTATCCGGCTGGGGGCTTTGCCGGGAAATGGCGATGCAGGCCTGGACGATTCCGTACACAACACCTTGTTAACCTTCCGCTACGATGTACTGGACGAGAAGACCAGGATTCTGCACCAGGGTGATATTAAGCTGACCGCCGGTGCCTTCGATAAGGGTGCCGAGATCGGCCAGGATGAGAATTACACTATCGGTAACCTGGACTACACACTGCTGACATTCTGGAAATTACCGTATTTTGAATCCAATACGCGGCTTATTTACCGCGCTTCGTTGCAATATGCCAGCTCCCCGTTATCATCCATTAGCCAGTTCTCACTGGCGGGGCCGACCAGGGCCAGGGGCTACCCGGTGAACCAGTTTTCCGCTGACAATGCCGTGTACTTGGGGCTCGACTGGCTATTCGATGCACCGGAGTTTTTCGACTGGAGGATCGGGGAGAGTAATCTGCGTAATATCGTCCAACCGTTCTTGTTTGTCGATACTGCCTGGGGTGAGGTGCTTTCACTGGTTGACGGCCAGGACAATAATACAGCGAAGCTACTGGATGGTGGATTCGGCTTTCAGTTTACTTATCTGAACAAGGTGAAGGGTAATCTGGAATTTGCCTTCCCACTGCATGAAAATTTCAGCTCGCCGGACGTTACAGCTCCGCCAGATAACTTTAAGCTGGTATTTGATGTTCAGTACAGCTTCCGATGAAGGCTTTGTAAGGATAATGGAAATACAGCCTGGGTAAATTTCTGACACAGTATTAGGGAAAATCCAATTACTCATTAAGCAAAATTCACATGATCAGTATCAAAACCTGCGGTAAGAATTGGGGTATGGCTATAAGTGCATGAATATTAAAGAAATATGTGTTGTGGCTGATGAATAGCCGTAGAAATGGTGCCGCTATTAGTTAGAAAAGATTAGCGAGTTTGGCTCGTTCTATTTCTCACATTTTATACAAAATGCGGCCTTCAATGAATATTTTATAAATGTTAAATATATCCGTTATTTAATGATAGTTATAATTGTTTGCCGAAGGGTTTTGGACTATCATTTATCCACTTCTTAACAACAACCAATAGAGAGTAGGGAAATTATGGCTATTTATCTTGAATACGAAGGTATCAAAGGAAATGTAACCGCTGATGGATACAAGGATCATATTGGCGTCCTTTCTGTTCAGTTTGGTGTAGGCCGCGGGATCTCAATGGAACCGGGTAACATGTCCAATCGTGAATCTACTCGTCCCAGCCTCAGTGAAGTTACCCTCAGCAAATATGCTGATAACTCAGTAACCGGCCTGTTTAAAGAAGCCGTGACGGGGTCTGCAGGTAAAAAAGTCGTCATCAAATTTGTTCGTACCGGTGCGGATAAGGTCCAGGAATACATGGACTACACACTTGAGAATGTTCTGGTGAGCGGTTATTCCATTTCTGCTGACGCAGACGGTGAGCCACTGGAATCCATTTCCCTGAGCTTCTCCAAGATCATGATCAACTACAAGGATACAGATGCGAAAATGGGTGGTGGTAGCCCGCAACGTGTCGGTTATGATCTCGAAACCGCCAAGCCACTTTAAGACTATCTGTGACCATTCGATAGAATCTACCCTGATACAGCCCGGCTGTATCAGGGTATAACAATTCCTATTCAATAATACTGGCGTCACTAAATGGAAGAGGTTAGAGCATGATGTTCGATCCTCAGTATTACAGGGTGCATGATATATGGTTCAAGATATTACTCAGGATGAACGTCTTCTAGCAATCAAATCGCCATTGGGTAAAGACGAGTTGTTATTGTCTTCTTTCCAGGGCTCCGAACACATATCTGATTTATTCGAATTCCATCTGGAAGTTCTTTCCAGTGATCTTGAAATAACACCTGAAAAACTCATTGGCAAGACCGTCACTATAACGGTTCAGAATGAATACAAACGCAGCTTTAACGGTTACGTTAACCAGTTTATGTTTGGTGAAATCCAGGCTGATAACCTGAGGCAATACAAACTTACTGTGGTGCCATGGTTATGGTTTCTGACGCGTGCGAGTAATAATCGTGTATTCCAGGAAATGGATATTAAAGCTATCCTGCAACAGGTTTTCCAGGCACACGGTTTCAATGATTTTGAATTTAACCTGTCCGGTAACCATCCATCCCGCGATTACTGTATACAGTTCGGCGAGACAGATTATCATTTTGTCTCCCGGTTACTTGAAGAAGAAGGTATCGCCTATTACTTTGCGCAAGAAAACGAAAGCCATAAGTTAATACTGACAGATCAGACAACGACCTACAAAAATTGCAAAGAAGCCAAAGTTGGATATTCAAAAGGTAACAAGCCAGGAAGTCAGATAAACCAATGGCAGCATCAATACGAATTTATTACCGGCGTCTGGTCGTATACCGATTATGATTTTCAGGCTCCCACAAAAGATCTGTTCACCAGCAAGAAAACCAAGGTGAAGATTCCTAAAGTGGAGAGTTTTGAAAACTATCATTACCCTGGTTATTACACTGAGAAAAAACAGGGTGAAGATCTCATAATGTATCGTATGGAGGCGGAAGAGGCCGGCTTCGATGTTGTGATGGCCTCCAGTGATTGCAGTACTTTTTATGCTGGCGGCAAATTCGAAATGTCTGAACATGACACCGCTAACGAAAAGAAAAGTTACATTATCACCAGTATCAATCACCGTGCTGTGGATTCCAGTTATGTGACTGGCTCGGATGGCTCTTCTGAATATGGTAACCAGCTGATTTGTATTCCTGATAGCGTACAATTCAGGCCACTGCAGAAGCATGTTCGCCCAGTAATGTATGGTCCCCAGTCAGCGATTGTTGTTGGACCATCCGGTGAAGAAATCTATAAAGATGAGTTTGATCGTATTAAGGTACAGTTCTACTGGGATCAGGACGGCAAGAAAGACGAGCATAGCTCCTGCTTTGTTCGCGTTGTGCAATCCTGGGCCGGCAATTCATGGGGAACATCATTTGTTCCACGTATAGGACAGGAAGTGATCATCAGCTTTATTGACGGCAACCCCGATAAGCCGCTGGTAACAGGTTCAGTGTATAACAACGATAATAAACCGCCTTATACCAGTGGTACACAAAGTGGTATAAAAACCCGATCCACAAAAGGCGGTAGCAACGCCAACGCCAATGAATTGCGCTTTGAAGATAAAAAAGGCCAGGAGCAGGTTTACCTGCACGCTGAAAAAAATCTGGATACCATGGTCGAAAATGATGAAACACTGAACGTTGGTCATAATCGTACCAAGACCATCGGTGAAAGTGAATCATCCAGTATCGGGAAAAATCGTGATAAAAGTGTGGGTGAGAGTCAGACGGAATCGATTGGTAAGAACAAGACCATTGATGTAGGTGAAAGTCACACCGAGTCTATAGGCAAGGATAAAAGCCTGGATGTTGGAGCAAATCATACCGAAAATATCGGTAAAGATATGAAGATATCAGTAGGTGATGACCTGGTTGAAGATATCGGTAAAAATTTAGGTATCAATGCCGGCGACCAGATTACCCTTAAAACCGGTTCTGCTTCGATTGTTATGAAAAAAAACGGTGATATTACGATTAAGGGTAAAAACATTACCCTTCAGGGCTCCGGCAAGATCAACGTTAAAGCATCCAGTGCTGTTGCCATTAAGGGCAGCAAGGTAACCACCAACTAAGAAGGGATACAGTGACAAAATCCGTAGAACATCAGGAAAAGGACTATCGCCACCTGGCTTCGTCGCCGGGTGCCATAGTCATTGGCTCACTGGTGGATATAGACGCCGATGGCAAACCGCTGGTGAATTTTGCCGAGAATCCAGATAACAAGCCCCTGTTTGCATTGACCACCTTATCCCTGAGCCGGCAGGATATTTCCCGTAAGGTCGCTTTGCTTTTTAATAATGGTGACCTGACACAGCCGGTGATCATGGGATTAATCCACAACCCGCTGGACGAGATATTGCAGAATTTTGAATTGACGCCGGTCGTTGAGTCAGAAACCAACCCATTTCCTGAAGCAGCAGAGAAGCAACATAAACCTGCTGATATAAAACGTGATAAAGATGAACAGGTATTTGTGGATGGGAAGCATGTTGTGATCGAGGGCGCAGAAGAAGTTACCTTCAAGTGCGGTAAAGCCAGTATAACACTGACTAAAGCCGGTAAAATTCTGATCCGCGGTACCTATTTACTCAATCGCTCCACAGGCGTTAACCGCATAATGGGTGGTTCGGTTCAGGTTAATTAAATTACTCCATAGCTTTGTGCGAGATGGAAAATTAAATGTTGCAGTTAAAAAACAATACCCCATTTGCAGCACAGTTAGCGCTGTTTCCTAACCCGCAAGGTGTGGACAGCCTTTACATCATGCTTAAGGCCAGTTTCAATATTGGTGCCAAGTGGACTCTGGCCGATGAGCAGAAACCTCCCCAGGTGGAAGACAAGTTCTGGACTGATGATCCCACTACATCCAGCCTTAAACTGGCTTCTGAATTCCACACGGGTAAACCTTCGACTGATATTATTTTGCTTGGTCATGCCTGGTCACCCTCTGGTAAAGAAGTACAACAAATGGATGTGAGCCTGGCCGTTGGTGCAGTCAACAAAACCGTTCGCGTGATTGGTGACCGGCAATGGCTGGATGGAAGCTATACACGACCCGAACCATTTACTTCTATGCCGCTGGTATATGAAAAAGCTTTCGGCGGCACGTATAAAGAAGCGGATAAAATCATTGCTGCAGAAAGCTGTAATCCTGTCGGTTGTGGTTTTACCGGCAAACGTAGGGCCAAAGACGTCAATGGCGAAGCCTTGCCTAATCTGGAAGATCCGCAGCAGCTCATACAGCAAGTCGGTGATGTGGTTGCACCAGCCTGTTTTGCATTTATTTCACCTTCCTGGCAACCAAGACTCAATTACGCTGGCACCTATGATGAAGCCTGGAAGAAATCCCGTGCGCCATACCTGCCGCTGGACTTCGACCCGCGTTTTTTTAACATGGCTCATCCAGATCTCATCTATCCCGGTTATCTCAGCGGCGGTGAAACGGTACACATCTCCGGGGTTAACCCGGAAGGTCCGCTGGTGTTCCAGCTGCCGGTGATAGGCCTGTCTGCCAGTGTCGACATTCATGGGCGGATCGAAAAACCCCCATTCCATCTGGAAACCCTGCTGATCGAAGCGGATAGTCTCCAATTGAGCATGACCTGGAGAGCTGTGGTAAGCTGCGACAAGGCGGCACTAAAAATCCGTCAGGTTGCGGTTAACCTGTCTCGTTCCCAGGGGCAGCAGGCCGCTTAAATGAATCAGCCTGATGCGCAAAAAACCGGTTTCCAACGTCCTTCCATACCCGTGGAAATTGTCGCTGCTGGTATGCTAACACCCGTCGGTGCCAATGCTGACATGACCGCTGCCTCAGTCCTGGCCGGCATTAGTGCTTACCAGGCCTCGGACATACTCAACCGGCAATTCAATCCCATGACCCTGGCCATGGTACCAGAGGATGCCTTACCACCACTGGACGATACCCTGGCTAAACTGGGCTTAACCGGCAGACAGCAACGCCTGTTACGCCTGGCCACACCGGCATTGCAGCAACTCCTGGAACATCTGCCGGCCCCGGTACCGTTAATGTTATGTGGGCCGGAAAAAATACCCGGGCGCCACTCGGTGATTAGCGATAAATTTTTACAGTACCTGGCTGCACAAACCCAGGCACCTATCGATCTGGCTAACAGCTATGTTTTTCCCGATGGACGTGCGGCAGGGCTATATGCCCTGGAATCCGCCATGCTGATGCTGGAACAGGGTAAATGCCAACAGGTACTGGTGGGAGGTATCGATTCCTATATTGACCTGCATTTACTTGCCAGCCTGGATAAGGATGAGCGAGTTCTGGCTGAAGGTGTAATGGATGGATTTGTTCCCGGAGAAGGTGCAGCTTTTATGTTGTTGCAATCAGCGGTAACCAACAACCGGGTTAAAGTTTTTCCTCCCGGCATTGGAGAGGAAGTGGGGCATCGTTACTCGCAACAGCCTTATCTCGGTGATGGATTGGCAGGGGCTGTATCAGAAGCGTTAACGGATGCTGAAGTGCAACCTGCCAGAACCGTGTTTTCCAGTTTTAATGGCGAGAATTTCAGCGCCAAGGAATGGAGTGTGGCTGCCCTGCGTAACCGCGAATTCCTTGATCCGGATAACCAGCTGATTCACCCGGCAGACTGTTATGGAGATCTGGGCGCAGCGACTGTTCCGGTGCTCATGATACTTGCATCACTGGGTATGATAAAGGGTTACTATACCGCGCCATCGCTGGTTTGGGCATCCTCGGAATACCAGCAACGTGCAGCTGTGTATATGGCACAATCGAAATGAGCATGACGCAGCCACAAGTCGTTAATGACACTGATACAGGCGTGCCGCAAATGCCCCCAAACCTGACAGCTTTTTCACATATAGTTGAGCAGTACGCCACTGATGGAGCATTTCTCTGGTTGCTGCGAAACAACGCGATACAAAGTACACTGTATACAGTTGAGGATATAGCAGAACTGGATGTCCGTATTCATGGGCATTTGCAGGGGCTACGCTCTGCCGGTGAACTGGGTTGGGGAGTGTGTCGGCAGCAACTTGAATATGAAGACTCCGGGGAGGCCTTCATGGCTGGTGTTTACGCATTTCAAAGTGCTGATCCGGCAAAAATACAGTACGTTTGCGAACAGGCATTAGCCAATACCGAGATGCGCAAAGGCCTGGTATCGGCTATGGGCTGGATCGATACTGCTACGGCAAATTACTGGATAGATCGATTCCTTGCAGTTAAAGACCCCGGTTATCGTTATCTGGGCCTGGCTGCCTGTAGTGTCAGGCGCTATGACCCACGCCAGCGTCTCAATTACCTGTTGGCTGACGAAAAGCTGCCTGAACAGTCTGAAACTTACAGCCGTATGCTACGCCTGATTGGCGAAGTCAAACGCTTTGATTTAATGCCGGCGCTAAACCAGGGCATGGCTAGCGAACATGCGACAGTTAAATTCTGGGCTTACCGGTCAGCGGTACTACTTGGCAACCGAGCTTGCGTGGCTAATCTCAAAGACTATGTGATTAAGGATAATCCCTGCAAGGCCAGGGCACTGGAACTGGTCTTCAACGTATTACCGGTACCGGAAGCACGACAATGGATTGGTGAAATTTCCAGTGATCTGGCACAAAATAGAAGCGTGATAATGGCGACAGCCATACTGGGTGATCCCCATGCTATCGGCTGGTTAATCCAGCAAATGCAGAAACCCGTATATGCACGCCTGGCAGGCTTGGCTTTTACTCTCATTACGGGTATAGACCTGGAACAATCCAGGCTGCATAAAGCAATAGTCGCTCCTGTGCCAGATACGGAACAGGAGGATTATGAAGATGCTGCAGAGGATATTGATAGTGATTTAGCCTGGCCAGACCACGCCAGGGTAAAGGCCTACTGGGATCAACATGGCCAGTCCCTGCAAATCGGGCAACGTTACTTTCTTGGGCAACCGGTCAATACCCCGCACCTGAAACAGGTGCTTGAAACCGGCAATCAGTTACAGCGTCAGTTTGCAGCTATCAAACTGGCATTAGCCGACCCAGATGAGCCGCTACACAATACGGCTAAAGCGAACATTAACTAAAGGACTGGAATCATGGGACAAACAGTATTTGCTAATTCACGCGGTGTCGATCACAAAGGCAGTGGCGGCATGAGCATGGTATTTCCCGATGTCTGCAAAACACCGACACCCGGTGGGCCAGTACCGATTCCCTATCCCAATATCGGCCAGTCGAATACTACCTCCAAGGGTACCAAGAAAGTAAAGGTAGACGGACAGATGGCCATGGTTAAAGGTGCTAAATACTCCATGACCTCTGGTGATGAAGCAGGTACTGCTGGTGGCGGTGTAGTTAGTAGCAAGATCAAGGGCGAGGCGGAATATCTGATGTATTCGTTTGACGTAAAATTTGAAGGCAAGAATGCCTGCCGCCTGGGTGATCCGTTGTGGCATAACAAGAAAAATATTGCGGGATAATCTGAAATGACACAGATGGCGCTAGGTATAGCTGTATCTATAATGAGTAATTCGAAAGACGAAGATTGCTGGTTCTGTAAGGAAAAAGCTAAACATGAAAAAGTGACTGATGTTGAAGCGGACCCTGAAACTGCCAACAATGAGTCAGAAGACGATGTTCCTGAGAATGATGAAAAAAATAATGCTAGTAAATTAGGTAAAAATTTAGGTGATAAACCATCCTGGACTATCACTTGCCCGGATAATGATACTACAGTCCTGTCTGCTGCTCATCATTGTATCCCCGGCAACGCTTCCATGAAAAAAAGCACTAACCTGCTTAAATATATGAAAGCCAGTCAGTCACCAGTAAACCTGGCCGGTGACATCGGCTATAGTATTAATCACGAAAAAAACGGTGTCTGGTTGCCGGGTAATTACAATGTACGGAAGGGTAGAGAGCATTACACAAAAAACTGGGACGCATATTCCGGTGTATCAGGAGAGAATTTTAAGAATGAATATGCCACACGTGCCATTGATATGTCCGGAGTCCAGTTCCATGATGCGCATCCAGAATACAGTGACAATGTTCTTGAAACTTTGAATAATATAGCCAGCAAACTGGGTAAACCTAAAGATACTTGCCCTATATGTGGCGAAAAATACGATAAAACCAGGCCACCTTACGGGCTGGTTGGACGGTTGGATTTTGTCTCAGGAAAGCATAGAACACTGATCACCACAACATCCAAATCAAACGGCAAAAAATTTGTTGAAAATGGATATTTCACATCTAGCCGTGTAAAAAAATATTTTGGTTTATAAGAATTAGCGAGGCGTAGCCAATGTACTATGTATTAAGGTGCCCACCTATTACGAATGAGAAAGGTGAGCTATTGGTCGAGATCCAGAATAACGAATCAGTTGGCGATGTATGGGACTGGACAAGCGGTGATATCTTTGATCAAGATGAAGTCCAAAGCATACCTGCACTGATTAATATGACTGTTGAGTATTACAGGGGGTACCAGGGATCCCCAAATGAAATACGGGATATCGGTGTAAGCGTAATGAGTAAGCGCCTGTCTGAAGTGCTTACCCAGGCTGGTGTCGACAGTATTGATTATTACCCGGCCGTGTTAACCAATTCGGAAACGGGGCAAACATACGATTATATGGCTTATAATCTTATTGGAAAAATTGCTGTAGTTGACCTGGCTGCATCTGATTATACGACATACGATGATAAACCTGTGGCGGATGTCGGTTTTGAGAAGCTCGTTATCGATGATGAAAAAGCAAAGAGTTTACTCATGTTTCGATTAGCGGAAAATCTTAGTACTATTCTTATTCATGATAATGTTCGAAAGCATATTCTGGATAGCGGTATTGATACGTTAAGATTTATGGAACCTGAAGATTATATGCATTTATAATATGCTTACCTTGGCCCTGTGACTGCAATTTTACAGGTCAGGGTGTCGCCGGTAATCTTGATGTAAAAGTCATTACCGGGTGCTAGAGAGATATATCGCAATTTTATTCGGTTACTAGAGTTTAGAGTCTCAGAGGAGAAAAAAGTAAAAACATTCACCCAATAACTTGACATAGCGGCAGCCTTCGCGCAGCCGCGCCTTGCATAGCTTTTTTGTTTTTTAAAAAGGTATGCAAG
>Ga0114931_10008027_pt1 | contig 12833 bp, 9 predicted proteins | sample 2SBtaG_FD_89579 | JGI IMG/M metagenome (GOLD analysis project Ga0114931, IMG submission 89579) | Deep subsurface microbial communities from Kolumbo volcano to uncover new lineages of life (NeLLi) - 2SBTROV14_V59a metaG | ecosystem: Environmental > Aquatic > Marine > Volcanic | place: Kolumbo...
ACAAATAGAACATTTATGGTTAAAATAAAAAAAACTCAAAGTTGAGTCTTCCTCATCAACGGTCATACCAAGAGGAATAATATTTAGATTCTCTAAAATATCTTCCATTGAAAACCAGGTTTTACATTTGGGACATTGTTTAAATTTAATTTTATCCATAATCATAACAAAATTATTATAATACATACAATATCGGTTTAAAGAGAATATTTATTACAAAAAAAACGCCCATCAAGGGCGTTTTATAAAAATATTGAACAAAGAATAGATAATTATTTTACTCTTTTTCTTTAGGAGAATCGGTAACTTTTTCTTTTGATATGTTCTTGTTTTTTCCCGCAGGATGATTATCTGATAATTGTTCTTTTATTCTTGCCGATTTACCGGTAAGATTGCGCAGATAATACAATTTTTTCCTTCTCACCGCTCCGGAACGAACCTTTTCAATCTTAGAAATATTCGGGGAATGAAGTGGAAAAACTCTTTCCACGCCGATTCCCGAAGAATTCTTACGAACCGTAAAAGTAGCTCCCATACCACCCCCGCGACGGCTGATAACCGTACCTTGAAAAACCTGAATGCGCTCTTTATCTCCTTCTTTGATTTTAACATGTACCCGTAAAGTATCACCGGATTTAAAAAAGGGAATATCTTCACGCTGATATTGTTTTTCTATTTGAGCGATTCTTTTCATAATCTATATTCCTTTCCATTCTTATTTATCTTTTTCAAAGTTTTTATCGACAGTTTTTATAAAATCAATTTCTTCTTCACTTAAGGTTTCTGTTTCTAATAAATCCGGTCGATTTTTTAAACATTTTTTTATCGCTTCACGTCTTCGGAAATCTTTAATTTTTTTATGATCTCCTTTGGTTAAAATCTCTGGAACTTTTAATCCTTTATATTCTGCCGGTCTGGTATAACAGGGAGTACCCAATATTTGCTCCATATAAGAATCACCCAAAGCCGACTCAAAATTTCCCAGCACTCCCGGAATCAAACGAGCAACCGCATCGACAATAACTGCTGCCGCTGGCTCACCTCCTGATAGGATATAATCCCCGATAGAGATTTCATCCACATCATATAAATCCATTATCCGCTCATCAATTCCCAGATAATGCCCACAGATAACGGTTATCCGGTCACAGAGAGAATAAGCAATAGCTTTTTCTTCATCAAATTTTTTTCCCGCAGCAGAAGTCAAGACTATCTTTTCCTTATCATTTTCCTCATTCGTACTCTTATCTTTATAAACATATCCCAAATCATTAAGGCAGTTGTCAAGGGGTTCTATTTTCATAACCATTCCACCGCCACCGCCAAAAGGAATATCATCAACTATTTTATGCTTATCGGATGCATACCGACGCAGATTTATGATTTCAATGTCAAAGAGCTTTTTTTCAACCGCTTTCCCGATTAAAGACTGCTTTAATGAAAGATTAAAATAATCGGGGAAAAGGGTGATAATTTCAAATTTCATAAAAATATTGAATAAAACTTATTGTTCCAACATTCCTGCTTTATCAATAAAAATTTGTTTGTTTTCAATATCCACTTTTTTTACAAACTTTTTTACCGCCGCAATCAGTAACTCTTTATTATCCTTACTTTTAATTACATAAACATCATTGGCCGGCAGTATCATCACATCAACAATCCGGCCCAGATAATCTTTCTTATCGTTATCAAAAACCTCACATCCGATTAGGTCAAAAACATAATACGACCCTTCGGGAAGTTTTACCACCTGTTCCAATGGAACCCCGAGTTCACAGTTAATGAAACGAGTGGCGTCTTCCAAGGTGTTTATATTCTCAAATTTTATTACCAATCGCTCGGAGACAAACCGGGTCGAAACAATTTGTTTTTTTTCCCACCGATTTTTGATTTTCAAATATATATCAGAAAGATGTAAAAATCGGTTGGGGAAATCCGTCATAAGAATGACATACAATTCCCCGTCCAAACCTCTGGTTCGACCCAGTTTTCCTACCGTAACGAATTTTTCTATCACTTACTATTCAAGAATTTCCAGAACCGCTCTTTTACCTTGACGGGCAGAAACAGCAGACAACAAGATACGAATCGATTTTGCCGTTTGACCTTGTTTGCCGATAACTTTCCCTAAATCACCCTGCCCGACGCGAAGTTCATAAACAGTGGTGCGGCTTCCAAGGACTTCCTTTACATTTACCTGATCAGGGTTGTCCACTAATGCTTTCACGATGAATTCGATAAAATCTTTCATCACTTCATCCTTTCCAATTAGAATTTGAAGTTGAGACTCCGTATTGAATTACATTATTTATATTCATATTACTATAAGCCACGAAGCCAAAAATAACAATAACTTCTTTTTTATCCCTCTGTTGTTTTTTCCGTTACCGATGCTTCAGCTATTGCGGCTTTTTTCTTTTTGCGCGTTTTTTTCGGACGCTCCTTAATAAAATTTTTCAAAGTAATCTCCGATACATCCTCACCTTTTTTGGCTTTATGATACTTTTCAATAAAACCAATCTGGGTTAACAAGGTTTTGACCGTATCAGAAGGCTGTGCGCCTTGATTAAGCCACTTGGTGAGTTTATCCTCAAAAACTTTAACTTCTGCCGGTTTCATAATAGGATTATAGGTACCGATTATTTCTAAAAACCGTCCATCACGAGCACGCCGGGAATCTGTAGCCACAATGCGATAAAAAGCCTGTTTCTTAGCACCGCGGCGCAGAAGTCTTAAATGTACAGCCAAACAAAACCTCCATAATTAAAGATTAAACGGGGCGAACCCTTTGGGAAACCCCTTAAATTTCATTTTATTCATATTTCCAAACATCTTTTGCATGGCAGAAAACTGTTTCAAAAGCTGATTTACCGCTTGAACCGAATTTCCCGAACCGAGAGCAATACGTCTTTTACGGGAACCATCAATTATGGACGGGTTGCGTCGCTCCTTAATGGTCATCGACTTAATAATAGCCACCATCCGTTCCATATCCCGCTCATTAACTTTAATGTTTTTGAATGCTTTTCCCATACCGGGAATCATACCCATAAGAGAATCAAGCGGTCCCATTTTTTTTAACTGTTTCATTTGCTCAAGAAAATCTTCAAAATCAAATTTTGCTTTCAATAATTTTTCCTGCATGGCGGTGGCTTTTTCCATATCGATTGTTTCTTGAGCTTTTTCTACCAAGGAAACAATATCCCCCATTCCCAAAATACGGGAAGCCATGCGATCGGGATGAAAAGGTTCCAAATCCGATAACTTTTCCCCCACCGAAGCCAGCTTAATGGGACACTGGGTTACCTCTCTAATAGATAAAGCGGCACCACCACGCGCATCACCATCAAGTTTGGAAAGAACCACGCCGGTAATCTGTAGACGGTTATGAAATTCTAAAGCAATATTAACAGCGTCCTGACCGGTCATAGCATCGGCAACAAGCAATATTTCATCGGGATGAACATCGGCTTTGATTTGTTCCAATTCCAACATCAACTCATCATCAATATGCAACCGTCCTGCCGTATCTAAAATCACTAAATCGATAAAATTTTTCTGAGCATATTTTATGGCTTCACGGCATATTTGCGGTGGTTTTTTATTTTCCCGATAAAAATGCTCAACAGCAATGGAATCCGCCAACACTTTTAATTGCTTCACCGCCGCTGGTCGATATATATCAGCCGCCACCAACAACGGTTTTTTATCTTTACGTTTTGTCTGTAAAGCCAATTTCCCCGCTAAAGTTGTCTTACCCGATCCTTGTAAACCACAAATCATATAAACGGTAGGAGATTTATCCAAAGGAGCAAGAGGGACGGCTTTGTTGCCAAGCAAAGTGACCAGTTCATCGTGAACAATTTTTATCACCTGCTGACCGGGTTCAATCGATCTTAATACTTCCTGTCCCACGGCTTTGGCTTCGACAGCTTTAACAAAATTACGAGCAACTTTGTAATTGACATCGGCTTCTAACAAAGCTTGGCGCACTTCTCGCATAGCATCCTTTATATTCTTTTCCGTCAGGATACCGACGCCACGCAGTTTTTTAAAAATCTGCTCGAACTTTTCCGTTAAATTACCAAACATAAAAACAAAAGAATTAATCAGCAGTTAAAAATAACTACCTAAAACCTTTCCCTTAAATAATAAAATACAAATAACAACATACTAACTTCGAAAAGTGATAAGAAGTTAATATAGCTTTTAAATATAGTTAAATCGAATTAATTGGCAAGAAATTTATTAACTTCTTCATATAATCGAACTATTCTATCTCTTCCATAATGGGTATAATCACAATGAGTTACAAAAGAATTAAATTATTTTATAATATTTTGTATCAATTTTTTGATTGTTACTCAGTTCATTTATGATACTATCTATTTAATTAAAATAAATAAGCCTATACATACTTGCCAAACTATCCTTATCGACAATTATATTTTCGATTATCTTCTCTTAAAATCGGATCTCCTATTTTTGTCAAACATGTAATAAGCTTATTTACCATACCAAAGAAGCACCTATCAAAAGATAAGTGCTTCTTTCGTCTGGTAGCGGTACGGGGAATCGAACCCCGGTTTGATGGCTGAGAACCATCCGTCCTAACCACTAAACGATACCGCCCATTCAATGCGCAATGCTAAAAAGCAACAGAATTTTAATATAATCAGAAAGCTTTTCGTGTCAAGAGAGCTATTCTTATTGCGTTACAATCACTTACAAGAGCATTAATTGTAACGCCAAGCCTTCAAACAAGTTAGTTGAACAAACATTTTTTCAATTTTTTATACATTTACTACAAATAAAAACAGCCACAATGGCAGTTAATATGTCAATATGGCTCGCGTGTTGCTGTTTGCCTAAAAAAGAGAGAATGTCTATACGAATACAAGATTACAATTACCACCAAAATATTATCTTGTCCTAAATATTTCGTTATTGATGATATCATTTATAACAAAGAATAAACGAAAGAAAATTTTTTATCATAAAACATTTTAATAAGACCAAGGCAAACGAATTCTTTTTGACTCTCAATTTATTATTAAGGAAGCTCTTTTTTTCTAAAAAACTTTTTTACGATAAATCTCAATAACTCTGACTGAACACTCTAACAAGATTTTTCAAACCACTTTCGAAAAAAGAGAGCTTCTACATTGTAATCTTTTTAGAATTATTAAATAATAAATCAGAAGTTTTTATTTATTTACAGATAATGCTTTTATATATTTGACCAAAACAAAAACCTTACGGAGGATCAATGCCTGCTACAAAACACACTAAAAGGATAAAACCCAAAGAGCTATCCTTTAAAGATTTGAATTACCAACTTAAATATACTCCCCCTCAAATAAAAACTTCCGATGACGTCAACCCCTGCTATGAAATAATTGGGCAGGACAAAGCTATCAACGCTATCAAGCTGGGTCTTAATTTAAAGAGTATAGGATATAACATTTTTGTAACCGGTCATGCCGGCACGGGACGAACAACGACTATCAAACATTTGCTGGAGCATCTTAATTTTGAAAAACCGCAAATGAAAGACATCTGTTATGTAAATAACTTCAAGAATGAAGATTCCCCTCGGGTATTGATATTTACCGCCGGTGACGGTTCTCGCTTTAAAAAGGATATGAACTATCTTATCACCTCTCTGCGCAAGGTTGTCCCTAAAATATTTTTATCGGAAGATTACAAAGACCGTTATAGCCGTATTGTCCGTGAGTTTGAAGGCCGCCAAAAAGAATTAATCAATGGCTTTGAAGAAAAACTAACCAAAGCCGGATTCGTGATGGTCCAGATACAATCAGGTATTGGTGTTAGAAACGAAATCCAACCCTTGATTGACAAAGAACCCAATTCTTTGGATAAACTGGAACGGCTCGCCAAAGAAGGAAAGTTTTCTCTTTCTCGCCTTGATGAATTGCGTCGTTCGTGGGATAGCCTTCGTCGTGAATTTGATGTGGTCACGGTGGAAACGAAAAAATTGACCAATAAACTGGAAGAAGCTTTAAGCAAGCTCGACCAATCTATGGTGGCTCCTCTTATTTCCGATAAAATCAACCTAATAAAAAAGCGTTTCCCTTATGAAAAAGTTCAATTATATCTTGATGAAGTGGAAGAAGCCCTGTTAAGCGATATCGATCGTTTTCGTGAAGCACGACCGCGTCGCGGTGAAGAAGAAGCTCCGCCATATCGAAAAAGAGAACCTTTTGAAGAATTTTCCGTCAATATCATTTTGGACAATTCCGAAACTGAGGGTGTCCCAATCGTTATCGAAAAATCTCCCTCGTATAAAAACATCTTTGGCTCCTTAGAACGAGTCGTTGACCGTTTTGGATATTGGCGAACTGATTTTTCCCGTATATTTTCCGGTTCTTTGTTAAGAGCATCGGGAGGATTTTTCATAATCAATGCCATGGATTTGTTAACGGAGCCGGGGATGTGGACTCAACTCAAACGGGCGTTACGCAATCAGGAAATTCAAATCGCCGGGTATGACCCTTTCTATATGATGGCGGGAGCGGGGATTAAACCGGAACCAATTCCCCTTGATGTTAAAGTGGTATTAATCGGTGAAGCGGAAGTTTACCGTTTACTCTGGCGTTTGGATGAAGATTTCAAAAAAATCTTTAAAATTAAAGCCGAGTTCGATAATATAATAAAACTCAATAAAAAAAATATCAATAAATATTTTGAATTCATCCGTCGTCTGGTTGATAATGAGCATCTGTTGCGTTTCGACATCAGCGGTATGCAGGCTATCTGCGAATATGGTATCCATTTAGCCGGTAGTCGTGATAAATTAACCACTCGTTTTAATGCCATTTCCGATATGATCAGAGAAAGTGCTTTCTTTGCTCAAGAAAGAAAAGGGAAAAAAGTCACTCGCGAAGATGTCTATAAAGCGTTTGAAAATAAAATCTCGCGCGTTAATCTTGTTGAAGGAAAGATTCAGGAGCTTTATGATAATAACACTTTTTTGGTTTCCATAACCGGCAGCGCTGTCGGACAAATTAATGGATTATCGGTTTATAATATCGGAGAATACTCTTTTGGTCGTCCTACCAGAATTACCGTTAATACCGCCTTAGGCAAACAAGGAATCATCAATATTGAAAGAGAAGCGGATCTGTCCGGACCTATTCACAACAAAGGAGTGTTGGTTTTATCGGGGTATCTTCGTCAGATGTTCGCTCAAGACAAACCACTGGCTATTTCTGCCTCAATCTCTTTTGAACAATCCTACGGTGGTGTCGATGGTGACTCCGCTTCCTCCACCGAAATCTATGCCATCCTTTCCTCTATTGGCAATATCCCCATCAAGCAAGGGATTGCCGTTACCGGTTCCGTTAATCAGAAAGGAGAGATTCAACCTATCGGAGGAGTTAACGAAAAAATCAATGGCTTCTTCGACGTATGCAAAAGTAAAAAACTTACGGGTAAGCAAGGTGTTATCATCCCCCATCAAAACGTAAAAGACCTCATCCTGCGTCCCGATGTTATGAAAGCTGTCAAAGACGGTAAGTTTCATATTTATCCTATTAAAACCGTCAATGAGGGAATTGAAATCCTAACGGAACTACCGTCGGGAAAACGTCGCGCAAAGGGAAAATTTCCGAAAGGAACAGTGATGAGAATCGTTGATGATAAACTATATGAAATGGCGATGATACTACGTAACTTTGGACAGAAGGAAGAAGAAAATAACAACAAAACAAAAAAAAAGAAAAAGAAATAAACATCTTTGATTATTCTTTTCAAAAATTATCGTAACATCTAATGGAAAGACTCATTATGTAATATATCAAGAAATGAATGGTATATTCATAAAGAGACACAAAGTTACCTATCGACAAACAACAAATAAATAAAGTTTTTTCTTGACATCATTTCAAAAAAAAACATTTTTTAATACAAGCACCCTATAAATAGGAGAACGTTCAATGCGCAAAGCTAAAAAAGCAACCCACAAAAAAACCGCTCCCAGAAAGAGGGTAGCTGCCAAAAAGAAAGCAACCAAGAAAGTCCGTTGTGCAGCTATTACAAAAGCTGGAAAACGATGCAAACGTTTTACCAATGGAAAAAGCAAATATTGCTCACTCCATAAAAAAAGGTAAATAAAATTATTTCAAAAAGAAAAAAATGCAGTCCGTTTGTGACTGCATTTTTTTATATATGAATTTCAGTTCACTACTTAGAAATCGGCACCAAAGGAGAAATACGAAGTTGCTTTATCGGAGACAGAATTCATATCCGTTGACCATGCCAAATCATAACGTAAGAGGAAAATCCCCAAATTAACCCTTGCTCCAAAGCCAAAACCGACCTTGATATCTTGTAACCGGTCGTGTCCTCCCTGACTGGTACCTCCTTTAAAATCAGAACCATACCATGCCGAACCTATATCCGTGAAGATAGCCCCTTCCACTCCAGTGATAGCAAGGGGCAGGGGAAAACGCATCATAAAGTAATCTATCAACGGGAATCTGAACTCGGCATTTATCAAACCGTAGCGGTCACCGGATAATCCATAATAAGGGACTCCTCGCAAAGGTGTCACCACATCGGAAAAATACAGATTTTCTACATTGTAAACTTTCTCATCGAGAGTGCGGGAACCAATCCAGTTGGTCGTCCCTCCGAGAAAATACACCTTGGGCGTAGCGCCAAAAGAAGCCCCACCCGAAAAGCGAAGAGCAAAGGAAAAGGTCTTTTTTATATGCCAGTATTTCCGATAATCAAATTCCGCTGCCGTAAAATCGATATCACCGGCATCAAAAAGGTTCGCTCCTCCGGATAGCGATATTTTAGCTCTTCTTCCGTTGACAGGACCCGTATAACCCCAAATGATATTATCGGTAACATACGAAAACTCTCCGGTAGTAACTTTTGAACTGTGGTCAATACGCGGATCATCATAATCATAATACTGACGGTCAATGAAATATTGGGAGGCATTAAATTCAATTCGGCTAAAAGTTGAAAAAGGACGACTTAGATACACTTGAAAACCATAAAACCGATCAGAAAACAAAAAGTCATAACTATCTACATAAAAGTTTTTGGTATGAAAGACACCAAATCCAATATTGGTGCGCTTTTTGGCGTAAAGATAAAACAACTGAAAATTGGATTGGTCAATAGTATTAACAAGGTCGGTGGTAAGATATATTTGATTATTACCTAAATAATCGGTAAAAACAAAATATGACTGTCCCTCTAATCCGAAAAAAGTATCGTAAGTAAAACCACCACTGATATAATCGGGAGTAAATTTTATCTTATATTTATGAACTTCATAATCCCCACTGGGTGAAGGCTTAGGAATAGAATCAAACGAAGCAGGTTCTTTCATCATATATCCTTGGGAATAAGAATTAGAATCAAGAGGCATATCAACAAACATAGAATCAAAAGGATTGTTTCTTTGTTTACTGACAAAAACATACTCACCATTATAAATACCGGTAGTGACAATACTTGAGTCTTTTTTTTGTTTGGTTTGGGTGGTATCAACAACCGTAGTATCACTTTTTGTTGAATCGGAGGCTGCTGCTATTTGGGAGGTATCGACTTTATAAGTGGTATAATCGTTTTTAAGAGAATTACCGTTGTCTTTATTTTTTTTCTTCTGTTTCTGTTCGGTTAATTGTTCTTTATTCTTTGCCTTTTTTAACAAATCATATTTGCCCTTAATAAAATCAGTAACTGCCAATACCCCACTATCTCCCACAGGAGCAATATTTTTCATAACAAAAATATCAAAAGCACCTTTGTTAAAAGCGGAAAAAGCAATCTTTTTACCATCGGGAGACCAAGAGAGCGACTTAATTCCCGACAAAATATCGGTTACGGCATAATGCTTGACAGAATCGAGATAACCGATATAAATATTATCGATACCATTACGATTGGAGATAAAAGCAACTTTTTTACCATCAGGTGATACTGCCGGTGTCGTATTTTGACCGGGACCGACATCAAGGGGTATTACGGAATCGGATGCCAATTTCATCCGAAAAAGATTATAATAACCATATTGAAATCCGTTGGGGTGGTATGCTTCTTTTGACACTCCGGTGTAAAAATTATTTTGTCCGGTATCAATTACTATCCCCGGATGAGGTCTGTCAGAACAAAAAATCAACTCATCGGAATTGGGTAACCAACTGGGATCTTTATCATCATAGCGATCATTTGTCAATTGGTCGATTTGTTTATTCTCCAGATGGTAAATAAAAATATCACGGTCATTACCTTTCAAAGCGGCAAAGGCAATTTTTTTGCCATCAGGTGACCAAGCGGGGGAAATTATATTATAAAAATTGAAACGTATTTTCTTGTAAATTTTATGCTTATCAAGGTCGTAGAAAAACAATGATTCTTTACCACCGGATTTAGCCACAAAAACCAGTTTCCGACCGTCCGGTGAAAAAGACATCCCCGAAACAAAAGAATGTAACGATTCTAGGTCTCCCGACCTCTGAGAATTAACTATCTTTTTAATTGTTTTTCCACTATTAGCCGAGATTAACTCTATCGAAGTGTAATCGGATTTATCGGTAAATATGGCAATCTCATCTCCATTGGGGGAGAAAGCGGGCTTTTCGTTAAAATAGGAACCATCTTTTCGTGCATGAGTAAGTTGCTTGGCAAATTCATTAGGTTCTTTACGTTCAGCAATTGCCGGCCAGTAACGTCGTTTCATTTCTTTGGAGAATTCTTCCCATAATTTTTTTTCATCAATGCCAATAGCTTCCTTTAAGGCTTTGTTTATTGTAAGATGAACTTTCCCCTTTTTTAAAATTTCCCCCAGCTTTTGTTGACCGTATTTATCGGCGATAAATTTTATTAATGCTCGTCCCTCTGTATATGGCAAAAAACCATTTATATAACTGGGAGGTGCTAAATAATTGTTTATGGTAGCATCGCGAACATACATATCCACCTGATAATCCCACCCATGACGAGAGGAATACTCGGCATATCCCTCAGCATACCACAACGGTAGATGAAACAAACGTTGACGGGATAAAAGAGAAGCAAACATACTTCCATAAAGCATATCATATACGACCGCGTGAGTCAATTCATGATGTAAAACATGGCGGAAATCTTCATAAGAACCATCAAAAGGAATCACAATCCTGTTTTTGAATACTTCGGTAAACCCTCCCACACCTTCGGGAATCAAAGACGATATAATATTGGTCTGTTGAAAATCGTTATGAGAATTATAAATGAAAATGGGTATTCGTTTTTGAATACGATAGTTTAGCTGGTGAGAAATTTCAATATAAGCTGATTCTAATACCGTAGCGGCAAATTTGGCTTTGGGGTATGTTTTTTCATAGAAATAAATATCAAAATGGCGGGTTTGAATATAGTCCCACTTAAAATCTTTATAGCGCACCTTATTTTTACCAAAATAAGTTTCCTGAGCTTCTGTTATAATGGCAAAAGCACTGATGATAAAGATAGTGACAATTATAGTCTTTTTTACCATACAAATACACTTTCTGATATATTTTTTTGAGAGTTCCAGATAAAGTTCAACAAACACAAAAATTTCATAAAATTATTACTTACATTAATAATCAATATCATGAAACTGTTTCTCTTTTAATATCGGCACCTAATGACGATAGCTTTTCATCCAATTTATTATACCCACGATCGATATGATAAACTCGCAATAATTCCGATTTCCCACGAGCCGCCAAACAAGCTAAAACAATACCCGCACCGGCACGAATATCGGAAGCCATAACTTCTGCGCCCTGAAGTACTTTTACTCCGTTAACAATAGCTTCATCACTGGACACAGTCACATCGGCACCCAAACGTCGCAGTTCCATCGTATGCGAAAATCTATCCTTAAAAACGGTTTCACGGATATGAGAAGTTCCCGATGCGACACAGGATGTTGCCATCAAACAGGCTTGAAGGTCGGTGGGAAAACCCGGGTAGGGAAAAGTAGTAACAGAAACAGGGCGTGTTCTTTTGGGACCTTTTATGGTAAGGCCATTTTTATTCGTTTTAATTTCACAACCCATTTCTGTAAGCTTATGATTGACAATTGTTAAACTGCTTGGGTCAAAGCCCGTTATCTTTAATTCACCGCCAGTGATAGCGGCACCGAACATATAAGTACCGGCTACCAATCTGTCGCCGGATACTTTGTATTCTAAGCTATTCAATTTTTTCACCGGTTCAACAACAATATTTGGTGTTCCGGCACCATGAATTTTAGCGCCGGCTTTATTGAGAAAATGGGCAACATCGACAATTTCAGGGTCACAGGCGGCATTGGCAATATAAGTTTTCCCTTTCGCCAATACGGCACCGAATAAAATATTTTCCGTTCCCGTATGAGAAGGACGGTCAAAATAAATGGAACCGCCCAAAAGAGGTTTTGCTTTGGCAATCACATAACCCTTTTCTTCCAGAACCGTTGCTCCCATACCGCTGAAAGCCTTGATATGAAAGTCAACCGGCCTTGAACCCAGAACACATCCCCCCGGAAGAGATACTTTGGCTTCCCCCAATCGGGCTAAAATCGGTCCCAACACTAAAAAAGAAGCCCGCATCTGACGCATCAAATCATAAGGCGCCGTATTTTGTGTAAGTTGCTCGGCATTTACGGTTATCACCTGAGCTTTTTCGTCATAGTCAATTTTGGCGCCCAAATATTTGAGGACTTTAATAATCGTATAAATATCTCTTAAAGGAGGCACATTTTTTATAACGGTTTCCCCTTTATCAATCAATAATGACGCTACGATAATTGGCAGAGCGGCGTTTTTGGAACCATC
>Ga0114931_10008028_pt1 | contig 12833 bp, 19 predicted proteins | sample 2SBtaG_FD_89579 | JGI IMG/M metagenome (GOLD analysis project Ga0114931, IMG submission 89579) | Deep subsurface microbial communities from Kolumbo volcano to uncover new lineages of life (NeLLi) - 2SBTROV14_V59a metaG | ecosystem: Environmental > Aquatic > Marine > Volcanic | place: Kolumbo...
CAATGTGATGGTCTCCTCTGTCACAGCCCCTCCTGAAATCAAAAGGGGACATTTTAGCTTTGGACAAAGGGGACATTACGGCTTTGGGCTAACAATCGAGTGAAAAAGGCTTGCTGATTATCTGTGGATTGAATAGAATGTCGCGTTTTCGCATCGACCACTGGATCAACCCAGCGGATCGATGCATGCGGACCGCAAGGACCACCTGAAACAAATCGAGAGGAAATTGGCGATGAAGCCCGAGATTCATCCGGCATACAACGAGATCACCGTAAACTGCAGCTGCGGTAACACCTTCAAGACCCGCTCAACTGCCGGACGCGACCTGAACCTGGACGTCTGCTCCAAGTGCCATCCGTTTTACACCGGCAAGCAGAAGCTCGTCGACACGGCCGGCCGCGTGGACAAGTTTCGTCAGAAGTATGGTCTCAAAGGATAGATTGTCCCGTCCGACCTCAGTCCCGAATACAGGCGCCCTCAAAGGCGCCTGTTTCATTTTTAGCGTTGCCTGTTTCATTCTTGGCGTTGTCAGACCCATTCACCGAACCTCCCTTTTGCTCGCATTGGCGCTACTGTCGGGCCCATCCTTGGGATTCGCGGCCTGCCCGCCGCCCCATATCGACGAATCGGCCGAAGTCGCCTATGTCTACGACGGCGATACGGTCCGGCTCAAGGACGGGCGTCATATCCGGTTGATCGGCATCAACACACCCGAGCTTGCCCACAAAGGCAAAACTAAGCAACGCTCGCCGGAAAAGGATGAACCCTTGGCACAGGAGGCTCGACAAGCGGTCATTCGCTTGATCAAGCCATCGGCGCGGATCGGCCTCCAGTTCGGTCCCGACCGCGAAGACCGCTATCACCGGGGGCTTGCTCACGTCTTTCTCGCTGACGGCAGTAGTCTCGAAGCACACCTGCTTGAGATGGGTCTGGCCACCACTATATCTATTCCGCCTAACGTGGTACGTCTGGATTGCTATCTCGAGGCCGAAAAAACGGCCGAGAAACGGGGCGCGGGCATTTGGAGCCACCCTTATTTCCGGCCGCTGGCGGCAACTTCGGTCAAGCCCCGCGACCGAGGTTATCATCGGGTACGCGGGACCGTCGAACATGTCGGGCAAAGTCGAAAGTCGATCTGGCTGGACTTCGTCGGGGGCTTTTCTGTGCGTATCCCACGCAAGGATTTGCGCTACTTCGAAAACCTGAAACCCGAACGATGGTTAAAACGGGAAATCACGGTTCGCGGCTGGATCTCGTCGTATCATGGAGAGGCGCTCATGACGATCCGCCATCCCGCCCAGATCGAAGCCGATGAAAATAACCAAGACATCCATGAATAACCGCGAATTCATAAAACGGGACCTTGCCTGCCTCTGGCATCCTTGCACCCAGATGAAGGACCACGAAGCCTATCCGCCGATCCCGATTCGCCGCGCTAGCGGGGTCTGGCTCGAGGATCTGGACGGCAATCGTTATCTGGATGCAATCAGTTCGTGGTGGGTCAATCTGTTTGGCCACGCCAACCCCCGCATCAACGCGGCCCTGACCCGGCAGTTGGAAAATCTCGAGCACGTTTTACTGGCCGGATTCAGTCACGAACCCGCTGTAGCGCTCGCCGAAAGACTCGTCGACCTGACCCCGGAGGGTCTTGTTCGATGTTTCTATGCCGACAACGGCTCGTCCGCGATCGAGGTCGCGCTTAAGATGAGTTACCACTACTGGCGAAACCGGGGTGAGGAGCCGAAGACCCGCTTCATCAGTCTCAGTAACAGCTATCACGGTGAGACCTTGGGGGCGCTATCGATAGGCAACGTTCCACTCTACCGGGAGACCTACGGACCGCTGTTGCTCGAACCCATAACGGTCAACTCGCCCGACGATTATCTGCGGCCACCGGATGAATCGCCCGAAGACTATCTCAAGCGCCGTTGCGACGAGATGGAAGCGGCCCTGGAACGACATTCGGGCACGGTCTGCGCGGTGATCGTCGAACCGCTCGTGCAGTGCGCCGGCGCCATGCGTATGTACGACCCCACCTATCTGACATGGTTGAGGGCGGCCTGCGATCGCCACAACGTTCATCTGATCGCGGATGAGATTGCCGTCGGCTTTGGCCGCACGGGGACGATGTTCGCCTGTGAACAGGCCGGCATCAGTCCGGATCTCATGTGCCTGTCCAAGGGACTGACCGGCGGCTACCTACCCCTGGCGGCAACGCTCTGCACCGACCGAATCTACCAGGCCTTCTACGATGACTATGGAACGCTCAGGGCCTTCCTGCATTCCCACAGCTACACGGGCAATCCCTTGGGCTGTCGTGCAGCACTTGCCACGCTGGATATCTTCGCCGAGGACAAGGTCATCGAGCGCAACCATCGACTAAGCCAAATCATGGCCGATTCCGTGGCCGGACTCGCCGATCATCCGCACGTGTCCGACATCCGCCAGCGCGGCATGATCCTGGCCATCGAAATGGTCGAGGACAAGCAGCACCGCAGCCCTTATGCTTGGCAGGAACGGCGCGGCCAGCGCGTCTACCGACACGGTCTTGAAAACGGCATGTTGCTGAGACCTCTGGGGGACGTCGTCTACTTCATGCCGCCCTATGTCATCGAACCCGACGAGATTCGTCAAATGGCGCAAGTCGCAGCCGATGGGATTGACCTGGCAACCATGGGATAGGTATTCGATGAGCCAAGTTCCACGCATTTATCACGCGGACTCGCTCAAGGTCGGCACACAGATCACCCTCGAAGAACAGGCCAGCCGACACGTACTCAAGGTCCTGCGACTCCACCCCGGTGCAGACCTAACCCTATTCGATGGCCGCGGCGGAGAATATCAGGCCCGGCTTACAGATGGAGGTCCCCGTCAGGCCGTCGTAGAGATCACCTCGTTCGCGAATACGGAACGCGAGAGCCGGTTGGATATCCACCTCGCTCAGGTTATCGCTCGAGGCGAACGCATGGATCAGATCATCCAAAAGGCCGTCGAACTCGGCGTCCATCGGATCACACCGCTTACGAGCGCCCGATGCGGCGTCCGCCTGGAACCGGCCAAGGCCGAAAAACGAATGGCGCATTGGCGAGGCGTCATCGTCAGCGCCTGCGAACAATCCGGACGCAACCGGCTACCCGCGATAAACGACTGCGTCGATATACTTCTCTGGCTTCAGGCAATGTCCGAGGACAAAGGAACAAAACTTATCCTGCATCCGGAAGCCAACGTTCGACTGTCCGAACTCACCCCGCCGGGAGGTGTGCAGGTCACGCTGCTGATCGGCCCTGAAGGAGGCTTGAGCCCAGCCGAGGTCGCCACCGCCAGGAAGCTCGGATTCAGCGCAGTTCAACTGGGACCCCGCATCCTGCGTACCGAAACGGCGGGAATGACCGCCGTCGCAACGCTACAAGCCTTGTGGGGTGATTTTTGCTGATAAACCGATTTGCACAACGTGGGAATTTCGTCTAGAATCGATCCGTCAGTGTGACGATAAGTGAAGATACAAAAATTATGGAGGGGAGCATGACCTATTTTCCGGAAGTTCTGGTACCCATCGCAATCTTCTTCGGGCTGAGCGTTTTCCTTGCCAGCGGCATCTCGAGCAGCGGCATCAAGGGCCTCGAAAAAGACTAAGACGGCTTACACCGCCAGTCGAACAAAGCCCGGTTAAATACCGGGCTTTTTCTTTACACGACCGAACGCAACATTATGTCATCGAACAGCGCCTCAGGCTGGCATCCCCTGTTGAAGTTTCTTATCGCGTCCGCCGCGGCCTTCTTTATCGGAACGGTGCATGGCGTCGTACAGGTCTTGCCCCCCATTCGTCATTGGCTCGACGCTATCGGCAGCCCCTACGGCGGCCCCGGGCATATGATCGACCCGCTAGCGCACGCCCATATCAACGTTGTCGGCGGCGTTGTGTTGCTCTGCATGGCCGTAACCTACTATTTGTTTCCCGTGTTGTCGGGGCGCCCGCTCTACTCGCAACGCCTCGTCAATCACACCTTTTGGTGGACTGCTATCGGTGTCTCCGGCTTCTACAGCACGCTGCTCGTGTTTGGAATCATGGAGGGACACTATCTGCTGGCGGATGATCGCGCGTCCATGGCGGCGATACATCACTACTACGGACCGATTATATCCGTCGTCTCTTCAGTTATGGGCGTCGGCTTCTGGATCTTTTTCACCAACGTCTTCATGACGACCCGCATGCTATTGAAGGCACGTCGGGAACATGCTTGACTGCGGTTGCCCTGAACACTACCCCGAAGACTGGCATGGCCAGGACGTAGACCTGTCGGGGCATTGCGTCCTCCGCCTGGACATACCAACTCCCCTCCATATGCCAGTCGCGATCGAGGCCTATATGCAGCGCCAGCAGCGATCGATCGAGGAACTCGAACTCAACGAGGAATGGCCTAACCTGGTGCTGGTCCGCACCGGAATCTGGCGGGGCGAAATCATTCGCCTGCTCAAGGACGAAGGCTCGCTGTCACGGCTGGTCGGCTATCTGCCGCGCCCTTTCCATGTGCGGACCCATCTGCATCACGGCAATGTCAGCACCCTGCGTTCCTCCCTGCGCCAAGTCCAGCAATAGCTGCTGGATGAGGGCCGGATGCCCAAGGGCCTCTATCTAAGCCACCTGACCTGCCCGAGATGCCGAGACCGGCGCGGCGGCGACCTGATTCTGCTGATGCGTCAGTGGCAGGAGAGCCCCACGCTGCAACAGCGCCTGGCCAAGCAGCAGAAAAAAAGAAAAAGAGTTAAACTCAGTGAGAAGGGATTGGAAAGACCAGCATCGTAACTGGCTCCGCCTTGTCCTTACTACGAAGTAGGAGGCGCACGAAGACTTTTGTATCCCCCGGATTCATCTGCACCGCTCTTCTAAAGACACCACTCCCGCCATCCTGAATGGCCTGGCGCCAGGGTTCATGATCGTCCATACGCATAGAGACCACGAGTTCCGATACCGGCAAGCCGCGCGGCCCGGTCGCAATGACGAGTAACTCGTTCATGCCCGGACGCATGGGCGCCGGGCGACTCTCCAGGGAGATTTGAATCTGTCGCCAGACCTGAGGTTTAAAGGCGGCCTTGACGTCGCCGTCGCCCGTACAGGCGGTCAGTATCAAGACAATGATCAGGCTAAAGGCAATACGCAGTGTCATGAAGTCCCCAAGGCGTGACTGGTCAGATAATCGAGAATTTCGGCGCTTTGCTCGGCCGTCAGCGGGGCCTTGCCCTGTGTCGCCATATGTTGTTGCATACGCGCAATGACCCGAGGCCATTCATTGACCCGGTGCGCGCTCGGTTTGGGCGGCAGATGACAACGGCCACAACCCTGGCGGAAGGCCAACGGTCCACTGGTAACGTTAGCGGTAGCCCCATTGTTATTTCCCGAACAGGCGATCAAGCTGGGCAAGAGTACAAATCCGAACAAGGTTCGCCATACACGGACCGATAACGACTCAGTCATCCGAGCGTTTGTCTCCCTTCCTGTCGGCGCCCTCTTCTTCCCCTTCGTTAGGTTCCTTGTCCTTGTCGGTATCCAAACGGCCGGCGGCCTTGGACCCATACAGATTGACCATGAAATAAACAAAGGTACCTGCCACCGCGATATAAACCAGGGCCGCAAGAAACCCCCAATTGACCCAACTGCGCTCGTAGCCGGGACGATCGCCCCAAAAAGGGAAGCTCAGGCCGACGGCAACGAGAACCACGACAAAGATCACTGCCAGGAACCACTTAGGGACTCCACGCTGCGACTCAGGGATCTTGTCCACGAGTTCCCAGTCCTCCATACCGCGTTTGGCGAGGCGCTCTTCCTCGGAGGCATAGCCGAAGTGATCGGTGGGAGCCGCACCCCATTCGCCTTGCTGCGCGGGCTTGGCCCCTACCTTGTCAGCCTGCTCGTCCGCAGACGCGCCTACCGAATTGGCGTCTCTATTTTCCGTCTCGACCATGTTCATTCCCCTCCCAGGGCTAGGTGCTGTATACGGTAGCTCCGCTTCTGGCCGTCATCAGTACGCACGGTAATAAGGACAGGATGGATCCCCTTTCCGAGTCCGTCATCAATATGCAGATTGATGTCCCGACGGCCAGCAGTCGTAAATGATGTCTGATTCTGAGTCAGATGATATTGCCCTTCGCTCAAACCCTCGACCGCTACGGACATGGTCCGGGGCCGATACAGTTTGTTGGCGATGCTTACGCGATAATCCCGGATATTTCCGCCCTGCAGGGTCTCGGCCCGATAGACCGCAAAGTGGAAGTCTTCGTAGGACCACAAACCCCACCCAAACATGATCAGACCAAACGCAGCCAGGGCGGCCGCACCCGGTGCGCGAGCCATGATCGAACCGACATTGGTCATATGGCGGCGCTCATCTTTCGACACGCCGTCCTGCCCCATGGTGAAACGCAGCAAGCCGCCGCCCGTCTTGCGACTTTGCCTAATCTGGCTGCAAGCCGTGATGCATTCACCGCAGTTGATACAGGCGTCAAAGGTTTCCGTATTGCGGGGGTCGACACCGATGAAACAGGAGGTCACGCAGTAATTGCAGCGTGCACACTCATCCGGATGGCTGGCATCGTGCTGAATGCGCAGCGTCTGTCGCGTTTTGAAGGCATGCTGCCAGATCCGGTATACGCACATGAAACGGCACCAGAAATGCCGGATAAAGGCGATGTTGACCCACAGAATCAGCACAAACATGCTGTAAATCCAGTACAAAGAGGGCGCGAGACGGACATCGTCACGGAAGGTCAGGAAGGACCAGATGACATCCGGGGGATAGAAATACAGCAGCGGGATCAAGGCGCCTGCCATGGCCATGAGCAAGAAGAGCCCGCTCAAGACGAGCCAGTGAAACTTCTTGTTCTTGCCAGCTGAAAGGCGGACGGGACTACCGTCCAGACTGACCTCCACCCGTTTCCCGAGCCAGCGACGGGTCAGGCGATCCGCAAACTCGGAAAGTGTGTTCTGGGGACATACCCAGCCACAGAAGGCCATGCCGACAAGGGAATAGGTCATGACGAGCGTGCATGAAATCGCCAGCCACAGGCCAACGACGAGTGCGAAGTCCGAGAACTAGATCTGACGATCGATCACGACAAAAGCGCCCTCGACCGGATCGATCCTGAATAATCCGCTGACCGGGATCAGGATAGCGAGGACCAAAGTTCCCAACTGCACGGCTCGGCGTGCGCGATGAATGCGTCGACCTGACTCGGCCGGTACGCTGACTACGGGGATTGACTGTAATATATCCTGACCATTCATGGGCTAAGCCTATCATGCGAAGAGGGGACTTTTACACCTGTCGCCGGACCCAACGGGCTCACGGCGAAGTAATGTTGGAGTAGACGGGACGCCTGTTCGGTTTGACCGTTCCGTTCAGCCAGGCGCGCCAGTTCCAGCAAGGACTCGGGGTGATCCGGAAATACCCCAAGAATCTGCTCAAGGGCCTTGCGGCGATCAATACCGTGGCGCGCGGCCTCATCCAGGGAAGTATACATCCGATCGGCAAGCCCCCATGCGATCGCCCGATCGGCCGGGTTGGCCTTATTCGCGAAACGGATCAGACGTACAGCGGCCTCATCACGGCCTTGAAGCGCCTCCCGCCAGCTCCGCATCGCAAGTTGAGTAGCGGCATACGCTCGCTCGAAGGCATCCTTGTCGGCCATGGGAATACGCAGATCCTTAATCGCCAACATCAGAGACGGTCGCTGACTTTCGAGCCAGGACATCACCTTGATGATATCCAGATCGCCGGAGAAACGCGCCCGGGGCAAACTGAATTCGATGCTCGGCCGCCACTCGTCCTGCACCGGTCCGGCCCCGACATGGATCCGGCCCCAGTAACGGCCAAGCCAGGTCCAACCACCCTCGCCTCCGGTAGGGCCGTCGACCGACGAATCGGTCGCACTTAGCACGTGGTCGACACCTTCCCAGGCCCCCTCAAAACCGACCAACGCGACTCGGAAGCCGTCCAGGAACAACATATTGTGCGGGTAAATCTGACTGAACGACCGCAGAACCACCTGGAGCGTCTCCACACTGAACTGATTCAACGCGAGCCACTGGACGAAGATGCCTCCACCGGTAAGATGATCGCGAGCACGGCGAAACTGTTGAACCGAAAGCAACGCGCTCCTCCCAACCAGATCGGGATGAAACAGGTCACCTACAATGACGTCGTAACGTTCGGAGGTCGCGAGCAGAAAACGTCGGGAATCGTCGTGATGTATACGCATCCGCGATACGACGCCACGGTTAACGGCCCCGAACCAGATAGGGGCCGCATCGATTGCGCCCTGCGAGAGTTCGACTGCCTCCCGCTTCAATTCGGGATAGGCCAACGAACCGGAGGCCGTGATCCCCGTACCCAGACCGAGGAACAGGACGCTTCGCGGATTGGGATGCAACAGCAGAGGCAATCGCGCCTGATTGCGCTGAACCATGACAGAACTAGGGTCGGTCGCGGCGTCCATTCGCTGCAAATCGCTGAGCAGGAGCCGTTGGCCATCCTCGCGTTCGACGACATGCGTCAAGGAAACCGCGTCCTCGAAACGATAAAGGTCGCTCCCCCCTTTGTTCACAATAGGCAGCAATTCCGCTACCGGGGGATAGTCCCGCACCGGCCAGGCAAGCAATAGCAAGGGCACTACAGCGATCCACCAGCGCCAGCCTTGAACCAAGCCTAGCCCTAACAACAATATCATTAAGGCAGCCACAACGATGATCGCGGGGGTACCTATGAGCGGTACGAGCGTAAAACCACCTATGAGAGCGCCCAGTGCGGAGCCCAGCGCATTCGCACCATAAAGAACCGCGCCACCTTGACCGTCGACCCCCAGACTTCGAGTAAGCAAGGGCAACCAGGCGCCCAGCGCGATCGTCACCGGCAAGGTCAACACGGCGAGAAGCGCAGCCTGCACGATCAGTGCGTCCCCCAAGGACGAAAAACTGCTGCGTTCGACCCACGCTGAAAGTAACGGAAACGCCCAAAGGCCCAGGATCATGGCGAATGCGGCGAGAAGTGGAAAGGCGTGCAGGCTGGTTCCGACCGGCAGGCGCCTCGACAGCAAACTGCCCAGCCCGATTCCGGCTATGTAGACAGCGAGGATGATTGCCATAACATACTCGGTACGCAACATGGCAAGACCGAAAAGCCTCGTCCAGGCGACCTCGAGCAGGATGGCCGCGCAACCAATCCCACCATAGGCAAGCAATACGCCTCTGGGGATCCGTGTGGAAACCCCTAGGGTGGGTTCAGCGAAGGTGCCATGATGGGGATGACGGGACAACAGGCCCGCGACTATCGCCACGCCGGCGCCTAGCGTGGCAATAAGCTTTACCGCCAGTCCCCAGCCGAAAGCGGGCAACAACAACAGAGGGATCAAGGCGCCGATAGCCGCTCCACTCGCATTGGCGCCGTAGTAATCACCCAAACGATCGGTGCCGTCGTCTCCGGCCGCCAAAATTGCTGGGAAGGCCGCGCCCATTGCCATCGCCGGAATGACTAGGATCAAAAGCAATACGGCGGACTGCAGACCATACCATTGCGACAGAGGAAGATCGGAACCCCATTTAGCCAAGGCGTCACCGCCCCAGTCCGCAAGCCAGGGAAAACCGAAAGCGCACAGGGCGACGCTACCCTCCAGGACCGCGAACATCAATAGCGGGTTTGCGACCCGGCTCACCAGCCGGCGACCGGCAAGACTCCCCAATCCCAATCCGAGCATGAATGCCGTGATCGTGATGACCACGCCGAAGATACTGATCCCGAACTGGGTGGCGACCATACGCACCCACAAGACCTCATAGGCGAGCCCGGTCAAGCCGGACAAGGTGTATAGCGCGAGCAAGCGGCCGTGGATTGACGGTCGGTCTAACGAAGTTGAGGAAACAATTGCTGACGTATTCAATAGATCATCGGGGCCGAGTTCGGCCTAGACCGGGGCTCAACAGACTCCGGCGGTCAAAACGGAAAAAACCAAACCGTTGACGCGACCGCGTGAGCAACCGCAAGCGTCACAGTCAGTCCAGCCGCGATCATGTGCGGCACGAAAAGCTGTTTGCCGGACAGGACCATGGATATGCCCAAGGCGGCGGTCGTGATGATGAGCACGAGTAAGGCGGCGCCCATGATGAATAGAATCGTATGCTTTCGCTGATTGCTGATCTTGACCGCCTCGCCCAGAACGATCTCGTCGCGTCTAAAACCCTCCATGACACTGCGGTCGCTGTCCCGCGCTGCCTCAGTCGTAACGTTTGCGTTCGTACTCGTGTCAGCCGCCCAGGCAGATGAGTCGACCCAAAACAACATGGCAAGAAAGAGGGGGGCAAAAATCAAAGTTGCGATTGATCGGCTCATGACGCGCTTACCCTTCACGATGCTCCTCGGTTCTTCGCTTTTTTCCGGCGAAGCGCCAATATAAAAATGCCATGAGGATAAAAGGGGACAACACCGCGGGCAGCAGGAACAAAAAGATCCACCAAGGTGTATCGATAGTTACGTGTAAATAGCGATAGCTATCGATGGCGAAACAGTTTTCACTGAATACAGCCATGGTGAATGACAGCACCAGGAGGCTTACCCACCTGACCCGAGAATGAAAGATTCCGATAAGACTTTCCCTCACTTGGCGTCTCCCTATATTCAGTAAAGTTACTTAGTGCTAACGGGCGTCTTGTCCGGTATATCTGCCGCACAGCGGAAACCGAAAAAGTCCGAAGCGAAGAACGGCCATGAAAAATTTCGATGGTAGGTCGAAGTGGAAAACAGGTCGCTCTTCCACGAACCGCCACGCAGGACCTTGTAGCGGCGCCCTTCCACCGCAACCATGTCAACGACCTTAAGTGCTCGATCCTCGGCAGACTCGGCTCGTGGCACCTTGGCCTTGAAGACATCCGCGTCGGCATCGCTGCCGGGGTACGACGCGAAGTCATCCGCTACCCATTCGCTGACATTTCCGGCCATATCGACAACACCGTACGGGCTGGCGCCGTTCTCGAAACGCGTGACGATGGATGCTGCACCGACATTGTAATACGTGTTCAGACGCTGCGTGTTCATCTTGTCACCCCAAGGCCAACGTCTCCCATCGGTACCTCTGGCGGCCTTTTCCCATTCGGCCTCGGATGGCAATCGTTTGCCGGCCCACTTTGCATAGGCGACGGCGTCATTCCAGGAAACCATGGTTACCGGTAACAGTTTCATCCCCTCGGGAATGCGTCCGTCCAGCCAATGCAACGGTGGACGATAACCGGTCTTGGCGACGAACAAGGCATACTGAGCGTTGGTCACTGGATACTTATCGATTTGGTAGGCCTTCAGGTTGACCTGATGCCGCGGTCGGTCATAAGAGTCGGCGCGAGAACGATCGGTGCCCATGATAAATTTTCCGGCCGGGATCAAGATCATCGAATTAATTTGGGACCACTGATCGGCCGTCAATAGTGACTCGGCCTCGGCGACTGTATACCCCGAGGCCGCAGCGCCGTGCTCGTTTTCGGCATGCAGCGTCAAATCCTCGCCCGCGGCGCGTATATGACGCTGCATATCCTTGGGGTTGTAGGTCGCTTTGTCCCGCATGTCCTTCATACGATTTGCGCCCAGCTTCACGACATGCAGAGCGCCACCGATCATGGCCAACGCGGCGCAGGTGACCAAGGTGGCCACCAAGTAGCGCTTTCTCTTTTCTCTCGCCTCGAGACTGATCTCCGGAGGGCGAACACGAAAACCGTCTGTCATTTGCGCTGTTCGGTCTCTGTCCGGTCGGTTGGCGCGTCATCGCCCTGAAACAGAATGCGCTCCGGGTGTCTGCCGTAGGTCTTTTTGACGAGGATCTCCCCAGCGACGCCGCCGAATGCTGCGGCCTCAAAGGCGAGAATCACGATCAATACCCACAGCGGGAAGGTTAGGAGCTCGGCGCCGGTGGGTACATCGATGACGCCGAAGGCGAAGGAAAAATAGGTAATCGTGCGTACAAAAATCGGCGGCAGATAACATAGCCATTTTCCGCCCAGTCCGTAGATTGCAGAAACCGCGATGCCAGAGATGAACGGCACCAGGAACAGGGACAAAATCCATTCTGTGCCAAACGTACTGATGCCCCACCAGAGTTCTACGTACACGCCAAGCAAATAATCGCCGAAAAAACAGACGGCCATTCCGACGAGAATCGCCACTGCGCCCGTGAGCATACGTCTCTGTTGTCTGTTCAACACGCCTCTCCCTTCAACTTCTTGCACTCCGACCGTTTGAGTTCATCTAGATACCAATCCTTGACCTTGAGACTGGCCAGGTAGTCGACCAGCATGTTTCGTTCGTCCGCCGGCATGGCCGCATAGGAGGGCATGCGGAACTCCGGTTTCAACCTCGAAGGAAGGATCTTCTGGGGATCTTTCGCACCGAGGTAGCCTGCAAGCCATTCGCGCGTTCTCAGTGCGCCGATTCCATCCAGGGCGGGCGCGGGTACGGTTCTCAACATATCCTTTACGGTCCAGAGCGAGTGACAGGACTTGCAGTGATATTTGTGGTAAATCGCCATGGCATCGCGATTCAACTGGTTGGAAGCCGTCGTATAGAAAGGGATCTCCATGTCATCTTCCTTGACGTTCTCCTGATGCAATGCGTTTTTTGCCATTAACGTCAGGACGACGGCCGCCATCCCGAGAAGAATTGCCTTTTCGCCTTTACGCATGGTTGCGTTTGTTTTGGGCGGCGCGCTTCTCCGCCTCCTTTTCCCTCAAGACCTCGACACGCCGCTCCTCCTGGCGCCTATTGACCTCTTGGCTCTTAGCGAATTCCTCGGGATCCATCTTTTCC
>Ga0114931_10008029_pt1 | contig 12832 bp, 11 predicted proteins | sample 2SBtaG_FD_89579 | JGI IMG/M metagenome (GOLD analysis project Ga0114931, IMG submission 89579) | Deep subsurface microbial communities from Kolumbo volcano to uncover new lineages of life (NeLLi) - 2SBTROV14_V59a metaG | ecosystem: Environmental > Aquatic > Marine > Volcanic | place: Kolumbo...
CTCGGCGGGATCGGCGGGCGGAGGCGGAGGCGGCAGCGGCGGCAGCGGGCGAACGCCCGTCGCGGGGACCTCGAGATCGTCGACCGGCGGGCGGAGGCTCACCGGTGCGGCCGCGGGGTCCGTGGGGATATCGAGCTCGCCGACCGGCGTCGGACTCGAAGGCTGTGGAAGCGGACGCCGTGCGGCAGACCCTCGACCGCGGGAATCGCGTGCATGCCCATCCGTGGCGGACGTGTGGTCGGCACGGTCGGGTCTTTGAGAACGGAGGGGGCGGGACTCGAACCCGCATGTCCTTTCGGACGCCGGTTTTCAAGACCGGTGCATTCGCCATTCTGCCACCCCTCCCGGGCCCCCGGAGGGGCATCTGTAAGATGTCCGCCGGAGGCGGCGCATTCAACCGATGGGCAATGTGGGTGGCGGCGCGCCGCGGCTGCGGGACCCACCGCGTGCGCTCGGGGGTTCAACGCTCATGTCGCCCGAAGCCATGCCACCGGAAACCGCCCCCGTCGCGTCCGCGCGCGCTCGCTGGCGCCGGGCGGGCGTCCGGGCCGAGCGTCTGTTGTGGGTCGGCGTCGCCGCGTTCGCGCTCTACCGGCTGGGGCCCCAGCTCGCCGCGCTCACGGGGGTGGGGCCCGCGCTCGGCAGGGCGCCGGACCTGCGTGTGGTCACGCTCGACGGACGGACGCTTGGGCCCGAGGACCTCGCGGGCAAGGTCGTGGTCGTCAACTTCTGGGCCACGTGGTGCCCCCCATGCCGGCTCGAGATACCCTCGCTCGAGAAGCTTCACGAGCGACGCGCGGGCGAGGGGGTCGTCGTCCTGGGTCTGGCAACCGACGCGGGCGGCGAGGCGCCGATCCGCGCGTTTCTCGACGAGCGCCACATCACCTACGCGATAGGTCGCGCCACCGCTGCCCAGCGCGCGGCGTTCGGGGGCATCCCGGCCATTCCCACGACCTTCCTCATCGACCGCTCGGGCGTGGTGCGCCACCGGGTCGTGGGCTACTTCGCGCCGCCCGCGCTCAACGCCGCGGTCGGCCGGCTCCTGGAAGAACGACCGCCGGGCTCGGCGGCGGCGGACCGCACCGGCAGGTCAGCGGCGGACGCGCATCGCCCGTGACGTGACGCTCTCCCGCGTCAGTGCCGGAAGAGCCTCTGCCCCGTGAACACCATCGCGATCCCGTGCTCCTCGGCGGCCTGAATCACCTCCTCGTCGCGGATCGATCCGCCGGGCTGCACGATGGCCTTGACGCCCGCGTCGGCCGCGGCGTCCACGCCGTCACGGAACGGGAAGAACGCGTCGGACGCCAGCACCGCGCCGTGGAGATCGAGCCCGGCGTCCTCGGCTTTCTGCACCGCGATGCGAGACGAGTCCACCCGGCTCATCTGGCCCGCACCGATCCCCAGCGTCGCGCCGCCCCCGGCCATGAGGATCGCGTTGGACTTGACCCCGTAGACGGCCGCCCACGCGAAGCGTAGATCGTCCCACTCCTGGGCCGTGGGCTCCCGGGTCACCGTCCTCCAGTCCGCCCCGACGAGGCCGTAGAACGGCACCTCTGGCGGGGTCTGCGCCAGCATGCCCCCGTAGACACTGCGGAGCGTGCGCGCCTCGGGCAGCCGGCCGTGCGCGGCGATGAAGCGGGCCCGCGCCCTGACCCCGTCGCCGGCCTCACGCCACCAGCCTTCCTCGGGTTCGCCCTCGATGGGCCGGGGGATGCCCGGGAAGGTGAGCAGACGCAGGTTCTTCTTCCTCTGGAGGATCTCCAGCGCCTCGTCGTGGAAGGCGGGCGCGACGATGCACTCGATGAAGAGCTTGGCCATGAGCTCGGCCGTGTGTCCGTCGACGGTGCGGTTCGTGGCGATCACCGAGCCGAACGAGCTGACCGGGTCGGTGCGCTGGGCCTTCACGTACGCTTCGGAGAGCGTCTCACCCACCGCCAGCCCGCACGGCGTGGTGTGCTTGACGATGCAGACCGCGGCCTGGTCGGTGTAGGCGAAGGGACAGAGCGAGAGGATGGCGCCGTCGAGGTCGAGGAAGTTGTTGTACGACAGCTCCTTGCCGTGGAGTTGCTCGAGCGCGGAGAGGCCCGAGCGCGGCTCGGACGCGTAGAACGCCGCGGCCTGCCCCGGGTTCTCGCCGTAGCGCAGCGTCTGGACCCGGCCCATGGACAGCTCGAGGCGGCCGGGCAGCGCGGGACGTGCGGCCTGGCCCTCGAGGTAGGCCGCGACCGCTGCGTCGTACGCGCTGACGTGCCGGAAGACCTTCGCGGCCAGCTCGCGGTGCAGGGCCGCGCCCGCGTCGTCCGAAGTGCCCGCGTCCTCCGGGGCGCCCACATCCTCCGAGGCGCCGGCGTTCGCAGCCGAGGCGCTTTTCTCCCCGGCGAGGTCCCCTGCCCTCTGCCCTTCCCGGTCGAGCGCGTCGAGGACGCGCCCGTAGTCCGCCGGATCGACCACGACCCAGACGTCCGCGTGGTTCTTGGCGGCCGCGCGGATCATCGTCGGCCCCCCGATGTCGACCTTCTCCATCGCCTCGGACACCGGCACGTCGCCGCGCGCGACGGTCTCGCGGAACGGATACAGATTGACCGCCACGAGGTCGATGGGCGCATACCCCTGCGCCTCGAGCGCCTAAAGGTCGTCGGGGCGGCTCCGTCGCGCGAGGATTCCCGCGTGGACGGCGGGGTGCAGCGTCTTGACGCGTCCCCCCATCATCTCGGGATGGCCGGTGACCTCGGCCACCTCGGTCACGGCCACGCCGGCCTCGCGCAGCGCGGCGGCCGTACCTCCGGTCGAGAGGATCCGCCAGCCGCGTGCGGCCAGGCCCCGGGCCAGCTCTACGATACCGGTCTTGTCAGAGACGCTCAGCAGCGCTCTTCGCTCTGTCATGGTCAGGATCTCGGTCAGGATCTCGGTGAGAATCGGCAACTCATGGAATCGGGATGCCGCGCCGCTCAGCCTTCCCGGAGCGTACGCGCCAGCACCGTCGCGGCGGCGTCTCTCGCCAGCGTATAGGCCTCACCGGGCAGTGCGAACGGCCCCGCCTCGCGCCCCGCGAGGAGCGCCCGGCAGAGGTGGTCCGCCGCGCTCGGATAGAGCAGATGCTCGACCTCGAGTACCCGTGCGGCAAGGCGCTCCGGCGTATCGCCGGGTAGCACCGGCACCGGCCACTGCGCCACGATCATGCCGCGATCGTACTCCTCATCGACGAAGTGGACCGTGGGCCCGGAGATGCGCACCCCGGAGCGCAGTACCGCCTCGTGGACGTGGACGCCGTACATGCCCTTTCCCCCGAACGCGGGGAGCAGGGCCGGGTGGATGTTGAGGATCTTCCGACGGTACGCGGCAACCACGGCGCGGGGAACCAGCCTGAGATAGCCGGCCAGAAAGACGACGTCGACTCCCGCCTCGGTCAGCGCCGCGAGCGTCTCCTCGCTCACGTCCTCGACCGGTCGGCCGCGCACGGGGATCACCCGCGCGTCCACGCCCGCCGCCCGGGCACGTCCGAGCGCCCCCGCGTCTTCACGGTCGCTGACCACGAGCCGAATCCGCCACGGAGGGTCCTTCGCGTGATGGTCGAGGAGAGCCTGCAGGTTCGTGCCCGATCCGGAGGCGAAGACGGCGGCCCGGAGCGGCGCGGCCCGGTTCATACGAGGCGGCCTCCGTAGTGCGGCACGAGGAACGGATTGCCCACCCGCTCGTCGCCCACCGTGGTCGGCGGGCCGTGACCGGTGTAGAGGCGGGTGTCGTCGGGAAGGGTGAGCACCTGCTCGCGGATCGACGCCATCAGCGTGTAGAAGTCGCCGCCGGGCAGGTCGGTGCGGCCGATCGAGCCCTGGAAGACGACGTCGCCGACCAGCGCCAGCCGCTCCGACTCGGCCACGAAGATCACGTGGCCGGGGGCGTGCCCCGGCGCGTGGCGGACGTCGAAGGCGCACCCCCCGAAGACGATACGCTGCCCGTGGGCCAGCGTACGATCCGGGGGCGGCTGCGGATCGACCCTGAGTCCGAACATCGCGGCCTGCTCGCCGAGCGCGTCGTACATCCCCCGATCCGCGGGATGGAGGTAGATGGGCGCGTCGGAGACGGCGCGGATGCGGTGAACCCCTTCGACGTGGTCGAGGTGCGCGTGCGTGAGCAGGACGGCTTCAAGACGAACACCTTCCAACGTGATCGCCTCGACCATCCGGTCCGACGCCGCGCCCGGATCGACGGCCACGGCGGCGTCCGACTCCGCGCACACGACGAGGTAACCGTTCTCGGCGAAGCCCCCGCCGGTGAATGCCGTGACGCGCATCAACGGAGGCATCCAGGAGCCTGTCCGTCAGGCGCAGCCGCAGCCCTTGGGCCTGACGCCCGCGAGCTCCAGCTCCGCCTCCTCCTCCGTGGGTCCCCTCCACCCGCCCGACAGCTCCAGCATCCGCCGCAGCGCCGCCTCGGCCCTCCGGCGCACGTCCTCGTCGAGGACGACCTCGTACTTCCGGTGATCCAGGCTCCACGCCAGCTTGGACAGCGTGTTGAGCTTCATGTTCCCGCACACCGCGGCGCCCGACAGCGGGATGAAGGTCTTGCCGGGGTAGCGCTGGCGCATGCGGTCGACCAGGCCTCGCTCCGTGCCGAAGATGATCGCGTCATGCTCGGCGGCCAACTCCACCATCCCCGAGGTCGAGGTCACGACGTCGGCGCGATCGAGCAGCTCCTTGCGCGCTTCCGGGTGCACGACCACGATCGCCTCGGGATGCGCCTTCTTCGCGCGGTCGAGCTCGTCGAGCACCATGTCGTCGTGTACGTAGCAGTAACCGTCCCACGCGATGATGTTGTCGCGTCCGGTGCGCTCCTCGACGTAGCGCGCAAGGTTGCGGTCCGGTACGAAGAGGATCGGCCGCTCGCGGGGGATCGACTCGACCACCCGCACGGCGTTCGACGACGTGCAGCAGACGTCGGATTCCGCCTTGACCTCCGCCGTCGAATTGACGTAGGCGACGACCGCGGCGTCGGGGTGATCGGCCTTCATCCGGCGCAGCGCTCCGGCCGTGACGAAGTCCGCCATCGGGCACCCGGCCCTCAGGTCGGGCATGAGCACGGTCTTCTCCGGCGAGAGAATCTTCGCGGTCTCGGCCATGAAGTGGACGCCACAGAAGACGATGACGTCGGCGTCGGTGGCGGCGGCCTCCTGCGACAGCCCGAGCGAGTCGCCCAGGTAGTCGCTGACGTCCTGGATCTCGACGCGCTGGTAGTTGTGCCCGAGGATCACGGCGTTGAGCTCACGCTTGCGCTTCTCGATACGCGCGCGCAGTTCCTCGGCCGTGAGCGCGGCATAGTCGAGCACGGACGGGAAGGCATCCTGCGCGGAGCGTGTCTCATCCCGCCCGGCAGGGGCGCGTTCCGTCTGCTCCTTCAGCAGCATCGGAGGTCTCCGGAACCGTCGAGGTGGAAAGCGGTCGGTGAGCGATCCTGGATCAGACGGTGAACGAGCTCCCGCAGCCGCACCCGCCCGCGGCGTTGGGGTTCCGGAACGTGAATCCCGCACCCATGAAGCTGGTCACGTAGTCGATCTCGACTCCCTCCAGGTACTGGGCGCTGAAGGGATCTACGAAGATGCGCACGCCCTGCAGATCGAGAATCTCATCGTCCTCTTCGGGCTTTTCCTCGATGTTGAGCCCGTACTGGAACCCCGAGCAACCCCCGGGGAGCACCGCGACGCGCAGCCCGACCTCTCCGTCGACGCCGTGCTCCTTGATGAAGTCCATCACCTTGTCCGCCGCGGTGGGCGTCAATGTCATCATGATGTGGCAGCCCTCTATGTGGTCCGGTGGCTCCGGAGGTGCGTTCGCCGGACGCGCGCGCCCGAAGCTGCGCGCCCGTCCGTCCCGCTCATCGAATACCCGGAGCGGGGTCCGGGGTTTCGTTCAGCGCCCCGGCGCGGTGGGCCCGGGGAGGAACCCGAAAAAGCTACCCGGGGGCGAAAAACGGGTCAACGGCAAGCGCCCCGGCTCCCCAGGATCCACGCGGCGGCGGCCGCCAGATCGTCGAGCACAACAACGCCGTCGGGCACGGCTCCTTCGCTCTCGGCGCCGTAGCCGGTGCGCACCAGGATTCCGGTTCCCCCCAGCGCGGCGGCGGGCAGCACGTCGGCGAGCTTGTCGCCGATGTAGAAGGAGCGGCTCAGGTCGAGACCGAGATCGCGAGCCGCCACGCGATACATCCCCGTGCCGGGCTTGCGGCACGCGCACGGCGCCGAGCCTGCGCCCTCCGCGTGCGGGCAGTAGTAGGTCGCGTCGAGCGGAGCACCGGCGGCCTCCAGGATCTCGTCGAGCCGGGCCGCCACCGCGTGGTAGTCGTCCTCGCTGTAATACCCCCGCGCGATCCCGGATTGGTTCGTGACCACGACCAGAGCGTAGCCGGCATCCCGTAGGCGGCGCAACGCGGCCGCGGCACCCGGCACGAGCTGCACGCCGGCCGGGTCCGCGAGGTACTCTCGCTCGACGATCAGCGTGCCGTCCCGGTCGATGAACGCGGCACACCGGCCCCCTCGCGCCGACGCGTCATCCATCCGACAGCGCCTCGCCTATCCGGTGCTCGAGCACCTCGTCCTCGGAGGGATCGACAGTGCGGAGGTCGAGCACCACCTGCTCGTCCTCGATCCGCCCCACCACGGGAGGATCGCCCGCCCGCAGGTGCGCCGCCAGCGCCTCCGCGCTGCGGTCCGCCGCAGCGAGTCGCAGCGTCCAGGTGGGCAACGTGACGCCCGGGTACGTGCCGCCACCCACCGCCGAGGTCCCCTGCGCCGCCACGGCCTCCACGCGAGGCGTCAGCCGATCCACGCCCGCCGCCAGCCGCTCCGCACGGACGCGCAGCGCATCCAGGCTCGGCTCGAGCATTCGCAATGTGGGAATCCGCCGCAACGCGGTCTCCGGATCGCGGTAGAGCCGCAACGTGGCCTCGAGCCCCGCCAGCGTCACCTTGTCGACCCTCAACGCCCGGCACAGGGGGTTCGTACGCATCGCCTCGATGAGCGCCGCGCGCCCGAGAAGGATCCCCGCCTGCGGTCCCCCGAGCAGCTTGTCACCGGACACCGCCACGACGTCGGCCCCTTCCGACAGCGCCTCCACGGCTCTCGGTTCGCGGGGCAGCCCCAACCGCGCCGGATCCATCAAGAGCCCTGAGCCCAGATCGTAGAGGAGGGGGACGCCGCGCCCGCTCGCCACCTTCCGCAGCGCCGCCAGCCCCACCTCTTCGGTGAACCCCTCCATCCGGAAGTTCGAGCGATGGACCTTCAGGAGCGCGGCCACGTTCGGATCCCCGGCGGCCTTACGGTAATCTTCCACCCGCGTGCGGTTCGTGCTCCCGACCTCGACGAGCGCGGCCCCCGAGCGCAGCAGGATCTCCGGAATACGGAAGCCCCCGCCGATCTCGACCAGCTCTCCGCGTGACACCACCACGCCCCGCCCCTCCGCCACGGTGTTGAGCGCCAGCACGAGTGCCGCCGCGTTGTTGTTCACGACCAGCGCGTCCTCCGCCCCGGTCAGCTCGGTCAGGAGCGCCACGCAGTGGTCGTAGCGCGAGCCGCGCCGGCCCGTAGCCAGATCGAACTCGAGGTTCGAGTACCCTGTGGCCGCGCGCGCCATCGCCTCGCGCGCTTCGGTGGCGAGCGGCGCGCGGCCCAGGTTGGTGTGGAGGACCACGCCGGTGGCATTGATCACCGGCCGGAGCGACGGCGTATCGGCCAGATCGAGCCGATCAGCCACGCGCGCGGCCGCCCACTTCACGAGCTCGTCACCCGCGCCGTCATGGCTCGACTGCGCCGGAGAGGCCGGAGCCGGAGGCGCCCCGCTACGCCACGCGTCGAGCGCTTCGCGCAGCGCGTGCACGACGCGCCCTCGGGGGTAGCGCGCCAGTAGAGGCGCGAAGGCCGGCGAATCCAGCAGCCGATCGACCGGCGGAATGCGCCGCCGCGGATCCGTGGTTGGGGTCTCGGCGCTCATCTGCGGAAGCGCCCGGGGACGTCGCGAAAGATGGGGCGCAGCACGCGGATCGTGTCGGGGCGCGCACGCCGCGTGGTGTCCGGCCGCGCCGTGGTGTCGGGCCGCTCCGTGGTATCCGGTAGTGCCGTGGTGTCGCGCACCCGCGCCGTATCGCCGAAGGCCGCGGTGTCGGGCGGGGGCTCCGGAGGCGGAGGAGGAACACGGATCAGCGAGACGCGGCCGCCGCCGCCCCCAAGCCCGTTCACGTTCACCACACCCTCGATGTCGAGGACGAAGGGAACGTTCGGCTCCGGCGCCGCGTCGAGCAACAGGATCAATGAACGCCCCGGGGCGGGGGAGCCGTCGGGTCGTGGCGGGGGCGTGCCTCGGCGCGCTCCCGGGAGCGCGGGCGGAATATCCGGACGCGGCAGACGCGCGAGGGCCGTGTCCAAAACGGACAGCGAATCGAGTCGCACGACCGAATCGGCGAGCGCCTGGACGTAGGCACGGTATCCTTCTTCATCGAAGACGTGCGCGACCCTCGGCGTGGGTCCGGGCGGCACGCTGTCGCCCCGCGCCAGCGTCACCCGCACCGAGTCGGCCGGCGCGAGCGGATCGAGGTAGTCGTCGAAGCTGACCTGGAGCGTGACCGAGTCGAGGAACTCGGCGCGCGCCGTGCGCGCCGGCGTCGTGTCGCCCGCGAGCACGCCCACGTCGAGGATCACGGTATCGGGTCCCGATAGCGTGACCTCCGCGTCTCCCCGGGTCTCGAGCCCGTCCGGGCGATGGTTGCGGTTCCGGTCCTGGAACGCGACCAGGCGGTACGCGCCGGGAGGCAGGTAGCGGAACACATAGATGCCGCCGGAATCCGCGCGCGCTACGTGGAAGAGGGTGTCGCCCACCTCCGACACGCCCTGCGCGGTATCATAGGCAAGCACCTCGGCGGGCTCGACGCCCCTGCCCGTGATCCGGTCCCACACCATGCCTGCCACGGCCGACGCGTTGAGTGCGCCTCCCGTGGAGAAGACCAGCTCGAAGGGGTCACGAAGACGATTGTTGAAGAGGTCCTGGATGACGGGCAGCAGCGTCACCCGATAGATCAGGCCCGGTCGGAAACCGCCCGCCACCGTCACTTCAAGGCTCTGCCGGCCATGGTGCACGCGCACCCGGCCGGTGATCGGCGACACCACGATGGCCTCATCCAGGCTGCCGCCCTGCACCCGCTCGCTGATCCGCTCATCGAAGCGGAACACGACCGGCCCGGAGAAATCTTTCACGACGGCGAAGGTGTCCGGCACGGTCGCGACCACGACCGGAGGACGCTTGTCCTGGGGACCACCCGGTGGCATGGCCTGACGCGCGCAGCCTCCGACGAGGGCCATGAGGCCGGCCGCGGTGAGCGCGGCGGCGAGCGAACCCTTCACCCCACCTCCGTCACGCGGCGTGTCCCTCCAGCTCGGCGAGCTTCTCGCGAAGCTTGCCGACCTGGTCGGCGAACGTGGCGGCCTTCTCCCGCTCGCTGTCGACGACCGCCTCGGGAGCGCGGGAGACGAACTGCTCATTCTCGAGCTTCCTGCGCACGCCCAGCAGGCGCTGCTCGATCTTCGCAATCTCTCCGCGGAGCCTCGCGCGCTCCCGATCGAGGTCGATGAGCCCTTCGAGCGGCAGGAAAACCTCGGCCCCGTTCGTCATCACCGCGTGGGCGCCGATGCCGCCTCCGCCATCGCCGAGGACGTTCTCCACGCGCGCGAGCCGCAGCAGCGAAGCCCCTTCCGAGCGCACGGCGTCGATGAACTCGTGCGGACCGCCGCGGACATGGATCGTCACGCGACCGCCTTCGGGCACGCCGTACTCCTTCTTCAGGCGGCGCACCTCGACGACGAGCTCCTGGAAGGCGGCCATCGTCTCCTCCGCCGACACGTTCGTCCACTCGGCGTGCGCCGTGGGCCAGGGCGCCACGATCAGGTCGTCGGGCCGTACCTCACCCGCCGGCCATGGAAGCCTTGCCCACAGCTCGGCGCTCACAAAGGGGATGATCGGGTGCAGCAGACGGAGCGCGCGGTCGAGCACCGCGACCAGCGTGGCGCGGGCGGCCTGCCGGCTCCGCCCGTCGCCCTCGCCGGACAGGCGGGCCTTCACGAGCTCGAGGTACCAATCGCAGAAGTCGCCCCAGAAGAAGTGGTACAGATCCTCGGCCACCTCGTGGAGGCGGAAGCGCTCGAGATTGCGCGTGGCCGAGCGGATTGCCCCGTCGAGCCGCGACAGAATCCACCGATCCGCCAGCTCGAGATCGTTGGCCACCTCCGAGAGCGGCCGGACCGCTTCGTCGCCCAGGCTCATCAGCGCGAAACGCCCCGCGTTCCAGACCTTGTTGGCAAAGTTGCGCCCGTTCGCGAACGACGCCTCCACGTCCTCGTGATCAAGCAGGATGTCCGTGCCCACGGCGCAGGCGTTGACCAGCGTGAAGCGCATGGCGTCGGCGCCGAACAGCTCGACGACGTGGAGCGGGTCAATCCCGTTGCCGAGCGACTTCGACATCTTGCGGCCGTGCGCGTCGCGCACCGTACCGTGCAGATAGACCTCCGTGAACGGCGCCTCTCCCATGAACTCGTACCCGGACATGATCATCCGGGCCACCCAGAAGAAGAGGATCTCCGGGGCCGTGACCATCGTGTGCCCGGGGTAGAACGCTCTGAGGTCGTCGGTGTCCTCCGGCCATCCCAGCGTGCTGAACGGCCACAGCCACGACGAGAACCAGGTGTCGAGCACGTCGGGATCCTGCTCGAGCTCGGTGCTGCCGCATCTCGGACACGCCGTGGGATCTTCCCGGGCGACGATCACCTCACCACACGAGCAGTACCATACGGGAATCCGGTGACCCCACCAGAGCTGCCGCGAGATGCACCAGTCCCGGATGTTCTCCATCCAGTGCTCGTAGACCTTCTTCCACCTGGGCGGCGTGAAGGTGATCGTGCCGTTGCGCGATGCCTCCAACGCGGGTCCGGCGAGCGGCTTCATCTTCACGAACCACTGGAGCGAGAGGCGCGGCTCGACCACTGTGTGACAGCGGTAGCAGTGCGGCACGGCATGCGTGTGCGCATCCTTCCCGGCCAGCAGCCCGCGCGCCTCCAGCGCGCTGAGCACCGCCTCGCGAGCCTCGAAGCGATCCATCCCCCGGAAGGGCTCCGGTGCATTGTCGCTCATGAACCCGTCGGACGTCATGACATCGAGAATGTCGATGCCCGTGCGCCCCGCGATCTCGAAGTCGTTGGGATCGTGCGCAGGAGTGACCTTGACCATCCCCGAGCCGAAGTCGGGATCCACGTGCGGATCCGCCACGATGGGAATCACGCGCTCGGCCAGCGGAAGTACGACCTCCGCGCCGACGAGTTCGCGGTAACGCTCGTCGGAGGGGTGCACCGCCACCCCGGTATCACCGAGCATGGTCTCGGGCCTGGTGGTCGATACCGTCAGATACCAGGTGCCGTCCTCGAGCTGCCCGAGCGCGCCAGCGCCCGCGGCGGCGGCCCGCCGGGCGGCGTCCCACGCCGTCTCCGCCAGGGGATAACGGAGGTGCCACAGGCTGCCCTCCGTCTCTTCGGCCTCCGCTTCCTCGTTGGACAGCGCGGTGTGGCACCGGGGACACCAGTTGATGATGTACTCGCCGCGGTAGATCAGCCCCTTCTCGTACAGGCGGACGAACACCTCCCGGACGGCCCGGCTGAGCCCCTCGTCCAGCGTGAAGCGAGTGCGCTCCCAATCGCACGAGCAGCCGATGGCCTTGAGCTGATCGAGGATCGTGCCTCCGGTGTGGCGCACGAACTCCCACACTTCTTCCACGAACTTCTCGCGGCCCAGGTCGTCGCGGTGCTTGCCCTCGGCCGCCAGTTTCCGCTCCACGACGTTCTGCGTCGCGATGCCCGCGTGGTCGGTGCCCGGCAGCCACATCGCCGCCCTGCCCTGCATCCGCCGCCAGCGGATGAGCACGTCCTGGATCGTGTTGTTGAGCCCGTGGCCCATGTGCAGCACGGCGGTGACGTTGGGAGGAGGGATGACGATGACGTACGGATCGCGGCCCTCCTCGAGAACGGCGGCGGCGGGAACGTGAAAGTAGCCGCCCTCCATCCATCGGCGATACCGCTCAGCCTCTATGGCGTGGGGGTCGAAACGTGGTGCAAGCTCAGCCACGGAAGCTTTCCTGCGTTGAAGTTTCGGGTGCGGGCCGCACGCCCCGGGCCTCCGGGACGATCCGGTAAGATGGCACGCCGCCTGTCGGATCGGAACCGGTCCGGCCATGGAAGGGGGCCGACCGGGCGCTCACGCGCCACCCCCGCGGCGGCCGTGCGCACCCGGAGACGACGCGTACGTCAGCCGGCGACGCTCCGGCGGCCCCGGCGCACTCTTTCGGGCCGCCTTCCCCCGGTTCTGGCCACCGGCGCCTCCAACGGCTCCCTGCGCGTGGCGCGGATCGACTCGAAGAGGTGCTCCGGCAGCGCCATGAACGCTGCGGCCACCCTCGGGCCGAAATGGACACCCGTGCTCCTCGCGACCTCATCGAGCGCCTCGTCATGCGTCCGCGAGTCGCGGTACGCTCGCCGCGACGTCATGGCGTCATAGGCGTCGCACACCGCGAGGATCTGGGCCACCGTGGGTATATGGTCGCCCGACAGGCCCTCCGGATACCCGGTCCCGTCCCACCGCTCGTGATGGTACCGCGCGGCCGTGGTCAGGTGGCGCAGGCTGGGGATCGTCTCGAGGATCTGGGCGCCCTCCGAGGGGTGAAGCCTGATGACGGCCAACTCCTCGCGCGACAGCGGTGCGCCCTTGGTCAGGATCCTCAGCGGAATCTTGAGCTTGCCGAGGTCGTGGAGGTA
>Ga0114931_10008030_pt1 | contig 12832 bp, 11 predicted proteins | sample 2SBtaG_FD_89579 | JGI IMG/M metagenome (GOLD analysis project Ga0114931, IMG submission 89579) | Deep subsurface microbial communities from Kolumbo volcano to uncover new lineages of life (NeLLi) - 2SBTROV14_V59a metaG | ecosystem: Environmental > Aquatic > Marine > Volcanic | place: Kolumbo...
AAACCTGAAAACCGCAATATGTTCGACTCCTTCAGAGTCGCGTCGCATTTTGATTCTTTCCCTGGGGTTACGCAAAACCTCACCCCAGGCTACTATCTTTTTCGCCTTCAGCGAAGGTTGAATTCTGATTGTATTCAGACGCGAAAGCCATAATTCCAACCTCACACCGCTCGAAAAAAGATTCAGGGAAGTCAGAAAACTCCCCCGTAAAAAACTAGAGGTTTATCCTCCAATTCCTTGACACTATCTTAGATTCCCGACAAAAGGCGTGAGTACAAAAAAAACAGCCTCTCTCAAAAAAAAAAGGCTGTCAAGTCTTTTTCGAATTTTTAACTTACTCAAAGGTTAGAAGCATCAAGGCTAACAAAACACAAAATTTCAGACACCCTCAATGATCTTTATCAAAAACAATGGTTCGCGCGTACTTTCGAGAATTACGCGCAGGGGTTATTTTTATTTACAACCCAAACCAACATTATTCATACGACAGACTCATCAGTTTCCGTGCGTATGAAACCAATTGAGGTTCTCCTTTTTCTGCTTTTTCACCTCCAACGGGCAAAATGAAACATTTGTTTGAAAAAGCGTCAGAACTGCCCCGTCACCAACGGCAAAAAGTAACAGCCGTCCTCGAAGCCTTTATCGCCGAGCATACTCTGGAAAAAAGAAACTCCCTCAAATAAAAAAAGAGGGAATCTAAAAAAGATTACGATAATTTATTTTGAAGTTCTTTTTACGCCGCGAAATTCTATAAGTTCATCCATACGTTCCTGCCACGCCTTTAACGATGGATACTCATTCATTTCGGCAGTCAATTTCTGCGATTTTAATAGAACAATTTTCTCAGGTACATCATCATAAGGCATATCAAAAAGTATTCCGCTGAGTTTTTTTTGTGAAAGTGTTCCTTTAAATTTATATTCAACGCCCGGCAACGTTGCCCGAAAAGAGATGCTCCCAGTACTATGGTTATACATTACATTTTTGAGAATCCCAGTGGGAGGATCACCAACAAGTTGTGTACTATCCGAACCTGAAAGCATGCCGATGAGGTCTCCATTGTGCTCCCAGATGTCGACTTCATATCCCCATTCATGCTCTCCGTTACTTTCACGATTAGAAAAAATGCCAATTGCTTTAACTGGTGAACTAAGCCTATCTCTGTTTTTCGAGTTATGTGCTTGGTTTGACGACACATTACCCGACGTTTTTGCATTACTCAAGTGCCCATTATTAGAACAACTTGAAAAAAATACCGTTAAACCAAAAATCAACCAAATGCGTACAAACACATTCACGTCCTCCTATTATTAACCAACTTTGAAACACCGAATTCTATTATAAACGAAAATCACGCGCAATTTATTCACGTTGGGTTTAATACCCCGTTAGCTTGCTACGGCTTTATTTAGCCCTGAAAGGGCATCGTTTTTGGTTTTAGAAAATTCGTAATTTTGCCGCTTTTGGCAAAAATTTTCGGGCGAATACCCCGCTAGCTTGCTGCTGGGTATTCCGAAAATAACGAATTTTCAATTTATTTTTTTAGTTTTGAATACAATTCAAGTGGCTGAACATTAACATTCTGCCCATAAAGGTTTATAAACCCTGTTATCAGAATCAGACCAGTCGAAAACAATTTTATATTATTCATGTCTATTTCTTATCTCCTATATGAGACAAGGCTGAGGTAGCTATCTTGCGAAAATATCACAAATCTACTTTTCTCCGCAATAAATTTTCTACGCTTAAAAAGCAGCTAAATCCCGAAAGGTAAAACTAACAATGAAATTATTTTAGCTAAACAAAAAAAGTAGCCACCTGAAAAAGTGATTTTTCAGATTGCTTCCGCGTAAATAAACCAGGGAAAACCAGAAAACGGTATGCTGAGAATATGACTTATCTCAGATAGCTCGAACTCTTCTTATCTCACAGAAAATCTAACCGTATAGGTCGCATTTCCGCGGGTGCCGCCAACGATAATTCGGTATTTTCCTGTTAAAGAAAGCCGCCCGCTCCAACGGGTCGTTTCACGGGCTAAAATAATTCCGTTTGGCGCTCTAACATCAAACACGGCATTGTTTTCAAGTGAACTGATGCTCACGTTCATATATTGTCCTTTGCCCGCACCCAAAATATATTTATTTCTTTGCGCTCTAATTACCGCGTTTTTATATATTGCTGAAGTCGATCCTTTTCGAAACTTCACAACTGTTGTCAATCCCCCGACGCTTTCAACGGTTGTCGAATTACTCGATGGCTTGGTTCCGGTTTTACCCTTTACCGAAAAACTTATTCGATACGTTGCGTTTCCGCGCGTTGGAGCAACAATAATTCTATATTTCCCTGAAACGGGGAGAGTTCCGCTATAATTGGTGCCTGATTCACTTTCTGTCATTTTCCCGAGAAACCCACCGCCAGGCTTTTTGATATAAAAACCTGCATTATCTTCCAGCGACTTGATATTTACTGAGAATCTTTGACCTTTTGCCGCTCCCAAAATATAGGTATGAGATTCGGCTCGAATAACGGCGTGGTTATATGTCCTTGCGGTGCCGCCTTTTCTAAATTTTACCACTGTGACTTTTTTTCCGCTGGAGGAATTGGGTGTTTCTTTTGTGTTTTCGGAATTCTTAGGAAAATCCATGTCAGGGATAGTGTCTTCCGAATCTGCCTCATCTTCCGTGTCTTTAGAATTATTTTTCCCAAAAACATCTTCTTTTTTCTTTGTTATTTCTGTATTTTGATTTACTTCCTCATCTGATTTTGATTTTAATAAGTCACCTAAATTACAACCCAAAGCTACAAAAAGAATTATAGTCAAAGCAACAAAATAGTTACGCCAAGGGGAATACATATTTAATCTCCTTTTTTCTTTCCGATACACTGAAAAAATCCCGGCTTTCGAAATTTCTCCAACACCTCTAAAACTCAATCCCCTGCTGGGCGTATATTCCTGCATGAAACGGGTGTTTTATTTCTTTCATCTCGGTGACGAGATCAGACTTTTCGACAAGTTCTTTCGGAGCATTTCTACCTGTTAGGACAATGTGCAGCGCGGGTTGATCTTTTCGAACCGCTTCGATTTCATTCAGAACATCTTTCAATTCGAGAAACTGATAATCAAGCACATATATCAATTCGTCAAAGACAAGCATGTCGTATTCCGCGCTTCTCATTTTTTCAACGCAAAGCGCCCAAGTATTTTCCGAGGTCTTTATGTCCTGTTGCTTGTCTTCGGTATCCCATGTAAAACCATCACCCATCGTATGAACTTCAATGCCCAACTTTTCAAGCGATTCGTGTTCGCCATAGCGGTCTGTTTTTGATTTCATAAATTGAATCAAGCAACACTTTAATCCTTGTCCGGCTGCCCGCATCAATAACCCCAAAGCACACGTGGTTTTGCCTTTCCCGTCTCCGGTATTCACCATCAACAGTCCTTTAGTTTTTTCTTTATAGTCCTCGCGCCGCCATTTATAACGCTTTTCTTTAGATTCACCCATACAAACCTGAAAAAACGCAGATTCCGACTTTTTGTTTAAATTCTCACAGATCAGAATCTGCTTAAATCTGCCGAATCAGCGTTTTACGCCCAAGAATAATAATTGTGTATTAAGCCAAATTCTTTTCTAATTCTTCGTAAGTTTCCGTAAAACCATTTCCAGATATCGCCACTTCACGGGAAAGAGCCTGCACAATTTCGTCTTCCGCTAAATCCCAATCGCCCTCTACCCGACAACCTGCTGCATTTTTATGTCCGCCGCCGCCAAATTCCGCGGCAATTTTCGCAACATTTATTGCGCCCTTGGATCGCAAACTTACACGATATTCGCCAACCCTTACTTCCCGCATATAAACCGAAGCTTCAATCTCTTTAGCAACAAGGGGAATGTTGACAAAACCATTATTATCTCCGTCAACAGCTCCCGCTCTTTCAGCCATGTCAAGGGTTTGCCGCAAACTCGCTACCCGACCCGTCTTATCGCGTTTAACGGTAGCAAGTACGCTTCTCATCAATTCAATTCGGCTCCAGGAGTAACTATTGTAAACAGCTTCCGAGATTTTAGAGGGCTGTGCTCCAACTTTTACAAGTTCTGAAGCGACCTTTAATGTTCTGGCGGAAGTATTCGGAAAATGAAAAGACCCCGTATCAGTAACAAGTGCCATGTAAACACACTCGGCTATTTCCTTAGAAACACGCCCACCTATGGCTTTACACAGGTTGTAGATCATTTCGCCAACCGCAGAAGCAGTAGGGTCTATCCAATTTATCGAACCAAAATGTTCACAGGTTGCATGGTGATCTATATTTACGACAAATTGCGATTCCAGTCCGCCAATACCGGGGCGTTGGACGCTAGAACACTCCATAACAAAAACCGCATCGTAATCTTTATCCAATTCCGAAACGAGACGAACCTCATCTACTCCAGGCAGTTGGGAATAGGAACTTGGAATAGCATCACGAATTAATACTTCTGCATCCTTGTCTAAGGAACGAAGAAGCCAGCACAATCCTAATGATGACCCGATACCATCGCCATCGGGTCTAATATGGGTCGTTATGGCAAACCTTTCTTTGTTTTCAATTAACTCTACAACTTGACTTAACATCTAAAACTAGCGACAAAGATGGGTGGGTATAGGGGTTTACCTAACTCGCTGATCTCTGTCTATATTTCCCTTTCAAAATCTTCTTCTACGGATAACTCCTCTAAAATGCCCTCAATTTTTGATGCATTTTCTTCAACTGTGTCACGAACAAAATGTATATGGGGTGCGTGTCTCAAATTTAGGTTTAAAGCGACCTGTTGCCGAACAAAAGTGGAGGCATGTTTTAACGCATGCATCGACTCATTGATTCGCTCCTCTTCTCCTTCAACAAGGACATAAACATTGGCATCACGCAAATTATCGGAAACCCTGACCTCAGTTACCGCTACTGATTGTAATCTTGGGTCCTCAAGTTCGTAGCCAACGATCTCCGTAACTACTTCACGAAGCGACTCTGCCATTCTTTCCGGACGATGAATCATTACAAAACTTTTTTAGAACCCGAAAAGGGTTCAATTTTCAAATTCTTCCTTCTAGATTCTACAATTCCGTAGCGGCAATGTGTTCGACGATAAATGCTTCAATCTCATCATCAACCTTAATATCATTAAAATTAACTAGGCTAATACCGCATTCAAACCCTTGTTTCACCTCGCTTGCGTCATCTTTAAAGCGTTTGAGTGAGGCAATGTCACCCGTCCAAATAACTACATCATCCCTAATGAGGCGCGCTTTAGCATTTCGTTTCATTACGCCATTTGTTACACGACAACCTGCAATCATACCAACCTTAGAAACCTTATAAGTCTCTTGTACACGCGCTTTCCCAAGAATTACTTCCTTCTCGATTGCATCGAGCATTCCGATCATCGCTGCTCTGATTTCTTCTTCAACCTTATAAATGATCGAGTGAAGCCGTATGTCCACCTCTTCTTGTTTCGCCGTTTCAACAGCGCGTCCGCCAGGTCTCACATTAAACCCGACAATCACTACTGCTGTAGAGGTTTGCTCGGCTTGTGTCGCCGACGCCAAAAGGACATCGGATTCCGTTATCGCTCCAACACCGGAGCGAATAACCCGAACTTTAACCTTTTCGGTAGAAAGTTTCTCAAGGGTAGCTTTTAGAACCTCAACCGAGCCTTGAACATCAGTTTTAACAATAACCAGAAGCTCTTTAATATCAGCTAATCCGAGCGACTCTATACCGCGCTTCGTAGTCTTGAGCATTGCAATTTGGCGTGCCTGCATCTGCCTTTGATTCGCAATGGTTTGCGCCTTATCAACATCCGAAACTGTTTGGAAAATATCTCCCGCTTGCGGTACTCCCTGGAGCCCCAAAACTTCAACCGGAGTAGAGGGTTCCGCGTCCAATATTTTCTCGCCTCTATCAGAAAACATTGCTCGAACCTTTCCATGATATTGCCCGACAATAAATGGATCTCCAACTAATAACGTTCCCTGCTGGACCAAAACAGTCGCAACAGAACCACGCCCTTTATCAAGTTTTGCTTCCAAAACAACGCCCGAAGCATGTCGAGTTGGACTAGCCTTTAATTCAAGAAGGTCAGTGCTCAGAAGAACAATCTCCAGCAATGTGTCAAGTCCTTCTTTCTTGATTGCAGATACCGGAACCATCTCCGTATCGCCACCCCAATCCGAAGGGTTCAATCCTTGAGCCGCAAGCTCTGTTTTTACCTTATCGGGAGAAGCCCCCGGCTTATCTATCTTGTTTATCGCAACGATTATGGGCACGCCCGCTGCTTTAGAGTGTTCAATTGCTTCAATCGTTTGAGGCATAACTCCATCATCAGCGGCAACAACTAAAATCACGAGATCAGTCGATTTTGCGCCTCGGGCTCGCATCATTGTAAATGCCTCGTGCCCGGGTGTATCAAGGAAAACGACTCGACGCATCTCTTCCGATTTTTCCGGGTCAGGAACAATTACGCTATATGCCCCTATGTGCTGCGTAATTCCTCCAGCTTCACCGTCAGCAACGTTGTCCGAACGAATCGCGTCGAGCAATGAAGTCTTACCATGATCAACGTGCCCCATCACGGTAATGACTGGTGCTCTTGGAAGTTCTTCATCATCAGCATCCGAAGCAATTAGATCTTCAAATTCCTGCTCAATCACCATTTCTTCAAATGGTACAAAACTTACGTCACAACCAAATTTTTCCCCCAACTCAAGGGCAACTTCTTCACCTATCGGTTGATTAAGTGTTGCAAAAACACCCTTTTTAATCAGTAATTGAACGATGTCTCGTGGAATTACGCCAATGCCCTCTGCAAATTCACGGATAGTTGCGCCTTCCGTCAATTTTACTTCCCTAAGTTCGCCTTCCTTAACCTTCCCGACCTGATCGAAAATACGCTCTTCGATTGTGCGTTTTGCCGGTGCATCTGCATCTCTATCCTGATATCGATTCTTTTTAGCAAATCGACCGCCCTTTCGTCCGCCTCTTCCAAATTTCCTTCCTTGTCCCGCCGGCGGCGTGTAAACAGTTTTTGGTGTCGAAGTTTCGCCCGGTGTTCCCTTAAGCTTTTTCCCGGCTTTCCTAGAAGTTCTATCCTTTCGTTTTGCTTTTGTTCTTTCGGTCTTAAGATCTTCGGAAGTCGGCTTAGGAGTCGAGATACGATCTCCCGGCTTTAAACCTGACTTAAGAGCATCTTTAGTGAGTTTGAGTCTTTTTATCCGTGTCCCTTTGCGGTCTTCCTTCTCTTCAGGTTTTGGTTTAGCTTCCTCATTTTTGTCGGCTTTCTTTTCTTCTTTTTGAGGCTCCGTTTTTGGTGCAGTTTCAGTCTCTTTTGCTTTATCCGTCTTGCTTGGTATTTCTTCAACTTCTTTCTCTTCTACGACTTCTTCTTTACTTTCATCACTCGATTTCTTAACAACTTTCTTTTTGAGTTTTAAAACTTTGCGAGTCTCTTTTTTGGAAGCTTCTTCCTTTACTTCTTTTTCAGGTGCTTCTTCTTTTTGCTTATCGACCTTCTCTTTTATTCCTTCTTCTTTTCCATCAACATCGTCAGGCAAAACCTCATCTTCGGCAGGTATCTCAACCTTTTTAATCTTTTTCTTCTTAATTACCTTAATTGCACGTTTTGGTGACTTATCAACTTTCGGGAAATATTTTCTGCGTACTTTATCCGCCAGTTCCTTAGAAACTGAGTTAGAGGGCACGGAAACATCCGCCCCTTCACGCCTCAATTCTTCAAGGACGCGTTTGGTGTCTTGCTTTACCTCTCTTGCTAAGTCGTATATACGAACTTTCTTGCTTACAGCCATAAATATTATATTGGCTTACAGATTATTTTATCTGCAAATTAAATTTCCCTTTTTTCCTAACCGCACTTAATCTTTGGAGTCTTCATCGTTACTTTCTTCAACGTCTTTTTTCGAATCCGGCTCCTTAGCTTCCGGTTCCCCGGAACCTTTAGATTCCATTGATTCTTCGGTTTTCGCTGAAGCTTCCTCTTCGGCTTCTACATGTTCGGGTTTTGAGGATTCCTCTTTCATCTCACTTTCGCCGCCGTCCTTCTTTTCCTCTTCAACCGATTCTTCCGGATTAGAAGCTTCAGGTTCCGTCTCATCACCGACCGATTTATCCGCCTTTGAATCTTTCGACGTCTCTGACGTTTCCTCGTCGGAATTAGCCTCATCGTCTGACTCTTTCGGCTTGTCTCTTAATTCCAAAGCAGTTTTCGCCGCAGAAATAACGCCCTCAGCTTCATCCAAACTCACATCAAGCGCATCCACCAGATCATCAATTGACATGCTTGCCAACTTATCAATATCTTCAATTCCTTTAGCAGTAAGCGCCTCCGCGTGATTAGCCGAAACTCCCTCAAGAAGCGAGATCGGAACGGCATCGCCCGACGCCATCATCTCACCCATTTGCGCAGCGATTTCCTTCTTCAACACGTCTTCGCCGATAATATCTATGTCCCAACCAACCAAACGAGTTGCAAGCCGTACGTTTTGACCGTATTTTCCGATCGCAAGAGAAAGCTGGTCTTCCGCTACAATCACTTCGATCTTTCGCTCATTGATATCCGTTATTCGAACCTGCGAAACTTTTGCAGGTGATAGCGAATTTGCGGCAAAAACCGAAGGCTCGTCAGACCATTCAATGATATCTATCTTTTCGCCGCGCAGCTCCTTAATTACCGATTGAACTCGTGCCCCTTTCATACCGACACAGGCACCCACCGGGTCCACATCCTTTTCGTTAGAAGTTACAGCAATCTTAGCCCGATCACCCGGTTCACGGACGGCAGATTTTATCGTAACAGTATCATCGTAAATCTCAGGGACTTCCATTTCAAAAAGCCGTTTTAGAAGATCCGCCGAAGCACGTGAAACAATTACCTGCTGTCCTCTGGATTCCTTTGTCACGTCGGCAATAACCACTCGCAAGCGCTCGTTAATATTCCAAGTTTCCCCTCTCGACTGTTCTCTTCTTGGCAAAACCGCTTCCATATTCGTGCCCATATCAATAATCATGTCGCCACGTTCAAATCGCTTGACTAAACCATTGATCAATTCCCCTTTTCGGTCGATATACTCCTCGTAAACCTTTTCCCGAACCGCTTCACGAATCTTCTGCATTAAAATTTGCTTCGCGGTTTGAGCTGCGATCCTGCCAAGTTCTTCTGTCGGCAAAGGCAGCAAAAGCATATCTCCCAGTTCAATCTCATCATCGCCCGTCATTTCCACGGCATTTACAATCGAAAGTTCCGTTGTCGGGCTTTCAACTTCTTCAACAACAGTCTTTTGTGCGGAAATCTCAATAATTCCCTCTTCATCGTTCCAATCAACTTGAATCCCTTCTCCGCTTTTATATTCAGCTTTAAATTGCTTTCTAGCGGCAGCCTGAATCGCGTCCTTCATCACTTCTATAACCAATTCGCGATCTAAACCGTATTCATCTTTTAGAACGTCGATGCTTTGTCCAATGGATGTAATCATTCTAATAATTCCGTAATATCTTTATTTATCTAGGCTTTCGTGCCTTCCTCAAATCTTCCTCAAAATCAATTTCTAACTTGGCTTTCTTTACATTTTCAAAACGAAACTGAACTCTACCGGAAGTTTTATCGTCAAAAATAATCTCCACATCCTCGACGCCAATAATTTGTCCTTTGAAATTCCGTTGCCCATCAATCGGCATTTTCGTTTTAACTTTAGCCGCCTGTCCTGCAAACTTTTCAAAATCCGCCAAACTATAAAGACCTCTTTCTATTCCAGGTGATGAGACTTCTAAAACATAAGCTGACGAGATAGAATCCTTCTCGTCTAAAATGTCGCCGGTTTGATTACTCACCCTTGAACAATCTTCGTGAACAATCCCGCCATCTTTATCTATAAGAATTCTCACCGTTGGGTTCTTGCTTGAACCAACAACCTCAACATGAACCAATTCAAGACCTTCATTCTCAATGATCTTAGCGACAATCTTACGGACTTTTTCTGCTATCTGAAAGTTATCCACAACCCAATTTTTTCCAAATAAAAAGTGGGTGCGAAAACCCACGTTTTGCGTACATACGCTTAACAGGAAACGAACATAATACACGAATCCAAGTAAAAATAGCAAACCGATAGTTACAGCATACCTTTCAATTCCTCAAGAGCTTTTTGTACTTCCTCAAACTTCTTTTCAACCAACTTGAAGTTCCCTTCAGATATCTCTTCGGCAAACTCATCAATAGCAATTGAAAGCTCCTTCGCATTTGACGCTAACCGATTCGCTTCTTTGGTTAAACCTTTTGCCGAGTCCGGTGCGCCCGACATAGATTTTTTTGCTTCCTTAACGCCCCAATGAGTTATAAAGACTACATTTCCTCTTCCCGCTTCAGCTATCCAGCCCGCAGAACTCAATTGCTTATAAATGTCGTCATAACTCGGATGAAAGCCAGCTTCTTTAACCAAATCGCCCAGATCAATCTTTTTTGTTAAGCGACCGCCGCTGTCTTCGTAAAGTTTAACTAGAACCTTGTGATATACGTCCATATGTCTAAAACTTTCTCTTTAAATTTCTGCTTTTGGAAATTCGAAATTTGTGAATTATTTAGCACGCATCAAAACCCAAACGCGCTGCCCCTATAATCCCTGCGTCATCATCCAAAACAGCTCGGACAAGTTTAGCACGTTCTGCCGCTGTTCGATAAGCCCTAATTCGAATCTGCTCTTGAGTTTGCGGAATAAAAAGATCCCAACCTGCCGCAGCTCCGCCCCCGATTACGACAACTTCGGGATTAAGCGTATTGATTAGTCCCGCTAAAGCTATACCAAGATAAAACCCTTGACGTTCAAAAACACCTAATGCCTCTTCATCTCCACCTTTTGCAAGTTCATATACATCTTTTGAGGTTATGTCAGTTTTCGCAACTTTGGAAATAGCCTCTTTTGACATATTCTCTTTCGCCATCCTGACAATTGCTGAAGCCGACGAATACTGCTCAACACACCCGAAGCTTCCACAACCGCATTTCGCTCCCTCCGGCTCAACACAAATATGTCCAATCTCTCCTGCCGTGCCATCTACTCCATCTAAAATGTTTCCTGCGAGAATAATACCGCCGCCGACTCCCGTCCCGAGAGTGACCATAAGAGAAGTTGAGAAGCCTTTGGACGCACCAAGCCAGTTTTCACCAATCGCGGCAGCGTTCGCGTCATTCTCCAAAACGCCAGGGAGGTTTAAATTCCTACCCAAATCCAAAGCCAGTTGACTGCCATCCAGTTCCGGCAAATTGGGACCCTTAATAATCGTCCCGGTTTCAACGTTTACCGTAGCGGGAACGGCGACGGAAACCCCAACCGCTTCGACCTCTTCGCCATTTGAAAGACATTCCCGGGCAGCCTCCGTCATTTTTTCAATTAGAGAATTGCTATTTTCTGCTCGCGGCGTTGGGTATTTTACTCGCGATACCAGCTCCCCGCTCTTCATAACCGCCGCCATCCTAAAATTTGTACCGCCTAAATCTGCTGCTAAGACTATTTTTTTCATTCTACTGATTTCCAGCCTTCCAACCGCAAGAGACTTCACTAACTCATATTTCTCAAGGTGTTTACAACACCCCAAATCACGCGCATTCTATTTCTTGCTTTGAAAATTTCAGATCTTTCGAAAATTATTGAATTTTCGCAAACTCATCGTCTTCCCAAACCAGTTCGTAAAGCTTTTCGCCTTTTTCGCTTACTTCAAAACCATCCCGCTGCTCAACAATTCTCTTCGCAAACACTTTTATTTTTTTGCCAAATCTCGGCAACTCGTAAATATTTGTCTTACTATATTCGGGAATTTCTTCAAGCGAAACATCCAGCCACTTTCCGTCCTCAAACTCGAGAAATCTAAATGAGTTCTCCATTTCGCCAAGTACATTTAACCCGACAACATAACCGCCATTTGAACGTCTAAAAATCGCCATCTTAAAGGTACTTTGCGCACCATCGCCGCCACTCTCCATATAGCCATTTTTTGTATCTTCAACCGCGAGATATTTTCTCAAGTATTTTTTCTTAGCTTCTTGACAATCTTTATCAACGGCTATTGAACAACCCTCTACGGTAAAAAAATCACCTGGCAAACGCAGAAAAAAGTCGCGTACAGTTTTAGGTTTTTTCGCTTTGCTATCCGAGCGTTCTTCCATGGAAGGACTCTTTTTTGTTTGGTTATTTGGTTCGCGACTTTCTTCAACATTGGAAGCTCCCTCTTTCATTATGTCCCGATCGCGATCTACTTTGCTATCTCTTTTGTTTTTCGCCAAATCAGCTTTACATCCTACAAACGTAAGAATCACGATTAAAGAAAGAAATAATATCTTTTTCATATATCCTATTATCCTACCCAATCTCGTCCATAAATCTCAGTGAGTTCTAAAAGACGCTCAACAATTTCGTCAGCGAACCAATCGCTTTTTAAGTGCCAACTCCAGTTCCCTTTATTTGACGCAGGCAAATTCATTCTTGCTTGATTGTCTAATCCCAAAATATCCTGCATCGGCACAACAGCGGTATTCGCCGCAGAAGCCAAAACCGCGCGAATAAAATCCCAGTGAATTTCTTTTCCATCAGAATTGAGATACTTAAGACAAAAATCCAATTCCTTATTACTTTGCGACTCGTTTTGCTCAGTTCCCTTTCGAACTCGTGATTTATACCAACCAACCGCCGTATCATTATCGTGGGTTCCCGTGTAAGCCACGCAATTTTTAACGTAATTATGCGGCAAATCTCTATTTTTGCCATCACCGCCCAAACCAAATTGCAAAAT
>Ga0114931_10008031_pt1 | contig 12830 bp, 11 predicted proteins | sample 2SBtaG_FD_89579 | JGI IMG/M metagenome (GOLD analysis project Ga0114931, IMG submission 89579) | Deep subsurface microbial communities from Kolumbo volcano to uncover new lineages of life (NeLLi) - 2SBTROV14_V59a metaG | ecosystem: Environmental > Aquatic > Marine > Volcanic | place: Kolumbo...
ATGTTCGCGCGGCGCGGGTCCGGGGTTCAGTCCCCGGGATGCGAGAGCGGCGCCAGTTCGCGATACAGGACTGCCTCGGGCGAGGTGCCTTCGGCGAGGTGTACCTCGCGCAGATGCGCCAGCCGGGCGGGCTCGAGACCCGGGTGGCGGTCAAGGTGCTCCGGGAGGATCTCGCGTCGGGATCCGACGCCGTCCTGCGCTTGCGCGACGAGGGGCGGCTGCTCGCGCGCCTCGCCCACCCGACGATCCTCCGGGTACTCGATCTGGCGCTCCTCGACGGGCGCGTCGCGCTGATCACCGAGTACGTCGAGGGGGCGGATCTCGGGCGCTGCTGGACGAGCAAGCCGCCCCTGGGCCTGCGCGCGAGCCTCCAGGTGATCGGGCGGGTGGCCGCGGCGCTCCAGGTGGCCCACGGGGCGACCGGGGGGGACGGTCGGCCGCTCGGGCTCGTCCACCGCGACATCAAGCCGAGCAACGTGCGGATCGGGCGCCATGGGCAGGTGAAGCTGCTCGACTTCGGGATCGCGTGGTCGCGCGCGGAGAATCGCGAGGCGCGCACGGACAGCGATCTGGTGGTCGGCTCGCTGCACTACATGGCGCCCGAGCGCTTCGTGTCCCGGCGTGCGGCGCCAGCCTGGGACGTGTTCGGGTTGGGCGCGATGCTCTACGAGGGGCTCGCGGAGCAGCGGTTCCTGCCCGACGGCCTGGGGGAGGCCGCCCGGCTGTCCACCCGGCGCGACCGCTACATCCCGTGGCTCGCGGGCAAGCTGGACGCGGTGGGCGAGACGGTGTCCGGCGAGGTGACCGACCTGCTGCGCGATCTGCTCGCCTTCGTCCCCGCCGAGCGGCCGAGCGCCGCGGAGGTGTTGGCGCGGTGCGAGGCCCTCGCCGACGAGGTGGGGGGGGCGAGCCTCGGACAGTGGTGCCGGGCCCACGACTGGGCCGCGCCCGACGCGGTGGACGGCTCGTTGGAGGGGCGCACGCTGACCGAGGGGACCCTCGACCTCCCGCGCGAGAACAGCGCCGAGGTGGAGGGCGAGCCGGTGACCGTGCGCGGCGCCGTGCCGACCCTGGAGACCGTCGACCCGAAGGTCGACATCGAGCCCCCCACGCTGCCGCCCAACGACTCGACGGCGCCGGAGACCCGGTTCATCCAGTACGTGCGCGAGCCCCTCCCGTCCCTCGAGGCCGAGGCGCCGTCGTCCGCGCTGCTGCACCCGAGCGAGGCCCCGACCGAGGAGGTGCCGCCACCGCCCCGGTCCTCTGAGGAGGTCACCCAGCCGACGACGCGCCAGCGCGGCCCCTCGGCGGTGCGGTGGGCCTACTACGCCGGCGGCTTGTTGCTGGCCTTCGCGGCGGTTCTCGCGGCGGTCGGCGCCTTTGCGACCTGGGTGTGGCTGCACGCCGGTCCGTAGCGATCCCTCACCGGTCGCACCCGCGCGCAGCGGGCTCGGGGGGCGTGGTGGGAGTGCTCCCACGCCACCGGTTCAGGTCGTGCAGCACGCAGACGGGGCCGACGTCGACGTCTTCGAAAGGGCGATCGACGGCGGCCAGGGCCTCGCGCCACCACAGGAACAGATAGGGCTGGTCCGCGTAGACCCGCTCCTCGACGTGCCGCCACTCGGCGGGGCCGGCGCCGGGCGTGTCCAGCAGGCGGTCCACCTCGGGGTTCGCGTAGCGGGGGAGGTTGTAGGCGTAGGTGCGCGGCACGCAGTCTGGCTGGTCCAGGGCGCAGCGCACGTTGCCGTGCCACAGATGCTCGGGCTCGGGCACGAGGGGCATGTCCCGCTGGACCAGAGCGGCCTCGAAGGGTCCCGCTCTCTCCTTCCGAGAAGCTGGCGGCAGCACCTGTCGAAGTCAAAAGATGTCGGTATGTGGTGTGTCGCACCACCGGTTCACTGCGCTCCACGCGGGCTCGCGACGCGGCCCTGCAACACCTCGGGGCAGGTGGTGCACGGCGGGCACGGACGATCGGGCCGCTGCCGCGGGTTGAGGGAGTGCGTTGACGTGGATCCGGCTGTGATGCAGGAATTGACAACGACGCCGCCGATTCGGTGACGATATACTTGAAGTGCACCGGGGGTGCCGCGGGGCAGGCGGCACCCATCCCCGACCCCAGCCCGACGACCTCACACACCGCTCTCTCGACCCAACCAGCAACCCTCGCGCTCATGGAAAGCCGCCGGGTGCGTCTCGTCGAGAGGCCACACGAGCTTTCATGGGTGCCCAGGAGAACCATGGAAGCACAGAAGCCGACCACGAGCTCCCCGTCTCGGGACCTGATGGGCCTCATCACGTCCCACCAGGACAAGTCCCGGTTCAAGGAGCTCCTCTGGGAAGGCACCTTCGCGGACTATCTCGACATGGTCCGCGAGGATCCGCGCATCGCGCGCAACGCCTACCAGCGGCTGTACGATCTCGTCGAGTCGTACGGGACGGAGGAGTACACCGAGTACAAGAAGCGGATCATCCGGTACAAGTTCTTCGATGATCCGTTCAACCACGGCAGTGACGCCGTCTTCGGCCTCGACATCCACATGATGAAGCTCGTCCGCGTGCTGCGGGCCGCCGCGCTGGGCTACGGCCCGGAGAAGCGCGTGATCCTGCTGCACGGGCCGGTGGGCTCTTCCAAGTCGACCATCGCGCGCCTGTTCAAGCGCGGGCTCGAGCACTACAGCCGCGTCCAGGAAGGCCGGCTGTACACCTACAGCTGGGTGACCGACGAGGGCGAGGTGCGCAGCCCGATGAACGAGGACCCGCTGCGGCTGCTGCCCAACGAGGCGCGCCCGGCGGTGCTCGCCGAGCTGAACAAGATCCTCAAGGACAAGTACGACGAGCCGTACCAGCTTCGCATCGAGGACGACCTCAACCCGGTGTGCCGGTTCCTGTACCGCCGCACCATGCGCGAGGTCGGCGGCGACTTCGCCGAGCTCGCCAAGCGGATCAAGGTCCGGCGCCTCGTGCTGTCCGAGAAGGACCGTATCGGTATCGGCACCTTCCAGCCGAAGGACGAGAAGAACCAGGACAGCACGGAGCTGACCGGCGACATCAACTACCGGCTGATCGCGGAGTACGGGTCGGACAGCGACCCGCGTGCCTTCAACTTCGATGGCGAGTTCAACGTCGCGAACCGCGGGCTGATCGAGTTCATCGAGATGCTCAAGCTCGACGTGGCGTTCCTCTACGACCTCCTCGGGGCGAGCCAGGAGCACCGGATCAAGCCCAAGAAGTTCGCGCAGACCTACATCGACGAGGTCATCCTCGGCCACACCAACGAGCCCGAGTTCCGCAAGCTCCAGAACAACGAGTACATGGAGGCGCTCCGCGACCGGACCATCCGGATCGACGTGCCCTACATCACCAAGCCGACCCAGGAGACGCGGATCTACGAGAAGGACTTCAACGTGCAGTCCGTGGCCACGCACATCGCGCCGCACACCCTGCGGATCGCCGCGCTGTGGGCCGTGCTCACCCGCCTCGAGGAGCCGCAGAACCACAAGCTGACGCTGGTACAGAAGGCCAAGCTGTACGACGGCCGCCTGATCCCCGGGTTCACCGAGGACCACGTCAAGGAGCTGCGCAAGTCCGCCAAGCGCGAGGGCCTGCAGGGGATCTCCCCCCGCTACGTCCAGGACAAGATCAGCAACGCGCTGGTGAAGAACCCGGACCTCGAGTGCCTCAACCCGTTCATGGTGCTCAACGAGCTCGAGAGCGGGCTGAAGACCCACAACCTGATCAACAGCGAGGACGAGCGCGAGCGCTTCCTGGAGCTGCTCGGGGTGGTGAAGTCCGAGTACGACGACATCGTGAAGAACGAGGTCCAGAAGGCGATCGCCGCCGACGAGGGCGCGCTGCAGCGCCTGTGCAGCAACTACATCGACAACCTGCGCGCCTATGTCCTCAAGGAGAAGGTCCGCAACAGCTTCACCGGCGCCTACGAGGAGCCCAACGAGCGGCTCATGCGCTCCATCGAGGAGAAGATCGACATCCCCGACGGGCGCAAGGACGACTTCCGCCGCGAGCTGATGAACTACATCGCGGGCTTGGCGCTGGACGGCAAGAGCTTCGACTACACGATGAACGAGCGGCTGCACCGAGCGCTCGAGCTGAAGCTGTTCGAGGACAGCAAGGACAGCATCAAGCTCACGAGCCTCGTCAGCCAGACCGTCGACCAGGACACGCAGGCGAAGATCGACATCGTCAAGCAGCGGCTGATCGACAACCACGGCTACTGCCCGATCTGCGCTGGAGACGTGCTCCAGTACGTGGCGTCCATCTTCGCCCGCGGCGACTCGAAGGAAAGCGAGTAGGAGGAAGATGCTCGAGATCGATCGTGACCTCGGACGTTTTCGCGACATCGTCAAGGGACGGGTTCGAAAGGACCTCCGGCGCTACATGTCGAGCGGTGAGCTGATCGGGCGGCAGGGGAAGGAGCTCGTGAGCATTCCCCTGCCGCAGATCGGCATCCCGCGGCTGCGCTACGGCAAGAACGACCAGGGGGTCGGCCAGGGCGAGGGCGAGGAGGGCGACGGCGCCGGGCAGGGCCCGCAGGCGGGAGACTCCGCCGGTGAGCACATGCTCGAGGTCGAGCTCTCCGTGGACGAGCTGGCCGAGATCCTGGGCGAGGAGCTGGAGCTGCCGCTCATCGAACCCAAGGGCGAGCGCGAGTCCCAGTCCGAGCGGGCCCGGTACAAGGGGATCACCCAGACCGGCCCCGAGTCGCTGCGTCACTTCAAGCGCACCTACAAGCAGGCGCTCAAGCGCACCATCGCCTCGGGCGGCTTCGACCCGCGGCGGCCGGTGATCGTCCCCATCAAGGAGGACAAGCGCTACCGCACCTACGTCATCGAGAAGGAGCCCCGGAGCGCCGCCGTGCTCATCTACATGATGGACGTGTCGGGCTCCATGGGGAAGGAGCAGAAGGAGATCGTGCGCAGCGAGGCCTTCTGGATCGACACCTGGATCCGCCACAACTACGACGACGTCGCGACGCGGTTCATCATCCATGACGCGACCGCCCGCGAGGTGGACCGCGACACCTTCTTCCGCACCCGGGAGAGCGGAGGCACCCTGATCAGCAGCGCCTACAAGCTCGCCATGGAGATCATCGACAAGGACTACCCGGCGTCGGAGTGGAACATCTACCCGTTCCACTTCAGCGACGGCGACAACTGGTCGCAGTCCGACACCCGCGCGTGCGTGGAGCTGCTCCAGTCGAGGATGATCCCGGTGGCCAACCAGTTCAGCTACGCCCAGGTCGACAGCCAGTACGGTTCGGGGCAGTTCATCAAGGACCTGCACGAGGCCTTCGGCGACCAGGACGTCGTGACCCTGAGCCGCATCCCCAACCGGGACGCGATCATGGAGTCGATCAAGGAACTGCTCGGGAAGGGGAGGTAGCGATGGCGTTCATCCCCAGTCGGTTCCTGCGCGAGGGCCGCCAGCTCCCGGCCGAGCTCGAGGAGGCGCGCGTCGCCATCACCGAGCTCGCCCGGAGCTACGGCCTCGACTTCTTCGACACCATCTTCGAGATGTGCACCTACGAAGAGATCAACATGCTCGCCAGCTATGGCGGCTTCCCGGTGCGCTACCCGCACTGGCGCTGGGGCATGGAGTACCTCCAGATGCAGAAGGGGTACGAGTACGGGCTGTCGAAGATCTACGAGATGGTGATCAACACCGACCCCTCCTACGCCTACCTGATGGACAACAACCTGATGGTCGACCAGAAGCTCGTGATGGCGCACGTCTACGGGCACGTCGACTTCTTTAGGAACAACCTGTGGTTCGCGCACACGAACCGCCGGATGCTCGACGAGATGGCGAACCACGCCGCGAAGATCCGCCGGATCATCGACCGGCGCGGCCAGAACGAGGTCGAGCAGTTCATCGACCTGTGCCTGTCCGTCGACAACCTGATCGACCCCTATGCGCCGCACATCAAGCGCAAGCGGACGGTCAGCGAGGAGGAGATCGAGCGGGCCGAGCTTCGCCGCGATGAGGTCCAGCGGATGCCGGCGAAGCCCTACATGGACAAGTTCATCAACCCGCCGGAGTTCCTGGACGAGCAGCGCAAGAGGAAGCAGGCGGAGCTCGAGCAGCTGCGGAGCTTCCCCGAGGAGCCCGAGCGCGACGTGCTCGGCTTCCTGCTCGACCACGCGCCGCTCGAGCGCTGGCAGCAAGACGTGCTCTCGATCATCCGCGAGGAGGCGTACTACTTCGCGCCCCAGGGCCAGACGAAGATCATGAACGAGGGGTGGGCCACCTACTGGCACACCAAGATGATGACCCAGGACATCCTCACCGACGCCGAGGTCATCGACTACGCCGACCACCACTCGGGCACGGTCGCGATGAAGCCGGGGCAGCTCAACCCCTACAAGCTCGGCGTGGAGCTGTGGCGACACATCGAGGAGCGGTGGGACAAGGGCCGCTTCGGCAAGGCGTGGACGGAGCTCGAGGACCCGCGGGACCGGCGGGCTTGGGACACCGGCGCCGGGCTCGGTCGCGAGAAGATCTTCGAGGTCCGCCGCACCCACAACGACATCACCTTCCTCGACACGTTCCTCACCGCCGACTTCTGCCGCGACCAGGGCTTCTTCACCACGAAGTACGACCCGAAGGCGCGCCAGTGGGTGATCGACAGCCGCGAGTTCGCCGACGTCAAGCAGCAGCTGTTGCAGATGCTCGTTTCACGTGGAACGCCGCGGGTCTACGTCGACGACGGCAACCACGCCAACCGCGGGGAGCTGCGCCTGGAGCACGCCTACGAAGGGCTCGACGTGAAGCTCGAGTGGGCGAGCACCGTGCTCGGCAACCTCGCGGGCCTGTGGAAGCGCCCGGTGCACCTCGACACCTACCTCGAGGGCAAGCCGGTGCTCCTGAGCCACGACGGCAGCGAGTTCCGCAAGCACCACCGCAAGGAGGCGTCGTGAGCCTGGGCAGCCAGCTCGACGACGCGCTCGACCAGGCCCCGAAGCAGGCCACCGTCGAGGTCACCGACGGCGAGCGCCGCGCGGAGGTGGACGTCACCGACGTCGACCGCCTCGGGGTGAAGGTGCGACGGGTGAAGGTGCACCGGCAGGCCCCGCGCCCGATCGCGGAGGAGGCCCGCGCGCTGCCCGAGCGCCTGCGGTCGCTCCCCGAGCGGGTGGAGCCCGTCGAGGTCGACCCGGAGCTCGGCGGCGCGAGCCTCCGCAGCCGCCCGGGCGACATGCGCGACCGCGAGTTCTTCCAGGTCGACATCGAGGGCGAGGACGAGGTCGAGGTCCGCCGCTACAAGGCGAAGGAGGGCGGCCGCGAGGAGCTGGACTGGGTGATGACCCGTGGACAGCTCGGCCGGCTGCTCGACGAGCTCGACTGACCCCGGTCGCCTCGCCTCGTGAAGCCAGCCTACGCCGACAACACCGAGGCGCAGATGGCCCCGAGGCATGACCCGCGACGGCATGACCGAGGACGCCGCGCTGGTGGTGCGGTACCTCCGCCAGCGCTTCGGGAAGCGCAAGATCTTCGTGCTCGGCCACTCCGGGGGCAGCGTGCTCGGCGTCGAGCTCGCGCAGCGGCACCCCGGCTGGCTGTAGGTCCGTCCGCTGTCCGCCGGCGTTCAACCGGGCTCGGGCGCGGCCGCTCGCGACTGGGTGCTCGGGTGGTAGGCGTGCTTGCGCGCGCGGTTCAGGGCGCCCAGCGGGCGGAGGGCCTCGACGGCGTGCCACGGGTCGAAGGACAGGGCCTCGATCCGCTCCTGAAGGGCTCGGAACGCCTCGCTGTCCGGGTCCGTGGGAGGAAACGCCAGGCGTGCGACCGTGTGGAAGGGGGCGGCCGCCTCGGTCCACGGAACCGTGTTGTCCTCGATCGGCGTGCGCCTGGCGTCCTGGTAGAGCTGCACCTGGAAGTCGAAGGCGAAGCCGTCGCGCAGGGTGGCGTACAGCTGCTCCCGCAGCGCGTCGGGGCCGTCGCCGGTGGCTGGTCCGGCGGGGCGCTTCGGCTGCAGGGCGAACCGGGCGGCGGTGGGGCCGAACCGGAAGGGGACGCCGCTGTGGAACCGACCGCCCGGGAAGGACGGGATCGACCGGCGCAGGTCGGCGGCGAGCCGGCGCAGGATCCCGAGCCCCTTCAGCGGGCCCCAGGCCCACAGCAGGCGCAGCGGAACCGCAGCCTGGCTCCCGGTCGACGCCACCTCGATGAGCTGGACGAAGTCCTCGGGCGCGGCCATCGGAGTGTTCGGGTTCTGGATCAGCAGGAAGTCCTGGGTCCGCGGGTCCTCGGTGCCCGTGAGCGCCTTGGGTCCCGGCACGTCGAGGAGCTTGATCGCGACGCCGCGGATGTCGGGTGCCGGGTCCGGAGCCCGGTCGAAGGACCCGTTGGAGAACCGCACCAGCGCCTGCCAGGTGGCGCCGGGCCGGAACGGCCCCACGTGGAGTGCCTTGGGCAGGACCTCGTCGAGATCGTCGCGCACGGTGAAGGTGGCCTCGGCGCCGCCGACGCCCTTGCGGTGCAGCGCCCGTCCCTTCTCCGCGTAGCGCCGGTCCCGCTCCTGCTGGAGCGCCACGAGCCGCCGCGCGAGCGCCTCGTAGCGGGCGTCTTCGTCCGGACCTGCTTGCTCGCTCCAGTCGGTGCCGTACTCCACCGGCGCCCTCCTTCGTGCCGAATCCCGATCGTGGCGGCGGGGTCCGACGAGGGTACCCTGGGCTCCCGTCGCCATGGGCCGCGCCGGGACTACCTCACCGGTCGGAGGGCCTGACGACCTCGATCGCGGGGGGGGCCGACCCCTTCGCCTCGCGCCCGAAGGCGCCAAGACGTGGCGCGTTTTGGTTCGAAGGCGCCGCGGTACACCCTCGTCGCGCCGACTCGCACCACGAGCGCGGCACCCCCTCGGGTGGTCGCCCGGTGTCCGGCCTCTCCAGACTCGAGGACGTTGTATTTCTGCATTTGCGCGAGGCTGCGCTCATGGACGTGGCTCAAGGACGCTCGATTCGAATCGCCTGCTCCGGACACGCCACCACGCACAGTCCGCAACCCCGGCACGCATCCACGTTCGGCGTGTACGCCGTCTGCATGCCGTGCACGCGGATCTCGAGCCGGGTGAAGAACGGCAGCGCTTGGTACACGTCGCCCGCGATCCGCCCCACCTCGAAGACGTCGTAGGGGCACACCGCCTCGCAGGACGCGCGGCCCTCGCACCGCTTGACGTCGACGACCGGGCGCCAGCTCCCTGGCTCGGCGAGGCACCGCTCGCCCGGGCGATCCGGGTCGCGGGCCGCCTGGCGGGCGAGCTCCGGCTCCTTGCGGCGGGTCACCGAGAGCCTCCTCGGGGGGCGAGCACCATCGTCGGGCAACAGGCGGCCAACTCGTAGGTGCCGGTGGTGCAGTCGACTTCGCGAAAGCCCTCTGCGGCGGCCAGGGCGCGGATCGCGTCGAGGTCGGGGAAGGTGTGCACCGCCGTCGAGCGCGCGTAGCTCGCGAAGGTGTCGATCTGCGCGCGGGGCCAGCCGAGCGCTTCGAGGGCCTCGGGGCCGGGCCCCCCGTCGACCCAGGAGCGCCACACCCGCTGCACCGGCACGCCTTGGCGCGGGTCGCGCTGGTGGGCGAGGAGCAGGCGCAGCTTGAAGGCGTGGAACCCGCGGATCTGCTCGGCGAGAGCAGCCTCGTACACCGCAGCCGGCGTCTCGGGGACCGCGGGGGGCACGAAGGCGCGCAAGGCGAAGCGGCCGTCCGGCGAGAGCATTCCGCTGACCTTCCGGAGGAGGGCGCGGTGCCCCTCGGGGAAGGGCAGCAGGGTGAAGCACCCGTCGCCGAGCACGAGGTCACGGGAGCCGGGTGGGAGCTCGGCCTCGACCCAGTCGGCGTGCAAGGCACCCTGTCCGGGTGCCGGGAAGCCCGGCCACACCGCGCGGAGCATCACCTCGGAGCGGTCCACCGCGAGCAGGTCGGTGCCCGCCGGCCAGTCCAGGCGCGCGTACTCGGGTGTGACCCCGAGGACCAGGGCGCGGACCGAGCCGTGGGAGCCCCCCTCCTTCACGAGCGCCGCGATCCGCGCGACGTCGTCGTCGTGGGGACGCAGCGGCGGGCCGAGGTTCGCCCAGGCGGCGGCATGCGCGCGCCACAGCGGCGAGGTCTCGGGCTCGGTCTCGATGGGCAGGGGACACCTCGGGGGACGGATGGCTCTACCCCGTTGCCCTGGGCCTCCACCACCCCGTCCGCTAGGATGCCCGCCGTGCCGCACTCCCGACTGATGATGCCCGGCTTCCTGCCGCCCTCGGGGCTGCGCGGGGCTCCGTTTCCGTCCTTCCTCGATCCGCAGCGGGTGCAGGTGTTCAGCCTGCTCGCCCAGCTCGAGGAGACCCAGTGGTGGACGCCGGAGCAGCTCCGCGCGCACCAGCTCGTGCAGCTCCAGGAGCTGGTGCGGCACGCGGCGCGGACGACCCGCTACGGGCGCGCGAAGTTCCCCGACCTCGCGCAGGGGACGCTCACCTGGGAGCGGTGGGCGAAGCTGCCGATCCTGACCCGCGCGACGATCCAGGCCCGCCGCCGCGCCCTGATCAGCGAGGCGCCGCCCAAGGAGCACGGCAACGGCGCTCCGGCGCGCACCTCGGGCTCCACGGGCACCCCGGTCGTCGTCGAGCGCACCGGGCTCACCGGGCTCGTGTGGCAGGCGATCAACGCGCGCGACATCCTGTGGCACGGCCGGGACCCGAGCCAGACGCTCGCGGTGATCCGCCACGCGCCCGAAGCGGCGGGGGACGGGATCCGCGTGCGGGGTTGGAGCAGCTCCGCCCGCCTGCTCGCCCCGCCCGGCCCGGTCGAGGTGCTGCACATCGACGCGACCACCGAGGAGCAGCTGGTGTGGCTGCAGGGGCGCGACTTCGAGTACCTGCACGTCTACCCCTCGGGGCTGCGCGACCTGCTCGACCTCGCGGCGATCCGCGGGGTGCGCTTCCCGAAGCTCCGGGCGGTCACGACCTTCAGCGAGATCGTCACCTCCGATCTCCGCGAGCAGCTCCGCGAGACCTGGGGCGTGCCCCTGCAGGACCTCTACTCCAGCCAGGAGATGGGCTACCTCGCGCTGCAGTGCCCCGAGCACGACTGGTACCACGTGCAGTCCGAGTCGGCGCTGGTCGAGGTGCTCCGCGAGGACGGCACGCCCTGTGATGCCGGCGAGCCCGGGCGGGTGGTGGTCACCGCGCTGCACAACTTCGCGATGCCGCTGATCCGGTGCGACATCCAGGACTTCGCGGTGCCCGGGCCGCCGTGCCCGTGTGGGCGCGCGCTGCCTGTGCTGGAGCGGATCCTCGGGCGCGAGCACCAGACCTTCGTGACCGCCGGGGGCGACAAGGTGTGGCTGACCATCGGGGTCCACCTGTTCCGCACCCTGGGCCCCGTGCGCCAGCACCAGCTCGTGCAGCACCGGCCCGGGCAGCTCGAGGTGCGCCTCGTGCCCCGCCGCCCGCCGACACCGGGCGAGGAGGGGGCGCTGCTCGCCCACGTGCGGGCCAACGTCCCCGAGGGCACCGAGGTGACCCTGAACTGGGTGGACGCGATCCCGCGCACCGCGATGGGCAAGCACCTGGACTTCCTGTCGCTGATCCCGCGGTGAAGGTGGTCAATCCGTTCCGAGCATGCCACCATCGCCTGCTCTCGGAGGACCCATGGACCGGATCACCGGCGCGATCGCGCTGCTCTGGCTGCTCGGAGGCTGCACCTCACCCGGGGGGCGGCTGATCGACAACACCACGTGGAGCCCGCTCGACCCGGCTGACGACCCGCTCCCCTCGCATCGCCCCGACGGGGCCCACTGTGACGACGGCTCCTGGTACGAGGAGGGCGGCAACCTCGAGGTCCTGACCGACACCTGCAGCTACCTCGAGCTGAGCCAGCCGCTCCTGCTCGACGTCCACGAGCGCGACACGATCCGCATCGAGGGCTTCCACGAGGCGCTGTACGCGAACCCGCCGGCCCAGGCGCACATGGCGCTGATCGTCGGAGACACGGTGCTGTGGGAGTACTTCGCCGACATCCCGTCGGACGCCGACGTGTTCACCACCACCGTCGATCCGCCGCGTGCGATGAAGGCCGGCGAGCCGATCATCGTGCACCTGCACAACCACGGCGCGAACACCTGGGACCTCGTCTCCGTCGACGTGACGCGCCCGGGCGAGCCGGAGCCGGCCCCCTGATCGCGCGATCGTGGGCGGCAGGGGCCGCGACGACTCTTGACTGGATCCAAGCGCGCGCGTCGACGAAAATGCCGCTAGGATCCACATATCTCGCACCGTGAGGTGAGGTCCCCGTCGATGCCCTTCGAGGAGCGCGTCCCATGCCCGATGCCACCCATCCCACTCCTGTCATCGCCTCCGGTACCCGTGCGTCCAAGGACGCCAGCGGGACCTTCTCGTGTCCCTACTGCCAAATCGAGACCGCCTACCGGCACGTCACCGTGCGGCGGAGCGTCCGTCTCGCCGGCATCGACCTGTTGCCGCTGCGGCGGGCCGCCGAGTACATCGAGTGCCAGAAGTGCCACGGGACCTTCATCACCGATGTGCTCCTGCCCGAGGCGCGGAGCTGGAACCTCAGGCCGCTCCAGCTCCAAGCGGCGCTCCGGGTGATGCTCCTCATGATGCTCGCCGACGGGGTGATCGACGACCTCGAGGTACAGACCGTGGCCCGGGTCTTCCAGCAGATCGGCGGCGGCCCGCTCCCCGAGTCGGCCGTCCGCACCCACGCCGAGCACGCCCGCGTCGACCACCGCGACATCGACGAGTACCTGCAGACCACGGCGCTCACCCTGAACGAGGAGGGCAAGCTGACGGTGATCCGCGGCGCCTACGAGGTGG
>Ga0114931_10008032_pt1 | contig 12830 bp, 9 predicted proteins | sample 2SBtaG_FD_89579 | JGI IMG/M metagenome (GOLD analysis project Ga0114931, IMG submission 89579) | Deep subsurface microbial communities from Kolumbo volcano to uncover new lineages of life (NeLLi) - 2SBTROV14_V59a metaG | ecosystem: Environmental > Aquatic > Marine > Volcanic | place: Kolumbo...
AAACTAATGTACCAAGTTGAGTCCTTAGGCTTTGATGATTGGTCCAGACTGCTTCGATTAGCACAAGAAATTGAAAAACAAGAACTGGATAAAGATCAAAAAATCTTGCGAGATATGCCAGAAGAAAAAAGAGAAAAAGAAGAGTTAAGATTGATAAAATATCTTATTGAAGTTGCATCTGCACAATCTGAGGAAAATAAAAAATAATTGATTTAACCTGAAAAAGAATATACAATGCCTTAAATAATTCACCCTATAGCATTGTCAACCGCAAAAAATATATATATAATATAAAAAGTTAAATATCCTTACTTGTGACAAAGCAAAAATAAAATTTGAGTAAATTTTGTTTACTACCAATTTAATTTATCCAGGCAAGTAATCATTTAACCCATAATAAAAAATAATGCAATTTTAGTTTGTAAGAATAACTTACACGCTTATCGATTTAAATTGATGAATAAACATGTCCTGAGTTAATCGAAGGATCAAGACAAGTTTATTTATTTCTTGCTCCAAAATTAATAACTCTGATCCAGAACCTTAATTAAATAAGACTTACTTTATTGGTAGATAATCCTTTTTGTGAAAAAAACAATTGAAAGGCTCGGACTATCTCATAGAGTTAATAAGTAAAAAATACTGTTGTAAAGCCATCTCTAACCCCGCAGTTTAGAGATGATGACTTTGTCGTCATACTGAGGCTACTGCCGAAGTATCTAATCTTTCACCATTCCCTTGAAAAAGGGAATCCAGTATAACTTGTTAATTGTATGGGATAGTTCGTAGCCCAAAATCATTTTTTCATTTTTCATCCCGTCAAGGCGGGAGAAAGGGAGTTTTACCATGTTTTTAAAGAGATTGCAGAAAGTTGTATTTATTAGCCTAAATGTAATTGCGGGAATCTTAGTGTTTTTTGCCCAATGGGTTATTTCCCAGCATGGGGCAGTTGTGATTGTGATTGGAGGGATTATGTTGTTGTGTGTAGATATTTATTACACCACGACTGATCACAATTCTTATCGTTTTTCCAAAGAGGTAGAGATTATAGCAGGAATTGTTGGTATTTTACTGGCTATTTTTGCTCTTCTTTGGAAAGTTCCTTTATTGCTTTTCCCGCTCGCCTTTTTTGACTTTTGTTACAAATCAATATAGTCTTTTTTATATATTGTTCATCTAGTGATCTCATCAGATCTTCTATAAAATCTATTTTTAATAATTACTCCTTCAATATCAAACTCTCCATTAGTATCATCTTTATCATCATACCAACCTATTTGAACTAAATTTCCATATTTGTCAAATCCAAAGTTATGGTATAACCAATGGTCTAAACGTTTTCCACCTCCAAACAATCTAGAACTTACAGCAAATGTAGATGCATCAGCTTTACTTATAGTGTTATATACATGGTCAATAGTTTTAGAAGGTCTAGAATTTGGGTTAGAAGATGGTCGCACATTAAGATATAATCCGGCTAATTTTGGTGTTGTAAGTGTTGTTGGGGCTATCTCATTTTTCATTGCTGTTGATACTATTCCTGCATCAAATTGATCATATAATGTTTGTGTAACCGCTAAGCGGTACGTGGAGTCTAATGCATTGTAAATGGGATCTGATTGATCTTCGGTATGTTGTGCTAAATAGCTTTGAAGTTCTTGAACAAATAATGATCTTGGGCTAGCATATTGGCTTTCAACCATTAGTGGTTCATCATTTGGATCAAAAATTGGGGTATCGGGAAAACTTAGTGCTAAGTCTCCAACTACTCTACCTATTTCAAATGAAGTTAACCCATCTTGTTGTAGCTTTAGTGGAAGCTCGTATATTGCTCTTTTAATGTATGTCTCAATTTCTGTTTTTAGTTGATCAGGTGTTTTTTCAAATTCTTTAATCAGTTCTGCATGCCCCGAACCATAATAACTTAAAATTTTAGGGTTGGAGTTTTGTTTTGTAAAATGTTCACCCAATCTATGTAGATTATATGCCATTATAGTATTTCTAAATTCAAGTAAGGCTTGTGTAAAGGGCACAATTTTTGAGTCATACACCTTATTTGGCAAATTTTCCTCAAATTTGATTTGCTTTTCTACAAATTGTTCATAAGTATCTGGATCAATATCACCTGGAATATACATTTTGGCTAATTTTTCTAATAATCTTGCTTGAGTTACTGCTAGGGTAAGTGCTAACCCTTCACTGGCAGCAAGTTTTAAAAATTGTCTGCGGTTTATTTGTGGATTTGGTAACGACTGGCTTTGCTCTAGCTGTTTGTGTGCTTTTACAATTTCTTGCGTAACTTCTGGGGCAATTGTAGCTCCTGTTACAATGGCAAGTGCGTGGATTGAAAGGGCATTATCTACAACTTTTTTTGTTTTTTCATATGCATTAGTATACGAGATTGGTTCTTTTAATAGCCCATTCTTAAATTCATCGTAGAAATATGTTAATGGGGCATCTGTTGGTATAAAATAGGTGGGATTAGTAGTCATATATTTGTGTAAGTTTTTTAAATGTTCTTGCATTTCTTCAGTACTAACACCAATCCCCCCATATCGTGTTGATTTATCTCTTTTAATTGTTGAGGGGTTACTATATAAATCGCCTAAAATATTACCGGTTTGTATTTCTCCTGTTATAACATCTGGGTCAGAACACCTTTCAAATACATTATCTGTCATTGCGTGGTTAGCAAAACTAACTGTAAGGTTTCCACCCTTGGGGTAAAATTCATTATATGCTTTTTCCATAGCCATTTCGGCTTTTAATTGCTCTGAAATAGGAGCTTCTTTAGTAGTAGTGTTTTGTTCTGTATTAGGTGGAATATATCCACCACTTTCAATACTCATAGGAAAATTATATCACTGTCTAACACAAAATACAGGACAGTCCTGTATTTTTTAACAAACAGATAGCTATAGTCAGCCAACCCATATTTTGTTAAAATACGACTATGAAAGGTAAACCTAAAATTGAACAGGCGCGTGATATAATTCGAAAAAATCCACATTTAATATGGTATTCAAAAAACTATGATGGATTTACCGAAAAAACAATATTCGAACACGTTCTAAACTATGGGCAGTGGAAAGACGTGCAAGAGTTGGTTAGAATTTACGGATTTAAAGAGTGTTTAAGTATTTTATCAGAGATGATAACAAAACATAAAAGAAATAATTTAAGAAAAGAAGTAATAAATTATTATTCTGCATACTTTAAATCCCATGCATAAAGAGATATTAACTAAAAAACAGTTAGAACTACTTTCACTAGTCAAAGAGTTCAAAAAAGAATTTTATATGGTAAGAGGAACTGCAATAGCCTTGCAGGTTGGTCATCGAGAGTCAATAGATTTTGATCTATTTAAAAATGGAAAAATTAATGCATTAGATATAAAAAGAATCTTTGGGGGTAAATTAATACAAGATGCCGTACTGGTTGAAAAGGCGTATGAATTTACTTTTGTAGCAAACGAGGTGAAGTTTACCTTTTATGATTTTCCCTACAAAATCCAGGCAGCTCTTGATTTTGGTGGGATTATTAAAATTCCAGATTTACTCACATTAGCCTCAATGAAAGCCTTTGCACTTGGTAAAAGAGCAAAGTGGAAAGACTATGTAGACTTATATTTTATATTTCAACAATATACTTTGGATCAGGTAATCAATAAAACAGAACAAATTTTTAAAAATGAATTTAATTCAAAACTATTTAGAGAGCAGTTATATTACTTTGATGATGTAAGCTACACAGAGGCAGTTGTATACAAAAAGGGTTTTGAGGTTACAGATGAAAAGATAAAACAATTTCTAACCCAAGTTGCAATTTCGTAGTTATATTAAAGTTACCTTTGAAATTTACTAGCTAGGTAAAAAGCTAGTTTAGTACCTAAAAAATATTAAGATATTTATATGATAGATTCCAGAAAATGTTGGTGCCAGTCAGGGAAAAATTATGGAAAATGTTGTAAACAATTAGAGCAAAACTATAATCCTAAGTTTACCCAAGCTATTATCTCAAAATTTGTCACGTACCTAACAGCTCAGCTCTGGTTTGTTGGTATTGTAACAGCGGAGATAGATAAATATTATTTAGATAATGACGAGTTTAATTTAGATGAGCATGTACTTGGCGCAATTATTGAAAACCTAATTTTTGAGTCAAATATTTATGGTAAAACTCCACTGCAACTTTTTATTGAAAGCTCGGTTGTACTTGAATATGAGCTTGTAACCTATAAAGATTGGTTGGCAAATAATGTTTTATCAGCATTTGAGGTAGTAGATATAGTAAAAGGAAATGCGATACTACTTAAAGATTTATTACATAATAATAAAATTTATTATGTTTTAGAAAAGACAGTATCTATGGGTATAGATAAAGGCTCTTTTGTCTGTTGTAGGTTAGCACCCTTTTTAGGCAAACATATTATTCTAGGAGGATTTGCAGAAAAAGTGCCAGAGCAAATTGTTTATACCATAGTAAAAAACCAAGAAAGTAACCCTATTAGCGGTATAGAATTGACAAGAATAATGTATGGTATAAATCATTTAAGCAAAAAAAGCGATAAGAAAAAGATACCACCCAAAAAAGCAAAAGCTTTATTTTTAACTTATTGCCAAGAGAAAAAAATTAATATAAAAGAAAACGAGTTAGAAAATATCTTTACCCTCGAAGATAAAGCTGAAAAATTTATAGAAAAAACTTTAGCAGTGTTAAAGACAACAACAGACAAACGCAACTTTTTTCAATTATGGCAAAATGCCAGAACCTTTTATACTAACGATGCAAATACAAATTTTAAGCAAGGGCCAATAGAGGAAATGCTAGTTAACCAGATGATGATAGAATTACAAAAAGATGTGATTTCACAGGCTAATAATAGCTCACAAACTCAAACACCGAACAAAACTTATAAAATTTCAGATACAAAAATTGACCAGTGGTTATCTAAAAAGCAAAAGGAGTTACATAACAAAACCCCAAAGCAGGCAATACTAGAAGAAAGAAAACTACTACATAATCCACGCAACGATTTTAGTTACAAGGTTACATATAGTTTAACCACAGAAAGTACAGGAGATAGCGTAATAGATTTATTGTCAAAAGCTACAGGGCAATTGCAAGCAAAGAAAGATTATCTTGGTGCTTTAGATACACTTAGTAAGATAAACGAAATCGACCTACAAAATTCTAACGAGGCATTTCGTGTATACAATAACATTGCAGTTTGTTTGTTAAACATTGGCGCGGTAGAGCTAGGGAAAAAATCCTTGCAAAAGGCAGTCAAACTTAATCCAGAATATCTTACGGCAAAAGAAAACCTAAGCGATATGAAAAATCTATCTAACTTTCAAGACATTTGGTTTGAATACTGGCTATATTACATTGGTTATAGCAAATTGCCAGTCAATAGCTTAATAGGCAATGATTTTGACAAAGATATGCAAGTATTTTTACAATATGCCAAAAAAGGAATAGCTCTAACCCCAAAGTTACAAGAGATAAAGCTTGCAATATGCAAAGAGATAAATTTGCAGTTTACCAAACCCCAAGATGATCTAATAACAATAGGTCATAATAAATCAGTGTTCTTTAAAAGAACACAGGAAAGGCAGTACTTTAAGGTTGATACTTTACACAACATATTTTTATCTAGCGGTTTAGCATACAAAAGAAAACAAAAATTATTTTTAAATACGCAAGGTCAAAAACTTAAAACAGAACAAGTACTAACAAGTTTTTTTGTAAGCTGGATTATCGCTTTTCCCTTAACTGAAAACACAACCTTTCATTTTCCAAATATAATTTATTTACTCATTATCTATTTAAATAAAAATGGCAAAATAGATTTAACCAAACACAATTTAGCTAAAACACTAAAGATTAATTTAGACCCAAAAACTAAAGACTACGACGCATTTCCTTTATTTGTTATTACTGATAAAGTTTTTAAAATGTTATCTTGGATGAATATAGTAGAACAAGCAAAACAAGGTAAAGATAAATATACAATAACAAAAAGAGGAAAAAAGTTAGTACAAGAGATAAAAGAGGGCAAAAAAGCAATGATTTCGGATAAAATTAAAAGATTTATTAATAGTTAGTTTATTATTTTAATTAAGTTATGACTGAAACAATTTAAAATTTCACCCTATAGTATTGACAATCACAAAAAAAAATATATAATGTAAAAAGTTAAATATTCTTGCTTGGGGCAAAAGCAAAAATAAATTAGAGTAAATTTTGTTTACTACCAATTTAACTTATCCAAGCAAGTACTCATTTAACCTATAAGAAAAAAGCAATTTAAGTTTGTAAGAAAGGCATTGTCATTTTCGGGCTTGACCCGGAAATCCATTCTGAGACATTTTGAGTTTCATCTGACGAGATGAAGCAACCTAATCTTACCAATTTAAATTGATGAATAAATATAAAACAAGTTTATTCATTTCTTGCTCCAAAATTAATAACCCTGACCCCAAAATTCAATGAGCATCAAAATCTTTGGTTTTGTATTGCAAATTAATCCTAAGGTTATCGAAGGATTTAGCACATATTTCTAAAATAATACTTACCTTGATAGGCAACCTTTTTCCCCGTCATTCCCTTGAAAAAGGGAATCCAGAACAATTGAAAAAACAATTGAAAGGGCTGGACTATCCCATATAGTTAATAAGTAAAAACACTGTTGTAAAGCCATCTCTAACCCCGCAGGCGATGACTTTGTCGTCATACTGAGGCTACTGCCGAAGTATCTAATCTTTCGTCATTCCCTTGAAAAAGGGAATCCAGTATAACTTGTTAATTGTATGGGATAGTTTGTAGCCCAAAATTCGTTTTTTTCAATTGTTCACGAAAGGGAAGGTTTTATCATGGCAACACCAGTGAAGGCAAAACCAACAGTAACATTGACTACTTCTTTGAGTGCCCTTTCGGGGCTCACAGGGGCTGATGTGGCAATTGCGTCTTCTAAAGGAATGGATACTATCAAGGATGTTTATGACAAGATGGTTTCTTCCCAGTGTCGGCGCAAACTCGCGGATAGATCTAAGGTTATTGATCTTGCTCTCTTGGGTATTGATCAAGATACTTCTGATCGCATTGAGTCAGCAGTTCTTAGTTCTGGGGTTTCGCGTCCAAAGGCTCTCGTCAATCTGATTGGCGATGCCACAGGCGCAGACCCTGTTGTTGTGACTGAGGAGGAACCGGAAACAGTCACCATTGACACTGCGCCCCAGACCCAGCTCAGCGGTTTTCACCGTTTTTGGAGAGGGTTTTTAGGCAATTAGTCTCTGTTTTTTTTTGTGTTTTGGCTTTTTTTCAATCTTCTCGAAAGGAGAAACAAGATGGAAACTTTTGGACGAATTGTGCGTTGGTTGTTGTTGGGAATTCTTGGAGTATTTTTTGTTGTTGGGATCTGGTTTGGGATATTGGGGGTCGCTAACTATGTTCGTGGGTTGGCCGAAGTCCCCCCGATTTCTACAGATTTGCCGGCTGGTGAGCCACAAGGTGTAACCCCCGAGCCGACCGCAACAGTCGTGCCGACGGTTACACCGACAGTCGAACGCACTGTGGGTCCCGCCACAGTGGTGGTCGTTCAGTCTGGCACCGTCACGGAAACGGTCATCACGACCGGAACTGTGACTGGACAGCAGGATCCTTGGCTTGACAGTGGCTCTGCCGGTCTTTTGTTGATCGACGGCGAACCTGCCGGCGACAACTACGTTGAGACTGGGTACGACAAATCTGCAACTTGGCAGGTTGAATGCACAGGTGGGTTTTTCCTTCTTCAGGGTGCCGATGTTAAGTCAACGGTGCTTGAGTTAATCGGAGGGAAAATTTACCAGGCAGGCACTTGCCCGGCAAAGTTCGATCTGACTGTTGTATCTGGCAGCGTTATGGCACGTCCTAACCGACAGGCCATCTGTATGCAGTACGCGTATCAGATCGACGCTGCGAGTGAAAGGGGGCCAGTGAATGGGGCATCGCATTTTGATGGTGCGATTACCAACCTGACCACCTTTTGCAAGCCGCAGTAAGTATTATCCATTTCCATGGTGGAGGGAATTGAGAGAAAAACATGGAAGTAGGCACAGTTTGCTACTTTTTTCTCTCACCGTTAGACCTCTTTTGTACATTGTAAAGCTTCGGCTTTGTTAAACAATGTGCACTAGGGGTCTTTTTTTTAAATACATCTTGATTAGTTGTACTATAGAGAAGGGTTAATCTGGCTCTTTAACATTAGCATCTACTTTTTTCAATCCTTTATCAAAAGAATAAACGACACCATTTTTAACACTTACACTGTTAAATGCTAATAGATAAGCATCGGTATATGAAATATTGCTATTTTCATAGTACTCAATAGTTTTAAAAAGTAAGTTTCGATTAATATCAAATTTATCTAAACTTAATAACCCTTGTAGCTTTTCTATAATCTCGTTTTTTGGCAATTGGTAAAATGACTCAAGCACCCATACAATTTCTGCAATAATTACATCAGAAATTACTAGCTCATTTTTCTTTGCATTTTTGAGCAAGGTTTCGGCTTTGTGTGCCATAACCTTACTATCATTTGTAAAGAAACGAATTAAAATATTGGTATCAAGAACCTTTTTATTCATAGGCTTTTTTAAAACTATTTCGTAACTCTTTATCAATTGTATCTTCAGAGAATTTTTTGTTTGAACTTACAGAACCTTTAAGCGAAAAAAAATTAGGTGCTTTTTTAATAATTGCTTTATCCTCTTTTTCAATAAAAACAACCTGGGTGCCTTTTTTTATATTAAGCCGTTTTCTAATATGAACGGGTATTGTAACTTGTCCTTTGATTGTTGCATAAGAGGTATTATTCATAGTAATTATATTTTATGTTTTGTAATACTACCTGTCAAGAGTATTACTTAATATTCATTTGCTATTACATACAGCCTATAGTATAATAACATACAGTACAAATTACAGAAATTTCAGTGAAAAACATACTTTTTATATCTAACTACCCCCCTCGAGGCAGTATTCATGGAAGTCATTTTGGTGGGGTTGCTAGTTATACAAAAAATACAATAAAAGCTATTAATAATGCCTATAATGAAAATAAACAGGAGGTTAGTTTTACTGTGCTTGCAGATAGATTTAATGGGTACAAAAATTATATTGAGGGAAATGTGCAGGTAAAACGGGTATGGAAAAGAAATGACTGGTTTTTGTTAGATAAACTTTTACTACGGGTTTTAAGAGTCAAAAACACTACAGATATTTTTATTGCTTTTGAGTTTAGTTTGTTTGGTCTTAACAAATTTATTACTTTCTCTGTTCCATTTTTCATACTATTTTTAAGGTTATTTGGGAAAAGGGTTTATTTTGTATCTCACCATGTACTAACTGATATTAGTAAAGTAGACGGTCAGCTAGCAATTTCTAAAAACTCGATATTTTCAAGCTTTTATAGCTTTGGTTTGAAAGTGTTTTATTTCTTAATCATACTATTTTATAACACAGTAATAGTTTTTGAAGAACACTTAAGAAATGATCTGTTAAAGTTAAAAATACCAAAGAATAAGGTTGTTACTATTAATCACGGTGTTGAAGAAGTTTCAACAAGTATTACAAAGCAGTTAGCACGAAAGAAATTAGGATTTAACACAAATGATTTTGTTGTGTTAAATTTTGGTTTTATTGCTTGGTATAAAGGTAGTGATTGGATTGTAAAGGCTTTTAAGTTTCTAATAGATAGTAAAAAAATTAAAAAAAACTTAAAGCTTGTAATGGCAGGGGGGTTTAGTAGAAATCACAAAGAGAACCCAGTTTATAACAAGATGTATGAAAAAATTGAGGATATTGCCGACAGTTATTATGACAGAATAGAGCTAACTGGGTTTGTTCCAGAAGACAAAATTGAACTATACTTTCAGGCTTGTGACCTTGTTGTGTTGCCATACAGAGTAATGCTTAGTGCTAGTGGGCCTTTTAGCCTTGTGCTTAGTTACAAAAAACCCTTTGTCTTATCTTCAACATTAAAAGGGTATATGTTAAACAAGGATTTTAAACAGAGTATGAAAGAAAGTAATGTTGGTACAAAAGACCTGTTTTTCCGTTTAACAGATAAGCAGCATTTTGTTGATGCTATAGATTTTGACAAAAAGGGTTTAACCACTTTCTCAAAAAAACTAGCACAAAAAAGAAGCTGGAAAAATATTGGGGAAAAATATGCTGGAATTATTAAATAGATATACTATGCTTTGATGCCAAATAATTGGTGTTAAAATTGACTTAATGTTCAAGATTAAATTCAATCTCAAAAACTATATTTACCCACTAATACTAGTTATAGTTGTGATCGTGTTATTTCTTGTGAACTATAAGCAAGGCACCTGGCTTTTGGGTTGGGATGTTGTGTTATCCGAATTTAATTTGTCTGCAAATTTTCAGAAATTTTTTTATGGAATGTGGAGTGAGTTTCAGGGGGTAGGAGCTAGTACGATATATAGTTATAGTGCAGATTTACCAAGATTTATTATTTTGTTTTTTCTAAAATCTTTTCTGCCTTTATCGTTAGTTAGGTGGGTTTATACATTTTTAATGTTAGCAATAGGGAACGTTTCATCCTACTATTTATTACTATATTTGTTTAAAAAGACCAAAGATATAAAGGGGGTTGATTTAAGCACAATTTCTTTTATTGGAGCACTTCTTTATCTTTTAAATCTTGGTACAATACAAAACTATTTATATACACCTTTGTCAATGTTTACAACCTTTTTTGGTCTTTTGCCATTAATCTGTTTGTTTGTATTTCAGTATCTAGAAGGAGAACTGTCTAATCCTTTGGCCAAACTTTCATTAGCTTTTTTGTTTTTTACACCAGTGGTTGTTACTACAACTAATTTTTTAGTTGTTTTTATGTTTATATTGTTAATTTGTGCTATTTATTTGGTGTTTAGATTTAAGGTGTGGAAAAAAGTGGCTAAATTGATATTGGTAATACTTGTAGTCAATCTATTTTGGATGGTTAACTTTGTTTATTCAACAACACAAAGTTCCCAAGATGTAATTCACTCAAAAATTAATAGAATGGCTTCGGAAAACGCGTTTGAGTTTAATCGCGAAGTAAGTACATTTACAAATACAATGATAATGAAAGGTTTTTGGTTTGAAAACATTCAATATGATGGTACTGATAATACTTTTCAAAGATTGTTCACCCCCTACATAAATCACTTAAAAAACCCATATATATTATTTACTGGCTATCTGGTTTTTATTATTGCATTTGTTGGCTTTGTTAATTTGGTTATCAATTTAAAAAAAGATAGATCTAAGCCTATTCATATTTCGATAATATTAATAATACTTATCTGTTTTTTCATGATTTTAAATGAAAATCCTCCGCTTGGGTTTATATTTAAGTTTATTCGCGATCATAACCAGATGTTTAAAGAATCATTTAGGTTTGTTCATAATAAGTTTATTAATTTCTATCTAATCGGTTTTGTGTTTTTCTTTGCAAATGGGGCAAATGTTTTGTTACAAGTATTAAAAATTAGAAATCTGAAACTTAGATTTGTTTTTTATTTATATTTAATTTTTTCAATAGTTATTTTTAGTTGGCCAGTTTTTACGGGCAATTTGATTTACAAAAATATGAAGTCACATTTACCTGATTCATATATGCAAGTTGCAGAATACATGAACACCCAAGATGAGAATAGTAGGGTAGCCTTGCTTCCACAGGCAGAATTTTGGTCATGGTTTTTTACAAGATGGGGTTACTCTGGAAGTGGTTTTTTTTGGTATGGATTTAAACAGCCTGTAGTAGGAAGTTTTTTTATTCATTGGAATAGTAAAAATGAAAGGTTTTTTGATGACCTATATTATGGTGTTTTTTCAGAAGACCCGCAGTTATTAACATCAGTCTTTCAGAAATATGATATAAGTTATTTAATTTTAGATAAGTCAATAATTGCCCCAGGGGCGCCAAATGCCACGTTTATCCCTCAAACTAAAAAACTGCTTGCAAGTATGCCAAATGTAACCTTAGATAAAACGTTTGGAGATATAGAGGTATATAAGATAAACTTGCCTGTAAAGTCTGACAAATGGGTTATTGCACCTGAAAAATATATAAACACAAATACACAGTTTAATTTTAGCAATATTGATAGCTTTAGTAGTATGAGGGTCCCTTACGTAAAAACTTCCTCTGTTTCCCCTGACTGTACACCTGTATGCGAAGGCATAGGCAGGCCCGAGGTGGTGATGGCGGATTTTCCGTTTGCAGATGATAACAAGTTAGCACAAGCCATATCAAAAAATAATATACAGGTTAAAAACGTAAAGCAAATTACTATCCCTGATTTATCTACAGATAAGCCTATTGCTGCTAACATACTTTTGAAAAATAATAAGTTAAAGATTAATTATTTATACCCAAGTATTTCTTCTAAAGAAAAAATAATTTATGCCCCACGCTTTAGCCAAGAAAAAGAAATTAGCAGTCCTTTATATAATTTGCTAATAAATGATACCATTTTTGCAGGCTCAGAAATGGCTAGTTTACTAGACAAAAACTCTAACGCTATTGTTTTTGATACTAAATTTTCTAGTTTTAGAGATTTAAGTAACGATATTTACACTGCCTTTTCAGTAGATTGTGGAGGAGGAAAAGGAGTTTTTGGTAAACGGGTAAATGCAAGTGCTAAAAGCATAGAGGTTTTTTTGCAAAATAAAAACTCTTGTGTAATATTTAAGCCTGACCTGACAGTAAAAACACCCAGTGTTGTAAAGGTTCAGTTTGAATACAAGGCATCAGAAGGATCACGTCCATT
>Ga0114931_10008033_pt1 | contig 12828 bp, 11 predicted proteins | sample 2SBtaG_FD_89579 | JGI IMG/M metagenome (GOLD analysis project Ga0114931, IMG submission 89579) | Deep subsurface microbial communities from Kolumbo volcano to uncover new lineages of life (NeLLi) - 2SBTROV14_V59a metaG | ecosystem: Environmental > Aquatic > Marine > Volcanic | place: Kolumbo...
AAGTCGGTGCTCCTGAGATGACACAGGAGTCTCAGGAAGATACCAATCGGCTTTGATTCCGATTGGTCGATCGGTCTGGCTTATGCAGGCGCGCTGGCAGATGGCCAGGTAGGGCTCAAGAGCCGCTAGAAACCGAACTTAAGAATGGGTGAAACATCCGAACTGGTGCTGAATGACATTCAACCCAGTCGCTGAAGGTTCCATCGGGTACCACCCGAAGCCCGTTCTTCCGAGCCTCTGCTGTCCATGTTCTGAACAATTCCGACAAGCCTTCACCGACTCGAGTTGCTGCTACCGCGACAACGGACAAAGCAACTATGAAAAGAATGCTCATCAACGCGACTCAGACCGAAGAAGTCAGGGTCGCTCTGGTCGATGGACAACGTCTCTATGATCTCGATATCGAGAACAAAGGGCGGGAACAGAAAAAGGCCAGCATATACAAAGCAAAGATTACCCGAGTAGAACCCAGTCTCGAAGCCGCCTTCGTTGATTTTGGTTCGGAACGGCACGGTTTTCTGCCCCTGAAAGAAATTTCCCGCAGCTATTTCAAGAAAAATGTCTCCGATATTGGTGGCAAATTGAACATCAGGGAACTGGTCCAGGAAGGACAGGAAATAATTGTGCAGGTCGATAAGGAAGAGCGTGGCACAAAAGGCGCTGCTCTCTCCACATTCATCAGCTTGGCAGGCCGATACATGGTGTTGATGCCAAACAACCCTCGTGCTGGTGGAATATCCCGCCGAATTGAAGGCGAAGACCGGGAATTGTTACGGGAATCTCTGAGCAAATTGGAGCTTCCTTCGGGCATGGGCGTCATCATCCGCACCGCAGGGATTGGCCGGGGACCGGAAGAGCTGCAATGGGACCTCGACTACCTGCTGCAATTGTGGGACGCCATACTACGAGCCTCAGAAGAGGAAAAAGCCCCAAAACTGCTCTATCAGGAAAGCAATGTCATTCTCAGAGCCATTCGGGACTATTTGCGTAAGGACATCGGAGAGGTACTGATAGATAGCCCGGACGCCTATGCCGAAGCCGAACAGTTCGTCAATCAGGTGATGCCTCATTACAAAGACCGCATCAAGTTGTATGACGATACTATCCCTCTATTCAGTCGCTATCAGATCGAAAGTCAGATCGAAACCGCCTTCGACCATGAGGTCCGGCTGCCTTCCGGGGGAAGCCTGGTCATCGATCCGACCGAAGCCCTGGTATCGATCGATATCAATTCAGCACGGGCCACCAAGGGTGCCGACATCGAAGAAACCGCCTTCAACACTAACCTGGAAGCCGCCGAAGAAATCGCCCGGCAGCTGCGCCTGCGGGATATGGGCGGCCTGATCGTGATCGACTTCATCGACATGACCACCTCCAAGAATCAGCGCTCGGTTGAGAACAGAATGCGCGATGCTCTGGAGAGTGATCGTGCAAGGGTTCAGGTCGGTCGCATTTCCCGCTTCGGTCTGATGGAGATGTCGCGCCAGCGTTTGCGTCCTTCTCTGGAGGAAATCACGACCCGAATCTGTCCACGCTGTAGTGGACAGGGACGTATTCGGGAAGCACAGTCTCTGGCTTTTACCATTCTCCGGGTGATGGAAGAAGAAGCCTTGAAAGAGCGCAGCTCCATCGTGCGCTGCCTGGTTCCGATGAAAATTGCTTCGTATCTGTTGAATGAGAAACGCTCTGACGTTGCGGCGATCGAAGCCCGCACCAAGACCCACATGGTTATCGTACCAGTGACTCAAATGGAGACACCACAATACGAAGTGCAACGTATTCGGGATGATGTGGCCGCCGAGGAAGGCGATATCCTCTCCTACGAACTGGTCGATACACTTTCCACAGAACCCGAACTTTCAACGACAACTCCGGCACCAGTAAAAACAGAAGAAGCTTCTGTGAAAGGTGTGCGGGCCTCTTCTCCTCCAGATCTCGCACAAAAGCACCCCACAGCAGCCGCCAGATCTCAAGGCCAAAAGGTCACTGAAAACCGGCCGGGGTTGTTCAAACGTCTGGTAGATCTGTTGTTTTCTGCTCCCGAACCGGAAGTAAAAGAGACAACAACCAGGGTGAAAAATCAGCAGCAATCGGAAGCGGGAAAAAGCAGAACATCGAACCGCCGAAATTCCGGAACAACGAATCGCAAGCAACAGAACCGCTCCAACCGCACCGATCGCCAGAGCGATTCTTCTCAAGGCAGCTCTCCTCGCGGCCGGGGTAACCAGAATCGCGGGAGATCTGCGGAACGAACAGCGCGCAACGAACAGGAACGCGGTGGCCGGAACCGCAATAATCCGCGACGTGAGCCAAGGGAAAAGACAGAGCGGAGTCGGTCCAGCCAGAAGTCCGGCCAGGCGCGAACCCAGAACAGTGAAAGTTCCGCCTCTGATCAGGAAAAACAAACCCGTTCCCAACGTGCCACAAAATCGTCGCAACGCACCCAGGCAGGGGTTCCAGCCCGGGACGACCGCCAGCCAAAAAATCTGGATCAATCCAGGCGCAAGCCGAGGCGCGACCGAACAGCTTCGGCCGCCCCTGCTACAAAGGAAATCCCCAGCCATAGCGGCAAACAGGAGGAAGTGAGCATCGCACAGCTGATGGTTGCAGAAGATACACCGGAAACGCCCCCTCGAGTGGCGGAAGTTGCAGAACCGGCAGCAACCGCCGCGACCCCGGCAGCAGAGCTCAGCAGCCCGGCCAGCCAGCATGAGAAAGAGCCCAAGCCGGAAAGTACCACCTCAGATGCCACCCAGGAAGCAGCGCCAGCGGATACTTCCGAGCGAGCGTCTAACGACCCTCGAGAAATGAAACGCAGGCAGCGGGAGCAGGAATTGAGACAACAAGGTGTACTGCAAGGTACACCAGCGTCTGGAAAATCAGAGACGACCAGCACCCTTGCAACCGCTAACGATTCGGTAGGCGCAGAGAGCGACTAAGATCAGTCCGGTAGCTCGAGAGGTTCAATTTCAAGCTCGATATTGAATCTCTCGGCAACCCGCTGCTGAACTGCCGCTGCCAGTTGCATGATGTCATTCCGTGTTGCAGAGCCTGTGTTAACCAGAACCAGTGGTTGTCGGAACCAAACAGCGCCTCCCCCGATCTGCAGGTGCTTACACCCAGCGGCATCTATCAACGCCGCGGCAGACAGCTTATAGCCTTCAGCTACGCAAATCGGAACCAGATCTGGAAAAGAAGACCGTAGCTTCCGCATCACCGGTGTTCTTACCACAGGGTTTTTAAAAAAGCTTCCGGCATTTCCCATCCGTTGGGGCAGCTTGCGCCGACGAATCCGTATGACCGCTTCACATACAGAGACCGAAGAAGGCTGGTCGACTCCCATCCATCGCAGCTCGTTTTGAACGTCAGGATAGTTCAGTACAGGCTCAAATGTAGCCGTGTCAGAAGACAGTTCCAGAGTTACCGAAAGAATAACGAAGGAATCTCTCAAATCAGCTTTGAAGCGGCTGTGCCGATAACTGAAGCCACAGTCCTCCAGGTTGAACTCATGCACAGAACCATCCGCCAGAGACATCGCCTCCAGGGAGACAAAAACATCCTGTAATTCTACTCCGTAAGCGCCAATATTCTGGATCGGCGCAGCGCCTACCGATCCTGGAATGAGTGCAAGGTTTTCTATGCCTCGAAACCCTCTGGCAACACAGAAGCGTACCAGATTGTGCCAGTTTTCTCCGGCTGCAGCAGTCATCCGAACAGTATCAGCCGTTCTCGCGACAGCTATGCCGCGTGTTGCCATGACCAGTGTACAGCCTGTCAGATGTTCAGGGAGAATGACGTTGCTGCCACCTCCCAATACCTGCAATTTCCAGCCATTTCTGCGGCAGGCATTCAGAATTTCTGGTAACCCCGAAGCTGTTTCGATACGCAGAAACCGATCGGCTGTGCAGGGTAATCCCAGACTGTTGAAACCGGTCAGATCTACAAACCGCTGAATCATGCTCGAATCGATGTGCCGCAGTGAAACTCCGAGGGCAGTATGGCACGGAAGGTTACATTCAATCTCCTACCGGTTGCAGTACGGCATTTCGGCACAGCATGCTGATAATGCACCTGAGAATCATTCTGCATCACCAGTAAAGATCCCTGCTCCAGATCGATACCCCAGGAGTTCCGCGACTTAACAGCAGGGCCTCTGGTTGAACTCTTTCGCCTGTCGCGTACCCTGAAGCGCCGGGTTGCGCCAAGGCTGAGCGAAGCAATGCAGGGGAGTTCGCCCAGCGACGGTTCGTCATCTGAGTGCCAGGCCATGGAGTCACTGCCATCGCGATAGTAGTTCAGCAATGCAAAATTGAAGCGCACGCCAAGCAATCGCCTCAGTCTGCGCCTCAGCGGAATCAGATCAGGGATCCAGCCGTCACAGACATGCTGATTGCCTGAGTAGGCGTAACACACGCCCGGATCTCCGCACCAGGCGGTCAATCTCGGGGTGTTCCGCATTTTTCCATACAGGAACAGCTGTTCCTGGCACCAGTTGACTTCGGCCAGCAATTTCTGCAGCAGCAGCCGGGCAGTATGATGATCAAGAAATTGTGGCAGATACCGCATGCCGGATACCGGTGTGTCTTCCAGCCAGCTGGATTTACTCAAAAATTCACACTGCACCCGCGCTACCTATTCCACAGTTCTGGCGCCATGTATACTGGCAGGCTGATAGTAACGCCAGTGGAGACGTGTTGCAGCAGCCAATTTTTCTATCTCATTCCGGGTCGAAACTCAGGGATCCGGAAATCTAAAGCATGAAAATCCCCTCTGAATAGATAACACACAGGAGTGAAGAATGGATCTTGAGAATAAAGTAGCGGTCATAACCGGCGGTGCATCGGGCCTCGGTAGAGCAACCGCAGAGGCGGTAATACGCCAGGGTGGAAAGGTTGCCATATTCGATCTGAACGAAGAACTGGCCAACCATACTGCCAGTGAACTGGGCGATGCAGCCGCTGCTTTTACCGTAAACGTCACCGAAGAGGAGTCTGTGCAACAGGCCATCACAGGCACCATGGAAAAATTCGGAGCCATTCACATCAATGTAAACTGCGCTGGTATCGGGGCTGCCTCCAGAACTGTTGGGAGAGAAGGCGCCATGCCTTTGAATATTTTTAACTTTGTCATTCAGGTCAATCTGGTGGGTACCTTCAACACTCTGAGGTTGTGTGCCGAACAGATGCAGAAAAACGAACCCATCAACGAAGATGGCGAGCGGGGTGTCATTGTAAATACCGCCTCAGTGGCGGCTTTTGATGGGCAGATCGGTCAAGCTGCCTACAGTGCCAGTAAAGCCGGTGTTGCAGGTATGACACTCCCTATTGCTCGGGATCTTTCCCGGCTTGGGGTACGCATCTGCACCATTGCACCCGGAATATTCGAAACGCCCATGATGGCAGGTGCACCCGACCAGGTGCGTCTACCGCTGATCGACATGGTGCAGTTTCCAAAACGCCTCGGTAACCCTGAAGACTTCGCTTCCCTGGCGTGTCAGATCATGCAGAATTCTTATCTCAACGGCGAAACCATTCGGCTCGATGGAGGCATCCGAATGGCCCCGAAATAGCGCCGCTGAGATTCGCAAGGGCTTCAGGTGCAGGCTTCAGCCCGTTCTGAGGAGTTCCTGCACCTGGCTTGAGAAGCGTTCAGCCAGTTCGATCATTTCGGTATCGGTACGATCCTGAATGGGGTGATCAACGAAGCAGACACTAGCGGGAAATCCCAGTGACGAAGCCTGAGCAGCATAGGCCTCGCGAAACGCTTCAGATGCGACAAACCCGCCGGCCACTCCCCGCTGGTCCAGATTTCTTATGTCATGCAAACTGCACGACGTACAGGAGCCTCAGTCTGCCAGCGCTTCGAGCACCAGGTCACACTCGTCGGCGATGCGCTGTAACAGCTGCGTTGGAGCGGGTCGTGTAAACGTCGGTTTTGAATAGCGCCGAATGGTTGCTCCCTGGGTTGCAAGCAGCGACCCGATCTGGTTGAGAAAAATGTCACCTCTGGGCTTCGATATGTCGAGCAGTGCTACTGTTTTACCTTCCAGTGAAACCGGCTTTGCGCGCGGTCTGAGTTGCGCCGCAGTGTTTTCGGACGTCGGGTCGAGCAACAAATTATCTGTCATGTGCCTATCTCCACAGTTACGGGCGAACTGCCTAGGTTTCCACTGGCACCCCAACCCGCAATAATGGCGGAAAACATTCCGGCGGATCCACCCGCACGGACAATGTTCAATCCACCTTCACGAAACTTCGGCAGCAATTCGTTACGATACTTCGAGGGAATGCCTTCAGCCATGCCCAATGCGCCTGATATCAATTCCTCGCCCGGGCGCATCAGCAGCTCCGCTAACCGTTCCAGAACCCGCTGTTTCGACCAACCCGCTGCATGGAATACTCGCGCGTGCTCTGGCGTAATCACCAGAAACGCATCTGCTGCCATCACCATTTTAGCATGCCCGACCACCACCAGAGAGGCAGCAAAGCTGCGGCACAGAGATTCAGGATCCCGGGATTTCTGGTCCACAACCCCCTGTACACCGTCCCCCGCAAAGACGGTGACGCAACTGGCAGCTTTTCTGAAACCTTGTTCTTCGCGCAAACTGGTCCAGTCAGCATCTTCCGCTTCGGCAAAGCAGAATGTGTATTTGCCCGGGTTACCTAAGGCTGCTCGATCAATGCCTCCCGGTCGACCACCCCCTATGTTACGAATCACCAATTGCAATGCCCTCCCGATCGTTGCGTTGGCACGATTACCCTGGCCCAGGGCATTGACCCCGGAATTCATCCCGATCAAGCGCCCGCGGGAGCCGCTCACGATCACCATCGGCCCCGAAAAATAAGTCGTTGCCAGCAAACCATGCATGCAGAACTCGTCGCTCAAGACCGCTTGAACTGCTGCAATAACCACTGGCAGGTACTCTGCCTTGCAGCCCGCCATCACCGCGTTGATTGCCACCTTCTCAATGTTTACTGTGGCCAGATCTGGTGGAACATCGCCAAGCTGTTCGCCAGGGTCCCGGTCGGTACCTTCGAGCATTGCCATGACCCGTTCCGGTGTCGGTGGCACAAGCGGCAACCCATCGCTCCAGCCTTGATCGTAGCAGTACTCGATAGGGTCTATACCAGCTGGCGTGTGGATAGACCGGGCATACAGGGAGTCTCCCGCATACCGCGCCCTCAGTCGGGCAGGCATTCCCGGTTCCCGAGTGCGTGATCCGCAACCCGGTTGGTAGGCGGGCAGCGATTCCGCCAGATCGGCAACACCGCTGATATCCTGCCATTCCTGTTTCACCCAGCCTACCCGTCTGTCAGTTTCCTCTCCTTCCTCTATTCTGAGCAGAGTTGGCACGGTTTCGATGTCTCGTACCCAGGAATGCGCGAGCGACGTGTCATCCTTCAGAGGAACACCGATGGGTGGGAATTCAGCGGTGTCCTGATAATAAATCGATAAACTACAACCCGCATCGATGAGTTGCTGCAGCGCTGGCCAGATCAACTGACAGGTCGGGCAGTCGGATTTGACGACCGCCTCGAACTCTACGGCTGGCTCTGTGTGGCTCGGGGTCATGGGTTAAGCCCTCTTTTGCAGGAACTCTCGACGAACTTTTTCAAGATCTGCAGGTGTGTCCACGCCGGGACTCACCGTCTCCAGCGCTGGTGCAACAGCAATTTCGATACCATTTTCGAGCAATCGCAATTGCTCCAGAGATTCTGTCATTTCGAGCTCCGAAGGCTTGAGGGAAACAAAAGCGCGCAGGCTACTTACCCGGTAGCCGTAGATCCCGATATGTTGCCACCAGATGCCACTGTATTCCGGTTTCGTCACATCCGGAGTTTCGAAATCTCCCCGCTTCCATGGAATCGGTGCTCGGGAAAAATACAGTGCTCTGCTGGAACAACCCCGGGGTTGAGAAGGATCCAGGTCGTCTTCCTGACGACGCCGAGGGTCTGGAGCCTCACCGGGCATCTGACCGAGAACGACTTTTACCAGATTCGGGTCAAAGATATCCGCCCTGTCATCAATCCGATGGCACAAGGTCGCTACACCGATTGCTGTTTGTTGCTGCAGCATATTCGCGACCTGGTCTATGACTGCGGCCGGTATGAGCGGCTCATCACCCTGTACATTAATCACCACCCTGTCGTCGGGCCACGCCCGCTTCTCAGCGACCTCCATGACTCGGTCAGAACCAGATGGATGGTCCGTTCGAGTCATCATAAACTGGCCCCCTGCTGCTTCGACAGGCGCACGGATTTTTTCATCGTCTGCGGCTATCACTATTTCTTCCGCAGAGCTTTTCCGGGCTTGTTCCAGCACCCTTACAATCATCGGCTTGCCATGAATATCGGCGAGGGGTTTTCCCGGCAGGCGGGTTGAACCAAATCGCGCTGGAATGACAACAGAAAAACTCATGGGGCAACTCTTTTCTCTGCAGTTGCAAGGTCTTCCATCAGTGCCGCTTTAGGGAGAATGCCATGCATGGCGAGCCTTTCTTTCAATTTAGCAATTCCACCGCTATCGAGTTCTGCTTCGACTTCCAGATAAAAGCAATGGGCAGGAATTGCTTTCGGAGGCAGTTCGCGAATCTTGCAGGCGTCTTTCTCGGTGACAATAACAGGAAGCTGGTCATCAAACTCAATATCTTCCGGCTTGTAGTGATGATGATCGGCATAGGCGTGCAATTGCGGATGAACCCCGGCTTGCAACAAAGTATGAACGAATCGTTCAGGGTTTCCGATACCGGCCACTGCATGCACCGCGCTGCCGCGGAAGTTACTCAATTCCAGGCGATCGCCGGATACCAGACTCACAAACGCAGTCGGTGTTAAAGTCAAAACCCCATCACCGGGGCAATCCGGCACCTGCCTCTCCGTATTGATCAGCACGTCCACTTCTTTCAACCTGTCCGCGGGTTCCCTCAGAGGCCCAGCCGGCAGGCACAGGCCATTTCCCAGCCCGCGAAACCCATCCAGCAGGGCAATTTCAAGATCTCGTGCCAAGGCGTAATGTTGAAGTCCGTCATCGCAGATCACCACATCGCATTCATGCTGCTCCAACAGGTGTTGCACCGCAGCCACTCTGTCAGGATCAACCACCACTGGTACGCCGGTTCGATGCACCAATAAGGGCGCTTCGTCACCCACTTCTCCAGTCGCGCTCTGTTCATTCACATCGACAGGGTAACTGCGCGATCTACCCCCGTATCCCCTGGCCACAATCCCTGGGCGATATCCTGCCCGCTTCAGCCACTGAACCAGCCAGATCACCATCGGTGACTTCCCTGTCCCCCCCACCGTTATATTACCTATCACCAGAACCGGCACAGATGCCCGCCAGCTGCTGCGGCGACCGGTTCGATACGCCAGGCGCCGGCGTTGGATCAAGGCCCCGTAGACTGCCGCCAACGGCCATAACAGGCGCGGCCAGAACCGGTTGCCATACCAGGCCTGTACCAGGGGATTGAATGACTGCTGCACATCGGTACGTTTCAGGTCGATAGCAGGTAACGCGGGCAGCCGCTGCAACAACCCGTTCCGAGTTGGCTTCTCGTCTTCAGCTTCGTCATTGATATCGAACTGGGAATTGTACAGCTGCCAGTATAGACCCCGTTGATCCAGAAGGTTTTGATGATCACCGTACTCGGCGATCTTACCTTCATCCATCACGATGATGGTATCGGCGTTTTCGATAGTGGAGAGTCTGTGAGCAATCACGAGGGTGGTACGACCGCGCATCACTTCTTCCAGTGCCGCTTGAATTGCCCGCTCGGATTCCGTATCCAGGGCCGAGGTAGCTTCATCGAGAATCAATACCGGTGCATCTTTCAACAGGGCTCTGGCGATGGCAATTCGTTGCCGTTGTCCTCCAGATAGAAGCACACCATTATCGCCTACCAGGGTTTCCAATCCCTGGGGCAGTTGAGAAATAAAATCTTTGGCATAAGCCCGGGTGATGGCACTGTCGATTTCCTCAGCTGTAGACTGCGAGAGTTTTCCATAGGCGATATTCCGCTCCAGGGTATCGTTGAACAAGGTCACCTGCTGGTTGACCAGTGCGATCTGATCCCTCAAGGATGACAGGGTGTAGTCACTCAGGGGAACATCATCGAGCAGAACCTCTCCGAATGTAGGTTCATAGAACCGCGGTATGAGGCTCGCCAGGGTGCTCTTTCCCGCTCCCGAACGTCCAACCACCGCGACCGTCTGACCGGGTTGTATCGAAAAATTCAGATTATCGAGGACCTTGTTATCATTGCCGGAATACTGGAAGGAAACCTGCCTGAATTCGATCTTACCTCTGGCTCGTGGTGCGACGAGTGTTCCTGTATCGGTTTCCGGCGTCTGATCGAGTTGTTCAAAAATATCGCGAGCCGCAGTCAACCCGGATTGCAGTTTCGCATTGACATCCGATAGTTTTTTGATGGGGCGTGCCAGAAGGCCCGCCAGTGTCAGGTACTGAACGACATCTCCTGCGGTCATATCACCGCGGATATCCGTCTGGAACAGCAGACCGATAAGCAATGATAATGCGGCTGCCACGAATACCTGGATACTCTGAGTGCTCGCAACTTTCGTTGCAATCATCTTGAGATTCTGGCGTGCGTTATAGCGGCTGGCTGCATTAAACCTGTTCCGTTCGTATTCCTGCCCGCCAAAAATCCGCACCACCCGATACCCGGTGACCGCTTCACTGGTCACATGGGTGACGTCTCCCATGGAATTCTGAATGCGCAGGCTGATACGTCGAAATCTTTTGCTGGCATAAGCTACTATCAAGGCAACAATAGGTGTGACAGCAAGAAAAAATACAGACAACTTCCAGTTGACGTAAATCATGGAACCCAGAAAAGCCACCACCTTGGCAGAATCATGCAGGATTGTTTTCAACCCCTCAGTGGCCGTATCCCGAAGCAGTGGAACGTTAAAAATGACCCGCGATACCAGTTTCCCCTGAGTGCTCTTGTCAAACAACGTACTGGGAATGACGAGAAGTTTTTCGAACAGCTGTGATCGCAGTTTATCAATGACATTGAACGATATTTTTGCGAGAAAGAATTCGCCACCGAATTCCCCCAACCCTTTGGCGAACATGGCCAGCATGACCAGAACAGGGAAATAGTAACCGGCAACCTTCTCCCCGCTCTGGAAAGCGTCGATAATTTCTTTCAATACTGCCGCAAAATAAGCTTCAGCTCCCGCCGAAAGAAAAAAGCCCGTCAGAGAGACCAGGAACAGAACCCACATGGGGCGCACATACCCCAACAGGCGTTTGTAGAGCTTCCAGGAATTACTGGAGCTGGAATCAGTCACTGCTGGTCGGCTTCCGGATATCGGGTGGTGATGCTCAAAGCGGTAAAACCAAGTTGCCCGGCTGCATCCATGGCACGTACCACAGATTCGTGGCGGGCATTGGCATCCGCTGTGATAATCAGGTGTTTGCTGGTGTCGCCGCCTGAGACCTTGCGTATGGCTGTCATCAGAGTCTTCAATTGACTGTTTACCAGGGATTGTCGATTCACCGCATATTCACCGTTGGCGCTTATCGTGATTTCCACCAGGTCACGTTCCTCGTCCTGAACTTCTCCCGAAGCCTCGGGCAAATCGACCTTGAGTTGGGTCTGACGGATAAACGTTGTGGAAACCATGAAAAAAATCAGAAGCAGGAATACCACATCGATCAGAGGGGTAAGCTCTATCGAAACATCCCGTCTGTGACGACGACGAAACTTCATAGGCGTGGATCGCTTTCCTTCTCGCCCTGCATGATGTCGAGCAACTTGCTCGCTTCCTGCTCCATAGTAACCACCAGGTCATCGACACGGCGCTGGAAGTAATTCACGAAAAACAAAGCTGGAATGGCCACACTCAATCCTGCAGCCGTGGTGATCAATGCCTGAGAAATACCACCGGACAATACGGCTGCATTGCCAGCACCCTCGGCCATCAGAGCATTGAACACTTTTATCATTCCCACAACGGTACCCAGCAATCCAAGCAATGGGCTGATGGCCGCAATACTGCCGAGAGGCGTCAGATAGCGTTCCAGTTCGTGCATCACCTGCCCCGACGCTTCCTCCATGGCCTCTTTCATGATTTCTCTACCCCGCCGGGCATTGGTGATTCCAGCGGCAAATATTTCACCTAAGGGACTGCCATCACGAATATCACGGATTTTCTGGCTATCCATCTGCTTCTTCTTGATGCTACCCCAGACCTGTGCCAGAAGGTTTGGTGGTATGACACGTGAACTCTGGAGCGTCCAGAAGCGTTCCACACATATGGCAGCAGCAATCACAGAACCCAGTAAAATGGGTACCATGAGCCAACCACCGGATTGCACTATTTCCAGCACGCTGCACTAACCTCCTTTACACATAAAAAAAAGAGTCCCTGCTCGAATTCAGAGTCTTTCATAACAATAGTTCGTTGCATCGACATAACCGCCAATCGAACCACAGTCAAAGCGTTTGCCTTTGAACTTATATGCCAGAACACAGCCTTCCCGAGCCTGTTGCAGCAAGGCATCGGTGATCTGAATTTCTCCGTTTTTCCCTGGCTCTGTACTTTCGAGTAGAGCAAAAATGTCAGGAGTCAGAATATAGCGGCCTATGATCGCCAGATTACTGGGTGCTTTTTCGGGTGCAGGCTTCTCTATCATATCGGTTACTTTGTACAGATTGTCACCCATGGATTCCCCTGCGATCACACCATACTTGTGCGTTTCTTCCGGGGGCACTTCTTCGATTGCGACAATACTGCAGCGAAACTGCCGATACAGGCGCAGCATCTGATCCAGTACCCCACTGCCTTCTCCAAAACAGAG
>Ga0114931_10008034_pt1 | contig 12826 bp, 10 predicted proteins | sample 2SBtaG_FD_89579 | JGI IMG/M metagenome (GOLD analysis project Ga0114931, IMG submission 89579) | Deep subsurface microbial communities from Kolumbo volcano to uncover new lineages of life (NeLLi) - 2SBTROV14_V59a metaG | ecosystem: Environmental > Aquatic > Marine > Volcanic | place: Kolumbo...
CGTAGGGTGGCCGCCACCGCGCCCAGCGCGCTGTCGCGATCGCCGTGGGCAAACGTGTTGGCCAGCGCCGCGACATCGACCGGCGCGTCCCCGGCCGCGGCGTAGATATCCTCACACTCCGGCGCCACCCGCACCCAGACCTTCTCGAGATGGGCGAATTCGGGCAGGGAGTCCTCACGCGTACCGTAGACGATGCCGGCCAGGTGGCCCACGAGCACCTCGTCGGCGTGGACCCAACCGACCCGGTCGAGCAGATCGAACACCTTCACCTGGTAGATCATCGCGTGACCGAAATCGAGGAAGTGCTCGCACACCAACCGGTACAGCCACGGCTCGATGACGTCGCGTTGCCAGCCGCGGGCCAGTGCGCCGCGCAACAACGCCTCCGCACCGGCGATGTCCTCGGCTTCGACCAGCGCCGCCAGGGTCTCCCCCGCGCGCTGCGGGTCGGGTCCCGGATCGCGCGGCTCGGCCACCGGCCGCGGCGGCCGCCGGGTATGGGCAAACGCCGCCAGCTCGAACGCCTGCATCAGCGGCAGCGCGGCATCGACCCCGCCGCGCCGCTCGGCTTCGGCGATGACATCCAGGGCTGTCGGCAGCACATGGGTCGCGCCGTATTCGGCGTAGCGCGCGTCGTACCCCGCTGCAAACGCGGCGAGCTCCGCCGGAGCAATACCCAGGTCGAGCAGGCGCACCACCTCCCGGGCGACCTGCCCTATCTTGCGCTGCTGCAGGGCGGTCTCCAGGCGCCGCCAGATCGCGGCGGCCACCGCTTCGACCGGTGGATCGCTCACGTCGATCTCGACGCGGCCGTCGACCACGCGGATGGGAAATGTGCGCACCGCCTCGTCGCCCATGAGGCAAGCGCCGTCGCGCAAGTCGAACTTGAAGTTGTGCCACTTGCACGTGAGCACGCAGTCTGCGACGGCTCCCTTGACCAGGGGATAGCCCTCGTGAGGACAGCGATCGTCCACCGCGTACAAACCGCCATCGCCTGCGCGAAATACCGCAATGCGCTTGTCATCGGTCTTGACCAATCGCGCTTGCTCGCTGGCCAGCTCGTCGGCGGCAAAAGCTTCGATCCATCGGCTCATGCCGCCAGTGTACGCACTGGCACCGCGGCCGCCGCAGCGCCGTGCTAATTGATTGGCAAACGGATGTTGCCGGCTACGGATCGCAATAGATCCGGTACTTGAGCGTCGCTGCGCTCTCGGCCGTCCAGCTGGCGCCGTCGTCGGTGGACTCGCGGAAGTTGACCGCCATGCCCATGGGCGCGCGCGACGCCTGGGCGCCGTCGAGGGCAAACCAGGCGAACCAGTGATCGGTGTTGGCAGCCACACTCACGGGCGTGTCCATGGCGGCGCCCTGCCAACCATTGGCCACCCCCATGTTGAAGTTGCCGAAGCCGATCTGCGTGTCGGGCTCGCCGGTGCCCGCAGCAGTGGTGTAGATACGCATCGTGCTCGCGCCGTTCACCTCACCGGTGAACACCTGGATGTAGCGAACGTTGCGCGTCAGGTTGAGGCGAAATTTCATGGCGATCAGCTCGTCGCCGCTGATCGCCTGGTCGTCGACGAATTCGTTGCCGGCGTTTTGCTCGGCGCACAGCTCGCAGCCGCTACACGGCAGCGGCGGCGGCGCATCCACCGGCGCGTCGGTCACCCGGGCATCGGGAACCGGCAGCGACGCGTCCACCGCCGGCGCACCGTCGTCGCCGCAGCCCGCGGCGACCAGCAACAGCGTCGTCAACCAAACCCAGCGCATGTTCTTCATCTCATTGCGGTCGCGAGCACACGCAGATTTCGTTGTGGCGATTGGTCTGACACGTATCCTCGCCCTGCGACACGCACACGTCCGTGTTGTTGTTGTCGTAGGCGGTGAGGCAGACCCCGCCATAGGCGGCACACATGTCCGCGCAGTTGCCGCCGTCGGTCAATGCGTTGAAGCTGCACGAGTCCGCCGTCTCGCTGCACAGCTGGTAGTCGGGCGCCATGCCGTACAGCTCGGCGCAAGTGGCCGCGGCCTGGGCGTCCGGCAACGCGGCGTCGCTGGGCGGCGCATCCGGTGGCATCGCCGCATCCACGCTCGGCGCAACGAACGCATCGGGAAGCTCGACAGCCGCGTCGGGCACGCCATCGCCGCCGCCGAGGGCTCCCGTCGTGGGATCACCCAGCTTGGCCTCGCCGCACGCAGCGGCCAACACAGCCAGCAAAACGAGGCCGCCAACGTGGCAGATGTGGCTGGGCGCCCCATCACGGGGGGTGCTCACACCAGTTATGCGGCGCCAAACCGTCCGAAAATACATCGATGACCCTTTCGGTCATCAATGACTGCACATCCCGTTCCGCGCTAGTACCAGGCGACGCCGAAGGTGATCCCGGTGTTGGTCACGGCGAAATCGCTCTCGTTGGTGTCGGTGCGACCGACCCGAAGCTGGACGTCGGCAGCGAATTTTTTCGTGTGGGCGAACTCGAAGCCGATGCCAAACGTCGTGGCCCGGGCGTTGACCCCGGTGGCGCGCGGCCCGGTGTTCATGCCTCGCTGCGCGCGCAGCAACATGTCGTTGGACTGGTAGACGTCCGGCTTGGTGTACAGGCTGTCCGAAGAGTGCCGGCCCACGCCGATACCGGCGCGCAGATACAGTGCCTTGGTGAGCCACAGCTGGCCGCCGACCGTGACGATGTGCTGCACCACCGCATGGTCGCGGGAGTCCGGGAACCAATCGCTGCCCCGGTTGTTGTACCGCACGGTCCAGTATTCGCCGATGACCGCCAGCCGGGGCGTGAGCATGTAGCCGGCGTGGGCGCTCAGGCTCAACGCCTCGGTAAGCGGCGCCACATCGTCGCAGATGGGGCACTCGATGGAGATGCTGCCGCGACCGATGCTGGCGCCGAAGGTGAACCGATCACGCTCGCCGCTGGTGGCCGAGCGATCGACACCGGCCGCAGGTTCGGCCGCCGCCTGGCTCGCGGCGAGTAGAATTACAGCGCTGGCGAAGACAACGGCGAGTTTTGTCGGGTTCACGGCGTCAGTTTACGCGACCGCGCAGCGGCACGCACCGACAAAAACTGGCAACGAGCGATAACCGGACGCATCAAGGTGCGCCCGGTTTCCGAGTTGGAAGGTCGAGTGTTGCGTTTACGCCTCAGTCGGCGCGCAAGTTGCTGCGACCGCGTCTCGGCGGCGCCGCCGCGTGACCAGCACGAGCAGCAACAGCACGAACAGCGCAGTGGCGCCACCGCCGCTGCCACCGGCCTGACAACCGCCGGTGTGCGAGCCGTCGCCGCCGCTGCCGCGCGGAACCACCTTGATGGTGACCGAGTCCGAGGTCGAATCGGTGCCATCGCTGAGCTCGATGCTGAACTTGTACGTGTGCGGTGCATCGACCATCGGCGCCGTGAACGTGGACACCGCCGAATCCGGGTACCACAAACTCACCGTGTCGCCGCTGTCCTGGGTCCAGGCAAACGTCAGGTCGGCGCCCGCAGACGCGGCGGCGCGAGCGCGCAGCACCACCGTGCTGCCACCCTCCACTGTGTAGTCGGGGCCCGCGTCTACCGCGAGGCCGCAGACGCCGGCGTTGTCGACCACCGCGCTGAACGGGGTGTTGTCGATCCCCGACACGCCGATGTCGTCGATCTGCCACCCGATATCGCCAACCGCCGCATCGGTACCGATGCGGAAGCGCAGACGGATGGTCTGACCGGCGAACTGATTGCCGAAGTCCAACGTCGCGACATCGTAGTCCGGCCACGACGGGCTGGCGCCCACGAGGGCGTTGCGCAACGCCAGCGGGTTTCCGCTCTGGTCGGTGATCTGAGCACCGTACCCCGGATCCACGCCGTAGTCGCTCACGTCGGACCAGGACTGTCCAGCGTCGGTGCTTATCTCGACGACGCCGCCATCCCAGGCGGTGCCCTGGCTCATCTCGAACTGGTAGCGGTGACTGAACGTAATCACGAGCGGATCGCTCTGGCTCACGACCAGATCCGGCGACTCCAGCGCCGTATCCGAGGGCGCACCGTAATCCACGCCGCTCCAGAAATGATCGGCCGGATCCGAGGTATCGATGTTCCACACGGCCTGTGCCGCGTCGCCGCCCGAGGTGGTCCATGGCGTGTCCGAGGCCTCCACCGTGTCGGTGGTGGACGACGCCGGCGCATCGTCGCTGTTGACCCGTTGGGCGAGGCTGGCCATCACGGTGGGCTCACACGCCGCGTCGTTGGTGGCCGTGATGTGCAGCTCGAGCACCGACAGCGGCTCGACGAACGGGTCAAGCTCCACGGGGATGTCCACCGTGGTGCTGCCGTAAGCATCCAGCGACGGAATCATCACGCTGGTCTGCCCCAGCTGCGCTCCCGTGGTGGGAGTGGCGAAACTGACGGTCGTGTCGCTCACCGGCAGCAAGCTGCCGTTGACGATGGTTACGTGCAGCGTGGCGCTCTCGCTGGCGTCGAGCACGCCGTCGGCGTCGCAGTCGCGGCCCGGTTGCAGCTCCACGTTGCTGATGATCAGACGCGCCTTGACGTCGGTGCTCTCGACCACGCCGGTGTTGTCCTGGGAATCGCGCGGCGGCGACACGGCGCAGCTGCCCGCGCCGCGCGCGGCGAAGCCTCCGGCCATGGCGACGGCGTCGTTGTGGTTGGCCGCATCGGCGGCCGCGAGTATGGCGTCGCGCTGTTCGGTGATGGTCGCGTCGCGCGGCGTCATCTGCAGCCCGGCGACGATGTAGTCGCCCATGGCGCGCCGCGCCTCGGCGAAGGTCCCGCCGCGGGTTTCGCGATCGCGGATCAGCGCGACGTACGCCTCGAGCATCATGGTCGCCCACACCTCGCCGGTGTTGTGCACCTCCGAGTTGGCCGAGCCGTTGGGCTGGAACAGGGGACCGTTCGGCAGCGTCTCGTCGTCTGAAATATGGCGAAACATCAGCGGGTCGAGGGACGGGTCCACCGAGTACGCCGTGCGCCGCGTGCCGTACCACACGTCGGCAAAACCGCTGGACGCATACGCCGCCGAGCCGTAGGCGCCGTCTAGATTGTCGCCGTCGCGAATCATCATGTACAAGGCGGTGAAGTCACCCCAGCCCTCGCTAATGCCGCCGCACAGCTGGGCGCCGCAGTCGGCCAGGCGATGGTGGATGTAGTGACCCCATTCGTGGGCCACCAGCGTCGAGTCCAGACCGCCTTCGCGCTCGACACCGCTGGTCTTTTGCATCGTGGAGGTCACCGCCCCGCCGCCCAGGGCGGTTTTGAGCGCTTGACCGTCGGCATAGCCCAACGACAGCGAGCCGATGGTGACGACATCCGAGCCGCCACCCATGAACATGGCGGGCTGGCCGACCTGGTTGTTGGCGACGAGCACGCCGATGGCACCGGCGTCCTGGGCGTTCTCGACCTTGGTCGCGAACGCGCAGTTGCCACGATCGATGAGCGCGATGGCACCGGTGATGTTGTTGGTGATGGCTTCACAACCGTCGGTATTGGTGCCCGTGCCGTCGTCGACCAGGACCACGTTGCCGCTGATGCCGAAGGTGCCCGGACCGAACGAGGCGCCGTTCGTGTCCAGGGTGCCGCTCGTGGAGCTGAGGGTCAGGTTGAAGTTCTGTGGCCCGGACCACACGTAGATCTGCATGCGCGGGGACGAACCGTCGAACGGCGTGCTCATGTTGGCGTTGTTGCGCTGGCCGTCGTTGTAGCTGTCTTGCACTTCGATGAGTAGCTCGTCGCCGCCTTCGCCGCCACGCCCGTAGTTGTCGCCCTGGCCGTTGCCCGCGCTCTCGTCGAAGCCGGAGTCGTAGAACCAGTCGTGCAACCAGTTGACCACGTAGAACGCTTACACGATCGCGGCCTTGGTCTGGGTGGCGTTGGCGAGCGGCATCGCGCTCAGGTCGTAGGTGTAATCGAAGGTGCCGGCGCTGGTGACGTCGGCGCGCAGATCGCTGCCGGCGGTGAAGCCATCGGGCGCCGTGGAGTCCGAATACACATCCGCGTTGTTGCCGTGACTGACCGTGCCACCGGCGGGAAGCCAGGGATCGGCCTGGCCCAACGGGTTGGTGTTCAGCCCTTCGACGCTGACCAGCGACGACGGGGCCGCCGGCGGCACATCGCCGGTGGGGGACGAGCCCGGATACGGCGTGCGGTCCGCGAGCGGACCATCGGCCGGGTGCTTGGCGGTCGGGTCCGCCCACACCCGGTAGGAGTAGCTGTCGGCGGCGCTCAGATTCTTTTTCGACAGCACGCGGGTGTCGTCACCCGCGACGATGTACTGGTAGGCATCCGAGCCGGTGGACGCACGATCGCTGGCAAAGAACTCGACGAACCAGGCCGGCACGAGCTTGCCCGCGACCGGGTACATGATCTTTTTGGCCCGGGCCGAGCGGCTGAGCGTCACCGGTGTGCCCTTGGCGAGATCGAGGGCGTAAAACCCGCCCGAGACGCGGCGCACGTTGGTGGCCCAGCTGGCCACGACGGGAACCTTGAAGTGCTCGGTGAGCGCCGTTGCCAGCGCGTCGGCCGGCTGAGCCCGGAACGCGCCCGGCCGCAACGTGGCCTGGGGCAGCGCACCGGCGAGCGGGGCACCCGCGATGGCCACGAGCTGAAGGTCGCGCCGCAACAACACCTTGATGTCGGCGCCTTGAACATCGATGCCCGCGACGCGATGACGCAGCACCACGATGATGCCGCCCCGACCGATGTCGTGGACGCGAACCACGCGCAGACTGTCCAGCGCCTGCGAGCTCACGTTGTAGGCTCTGGCGAAGCGGCCGACGTAGCCGCGTGCCGCCTTCGCGGCCGTGGCGCCTGCCGGCACCGGCACGTTGGTCGACGCGCGAATGAACCGCGGCACGCCGCCAGCGTCCACCGACAGGGCGACCCCACCGGCCCGCGCCGCGGCTGCCTTCGCCCCAACCTTGGTGACCACGCCCGCGCGCGCCACCGAGGGCGTGATGCCGGATCGTTTCGCCACCGGCTGGGTATCATTTTGAGCACAGGCCGCACCGAGCAGACTCAGCGCCGCCACAAAACGCACAGGCGTCATTTCTCGCATGCACAGGATTTACACCGAGCGTTTCCCCGTGGATAGATCGAACATCGCATTCGCGGCGAACGAAAGCAGTTGTTAGATCGGTGAGGCGTCGAGCCGACACCTGTTAGATTCGCTAGACCGATCGCAAGACGGCGCAACCCCCATGAACTTGCCCGGCTTTTGTGGGACGATCTTTACATTTTTGCAGTTTCGGGTGACCTACCTCGGGTTGGTGATGCGCGCCAGTACTGACCGGCACTGTTCGCGAAGCACATCGGGGTCCCGGGGCGGTCGATTGAGAAGGCGGTGAACGCTCGACACCCGACGGCCCAGCCGGCGGGCGATATCTGTGTAGCTCTGGCCCAACTGTCGCGCGACTGTGCCGACGATTCTGCGTGCTCCCGCTGCCGTGTGACTCCGCGAGCTCACCACGTCCGCTGGGACGATCCCGACCTCGAGAGCGGCCATGCTGATCAGCAACTGCCACTGGGCCGTCGACAACTCATATTCGAACTGCGCGCGCACGAGGTCACCGCCCAAGTCGTCGTGTATTTGCCGAGAACCAAGGTGGGTGCGTCGAAACTCGGTAAGATCGGCTGTGCGAACGAATTCGTCGAAGCGCCGGCGTCCCGCCTGGGTGTCCTCGAAACCAAGCAAGTCCAGGACAAACTCGACATCGAGCCAACTGGGGGATGGGGCCAGCCGGAGAAAACACAGGTGACTCGACCAACTGCTTTCCGCCGGTGCGCTACAAACGCCAGCGTCAACAGGATTGAGGTGAATGTACGCGACCAGTTCCCTAAGCTGGCTGCGCCGTTTCTCATAGTTCTTCGGGCGGCTCGCGAACACAGGGCCAACCGTTCCGTATCGCACACGACAGTGTCCGGCATAGCGCGTATGCACCGAGCGAAACACACGATCTAGAGGCTTTTTGCCCGCGAGCGCTGCGTGATGAACGTGGCTGTTCATCAGCACGTAGGCCAACGGCCGCCAGTCCCAGCGACTTTGAGCCTCGCCATAGAAATGCAGATATGCGGCCCGGTCGGCCTCGTCGAGAATCCGAAACTGCCGGTCTACAAACCGCGAGATGAGGTGTTGCCCCGTACCGGGCCGCCAACAACGTGCACGCCTTGACATGAATACGACATCGGCACGGTCCTCGAAAAGTTGCGTGCTGCGACCCGCAAAATCGCAACGCCTCGGAGTTACTAGCAATGCCCTCCGGGCCTGCTTCCACAAGAATGCAAAAATGTAAAGATCGTCCCCTCACGGCTCTTTGAACTGGAAGTTGAGCACGGCGCCGGGCAAGCGGCGGTAGCGCCGGCGGTCGCTCGCCGGCGGGTATACGTAGCGCTGATACGAGTTGTAACGACTGTTGGCGTAGCTCACCTGGCTGTACGGCGTGCACGATGTGCCGTAGGCGTGCCAGTTCGGATCGTTGCCGTGCTGCGCGAGCACGAACTTCTGCCACGCGTTCTGCACCTGGTAGCGGATCGAAGTCGTCGAGTAGTTGGTCGTGAACACCTGCGACAAGAAGGTCTTGGTGTGGCGCTGGTTGTACGGCACGCTGCGCTCCGCCAGGGTCTGCATATACACCCAGTACAAAACGCGACGCGGCCGCGGATACTGGTTGATGTAGAGATTGCGCGCAACCTTCTGCGCCGGGCCTTCGAGCGCCACCAGGATGTTGTTGCGCCCCTGTCGCACGTCGATCACCTGGCTGAACGTGCCGTTCTTGGAGATTGCCACCTGGTACGAGCGACCGTTGACGTCGACGCGCACAGCGCGGGCGAGCCGCCGCCAGATGTGCTGCACCCTGCCGGTGAGCGTGACCTTGGGTTTTCGCACGGTCTGGCCGTTGTACGGCGAGGTTACGACCAACGCGTTGTACACGTTGAGCGAGGCAGTGCCCCGAAATGGAATGCCGGTGCCGTAGATCGCCGCCGCGTCTTTGTACGCGCGCGTTTGCGGTGCGCGGGTCGGCGGCGTCGCCACCGGGTCGGCATCCCAAAACGCATTGGCCGGCAGTCTGGCCAGGCGGCGCTCGTAGCCGCGCCAGTACGCCCGCGCAAACGCGCGCCAGACATTGGCGCCGTAGTGCACGTGCAAAATGCGCGGCCGATCGATGACGACCCGCGTGCTCGAAGCCAGAAGCTCGCGGTACAGCCGCGACTTGTAGTCGGCATCCGACGGCAGAACGCCGGGCACGGAGCGGTTGCTCTTGACCTTGTGAAACAGCAGTCGCCATGGCACGACGCGCTTGGGCCCGTTGGGATCGCTCCATTGACCGGCCGGGCGAAGGTCGTCGGCGAACAAATAGATCTTGGCGCTGCCATCCTGTTTGTTGTTGGCGCCGAAAAACCGCACGCGCGCCTCGGCAACCACCCACTCGGGCGTCGTGACGCGCACCTCTTTGAATGGAATCGTCCGGACACCGAATTGCTTACCCAGAAAACGCGGATTCGCCCGCTCGCCGTAGCGGAAGCGATACTCGACCACAGCCAGATGATTTTGCTCGCTCAGCCGGTAGCCGAACTCGAATGTCCGAATCGCGTCGAACGGCCCCAGAGCGCCCCATACCTGGCCTTTGAGCACTCCTGCGTGCGTTTTTGCGGAAGCTGTGCTAGCGCATAGGAGCACTACAACTACCGTCACCACCTTGATCCGTGCCATGCGGCAATTCTACGCTCGGTCTGTAGGGGTGCAATGGGTTTCTGGAGACCAACAATGCGCATCGCAGCTGTAAGCCTCGCTGTCGTCATGCTCGTGCACGTCGGCGCGGCAGCGGCACAGCCGGCAATCGCTACCGGATCAAACGACGCACGCGCACGCGCGCTGTATTTCGATGCTCGCACCGCACTGAACAAGGGCCATCACGCCCGCGCCGTCGCCTTGCTCGATCAGGCGATCAAGCTGCTCGGCGAGCGCAAGCGCCGCTTGATGCCCATCCTCGTCGACGCGCTGCGCGGCGCCGGAAAATTCGAGCGCGCGGCACGCGAGGCGACCACGTTTTTGGCGATGAAACCGGTGCGCAAGACCGCCGCGTACAAGCGCATCGCACAGCTGCTGCCACAGCTGCAAAAAACAGCGGCCGCCGAGGCAGCGCGGCGGGCGGCAGACAAGCGGCGGCGCCAGCTCGCCCGTGCGCGTGGCGAACAGACCGCATGGCAGTACGCCAGACGCAGCAACAACTCCAACGGGTACCGCGTCTATATCCAGCGTTTCCCCCACGGCGCTCACCTCGCCGAAGCCCGCCGCCTGCTCCACGAAGCCGAGCAGCGCGAGACCAAGGCGCGCCTCGACCGCGAACGCCGCCAGCGCGAGCAGCGCCAAAAGTACGAACGCCAGCGCAAACAGCGCGAGCTGCGCTACAAGCTGGCGCGCGATCTCAAAAAGGAAGCCGAAGCGGCGCGCAGCTCGACGAGTCTGTACTTTACCGGCGGCATTCTGGCCCTCATCGGCGGCGGAGCCGCGGCGGTATTGCTCGAAGACACGACCCCGCGCATCATCGGTGGCGTCGTGGTCGCCGGTGGCGCCGTGCTGTTGTACCTGGGCCAGTCCAGGGCCAACAAGGCGCGGCGCATGGAGCGCGACGCCGACGATTACCGGCGTGGCCGCAAACCACTGCCCGACGACATGAAACTCTCCGTGGCGCCGTGGCTGGGTCCCAAAAGAGCCCTGGGCATCGCGTTCGGCGGCAGGTTCCGATGACCACGCGCGTCCTGATGTATCACGGGTTGGAGTCGCCAGCCCGGCCGATCGAGATGACCGACCCCGGCGACCTTTTGTACGTGCTGACGGTCGACGCGTTCGAGCGCCACCTCGATTGGCTGGCCCGCGACGGCTGGCGGCTCGCACCACCGGGAGCCGGCGGCGGCCCGCGCACGGCCGTGCTCACGTTCGACGACGGCCACATCACCAACCACCAGCTCGCCCTGCCCTGCTTGCGCCAGCGCGGTCTGACGGCGGCGTTCTTCATCACCACGAACTGGACCGACAGCGAGCACTATATGAGTCGCGACATGCTGGCCGAGCTCGCCGACGCGGGCATGGTGATCGGCTCCCACGGTGCCAGCCACTCGTTTTTGACCGACCTGTCCGACACCGAAGCCATCGCCGAGCTGGAAACCTCGCGCGATCGACTCGCCGACATCGTCGGTGGGCCCATCACCACCATCTCCGCCCCGGGCGGCCGCGTGGACGCGCGCATCGCCCGGCTGATCCGCGCCGCCGGCTACACCGACCTGTACACCTCGGACAACGCGCCCAGCCTGCGGGCGCCCGGCCTGCGCGTCCACGGACGCCTGGCGCTCAAGCGCACCTACAGCGACACCCAGTTCGCGACCATGGTGCGGCGCAATCGCGAACCGGGCTGGCTCGTCAACCGCAGCCTGCGCGTGGCCAAGCGAGTGCTCGGCAATCGCCGCTACCTGGCAGCGCGCGCCGCGGCCTTGCGCGTGCTCGAGCTGCGCAAGCGACGCTGACTAGTACAATTCACGTACTGGGTCGAGCCAACCCATGGGTATGCGTCACCACCGCCTTGGGCGCGCCAACCCCGCGCAGTTTGGGACGTTGTGCGGCGCAGGGGGCTGGCGCAGATTTCGCACTCCTCAGTGGCATGAACCACCGCACGCTGCTCGCATCCCTCGTGACGACCGTCGCCTTGATCCACGCCGCCCCGGTCGCTGCCCAGAACTGTCTTCAGCCGATCGAAGCACGCGCGAATCGGGTGCTGTTCGACGCTCGGTTCGAGCTCGAGCGCAACCGCAGTCTGACCGACGCCTTCGCCAGCTTCAATGCGCTGCAGCGCCGCTGGAATCGGGCTACGTGGGGCACCGCTGCACAGAGCTGCCTGCGCACGCATCCCGAGCTGCTGTTGGCCCATCAACGGCTGGTCAACCGCGGCCGGCCGCTGCTCGCCGGGATTCTTCGGCGCCGCGACCAATTGTGCGAATCGATCGGCCCGGTGTGGCTGGCGCGCTTGACGAACAACATCGACGCGGCGCTGGCACACGGCAACGTGCTATTCGCGCGGGCCCAGAGCGACAAGCTGGCGCGGCTGCTGACCAGCGGTCGATTCTTTCGCAACTGTCCCACGCTGCGACAGCGCGTCGCGCGGTTGCGCAGCGACTACCTGCCGCGCGTCCGGGCCCAGATGCGGATTCCGGGTATTGCGAAGAAACTCGCACAGCAACGTGACGAGCTACACCCGCTGTTCGCCGCCGCCTACCTGCGTGGCGAACACCAGCTGCACGCGCTCGACTCGCTGCTGTCGACGCCACGACAACGCACGGAGATGCGGGCACGGCTGGCAGAATGCGAGAAAACGGCCCGGTTGCTGCGACGCATCGGCGCCAACGACACGACCGCTGTGGGCGGCACACAGCTTGCCCACGTCGAACGCGAGTGTGACGAGCTGGCTGCCGAGCTACCGCACCTGGTGACGGCTGAGGACGCCCATCAGCGTGCCGTAGCAGCGCGGCGGCTGCGACGCTGGGAACGCCTGTCCATCTACGGCAGCCGGATGTGGCGCGTATACAAGCAGCGCGGCAAGCCGAAGCGGCAGCGCTACGACCGCCGCGGTGTGACATGGATCTACGAGCTGAACGCCGGCCGGTGCCTGCAGCTTCGGTTCTCGAAGACGGGTCACTCGCTCGGCCATGACACCTTCCGGTGCGGCCACCTCGCGGCGCGCTAGTCCCTCGTGCCGGAAGTTCGATCCGGGTTGTTCACCCGGCCCCTGTCAGGTGAGGGCCGGGCGAGAACCCCGGGCACGGCGAACTGTGCATTCGCAGGGTAG
>Ga0114931_10008035_pt1 | contig 12826 bp, 11 predicted proteins | sample 2SBtaG_FD_89579 | JGI IMG/M metagenome (GOLD analysis project Ga0114931, IMG submission 89579) | Deep subsurface microbial communities from Kolumbo volcano to uncover new lineages of life (NeLLi) - 2SBTROV14_V59a metaG | ecosystem: Environmental > Aquatic > Marine > Volcanic | place: Kolumbo...
ATAAATGGTAGAGCACCCGGCAGACTATCGGTGGGGAATTACGGCGACAGTTTACCCAATGCATTTAAAACTTGATCCTGATCTTCTTTATGAATTCTCACTATTTCCGTTATTTAGTAAACTGTCATCGTAATCTGGTGGTGGAAAATCGATATTGGTGGCACTGTTGACCGGATTGCGTCAGCCAGTTTCAGGATTATTGCTGTTGACTGATCTGGATTATCATACCTTAGTGTTATGTATCGAGCTGGGGCTTGGTGATTTACTGGAACGCATGCCATCAGGCATGATGCAAACAGTCGGAGAAACCGGCTGGCAACTCTCACACGGAGAACGCGGCCGCGTGTTTCTGGCCAGAGCATTACTGCAAGGCGCCCAGCTCACAGTGCTGGATGAAAGTTTTGCCGCGCTTGATCCGGAAACATTGGCGATCAGCCTTGACTGTGCCAGACGTTACGCAACGACCTTGGTTGTGCTTGCGCATCCGTGAGTGACGTGTCTCGGGACTGTCAATTAGCTGCATTCTTTAATGGTTTACATCTGGGTAGAATAACTGCTGCCCCGCCTTTTTATATGTGCCAATGATTGCCTGGCCTTGCTCGCTGATGACAAAATCAATATATTTTTTGGCAAGATAATATCGGGTATACGGGTATCGTTTCGGGTTCACTGCCATAATATGGTAAGGGTTGAACAATACTTGATCGTTTTCAAAAAGGATTTGCAAATCAATCTTATCCTGAAATGCGATATACGTGCCTCTGTCGCTCAATGTATAAGCCTGTTTTTCATCGGCGATAGTCAGAACAGCCCCCATGCCTTGCCCAGCAGAGAGATACCATGCGCCTGATGGATTCACGCCTGCGAGTTGCCATAATTGACGTTCTTTTTTATGCGTGCCTGAATCATCACCTCTGGATACAAAATCTGCCTTAGCTGCACTGATTTTTTGCATGGCTTTGGCTGCTGATGCAGCTTTTTTGATGTGAGCAAGGTCGGTTTTTGCGCCAAGCAGGACAAAATCATTATGCATGACTGCCGTGCGGTCAACGCCAAAGCCGTCAGCGACGAATTTTTTTTCAGCACGGGGCGCATGAACGAAGACGATATCAACATCACCGTTTCTCCCAAGTCGTAAAGCTTTGCCCGTACCAACCGCAATTACATCTACGCGGATATGATGTTGTTGTTCAAAAACGGGATTTAATACTGCAAGTAAACCTGAGTTTTCGGTACTCGTGGTGGTTGACATTCTTAATACCTGCTCGGCATTGACGATTCCATTGATAAAGAATGCAAGTAGTAGCGTAAACATTTTTATTCGATGATTCATTGTTGTTCTCCAGAACATAGACTTGTGTGAGTAGTCAATTAAAATTTCACCGTCATCTGCGAATAGGCGTAGGTTGCGTTACCTTTGCCTGCCTTGCTCATAAGATCACCGGCGAATAAATGCGCGACGCCAGCTTCAAGTTGCAGGTGTTTTGACAATACTTGCCAACGTAAGCTCGCCTCGATTTGGGTGCCGATATAAGCCTGGTTACCTTTGATTCCCGCTGTCGTCCAGAGATCCGCTGTTGAAGCCAGCCAATAACCACGAACGACAAACATGGTTTTAAGTGACTTGAGTGGACGCATTTTTAAACGCAACCCTGGTGAGTGAAGATTGCTGCGCGCAAACGCGCCGTAAATACTGGTTGGTCCAAAGTCAAAACGGCGCGCGCCAAACAAGGTGTTGAAGCGATTGTTTTCGCCATCGTTTGGGCTATCGTCACCACTGGCATAGTCGTATTGCAGGATTAACCGCGGAGACCAGACGCTGTTAGATTGATAGCCAAATTCTGCATGGTGAAAAAAAGCCACGTGATCGAGTGTCTTGCTGGGGGCGCTGGATAACCTTGAATGCCCCAGTTGATAGACCGATTCAAGCTGGTAATCAAACAGTTGGTTCGCCGGTTTGCGCCACACGCGAAATCCAAAGGTATACAAGCTTAGGTTTTTAACAGTTTTTTTCTGTTTCTCCCGGTCAAGACCAAACAAGAAAACTTCACCCTGATCAGTTTGGGTGAACAAATTCTGATGGTAGTCAAGCCCCCAGAAACGAGTCGTGGTTCGTTCTGAATCAAAACGCGGATGATTGTTGCGAATATCACCTTGGACTCGGCGCTCGACTGGAAAGGTATAAAACGCACGAAACCCCTGATCCTGATAATTCCATTGCCAGTCAATACCAGTAAACGCGTTGATGGTATTCCGAAAACGGTTGCGCGCGACCAGCCTGCGACTGCCAACATCCATGGTGATGCGCCCCAATCGCAACAGGCTTTGACTGTTCTTTAGTCCAATATCATTTACTGGCACTTCGAGATACGCTTGTAGCAGCTCAAGTGGATTGGCAATGGTCGTGGTTAATCGTTTGCTGTTGGTTGCAGTTCCGGAATCAGCCAGGCTGATGCGTGAGTCCTGCATCTCGGCTCCAATCGTAAATTGATTGAGATCCATGCGAACGCGCGCCAAAGTCCGAAACACCAATGCCTGATCGCCACCGTTGCCAGGCAAGCCGTTGGTTTTGGCGCGGTATTGTCCGTCAAGCGTTTCATAGCGAATTCTGTGGTTAATCGAAATGTTCAGCCAATCAGGCAGTCCAAAAACACTGTCTGACCGATGTGCAACCAGATGATCTGCGTGACAGGCAACACTGAGAACTGCCAGCAACACCCCTGCATAGTGATTAATAATGGATAACTTTATCATATTTTCAGTGAGTTATTATTTTGAAAGTTCAATTATAATGTGCTTGGTTAACTGGGTAAATAGGTAAAATATTACAATATTAGCGATGTCAGAAATCAAACTAAACTATGGATTGAAAACCGGCTTGATGATTGATCATCAGCGGTATGAACTGGATAGCGTGCTGCAGTTATTACATGCAGTTAAAAAACAGGGAAATCTGCGCGCGGCAGCAGACAGCTGTGGTTACTCCTACCGCAAGGCATGGAATCAACTCAAGGAACTGGAAAGCCAGCTTGGTTTGGCGCTAGTTGAGATGCGGCGTGGACGGGGAACGCAATTAAGTGCGCTTGGTCAAAAACTTGCCAACATTGATCAAGACAATAAACAAGATTTTAATGAACAACTCGGCATCGCAGCTAAACAAGCAACGGCGTCTTTACAATGGATCTTGTCGGGAACCCGACCGTTAAGAATTGTTGCGAGTGATTCAGAAATACTGCACAAACAACGTCAGCAAGATCATGGACTGGATTTACACGTTGATGGAAGCGGCCAGGCGCTTGCTGCTTATTTTCACGGTCAATGTGACGCCGCCGGTTTTCATATTGCAACCGGAATTGATCAGAAGCAATTTGAAATTTACGATCAATATCTCAATCGAAGCAGTGATCGGTTCGTTTTGCTTGAACAACGCCGTCAAGGATTGATGAGTCGTCCCGAGCACCCGGTGGATTCATTTCAGCAAATCGTTGACCAGAATCTGGTTTTTGTTAACCGGCAAAGCAATTCAGGAACCCGGTTGTTACTGGAACGACAGTTGAAGCAACACGGTATCAACCCGGAGCAATTAAATGGCTATTATCACGAAGAGCATACCCATCTGGCCGTTGCCAGTCTGATCGCAAGTTGCCAGGCAGATACAGGCCTTGGGGTGCAAAGCGTTGCGAATCGGTTAAAGTTATATTTTTCACCTGTTGTCAATGAATATTACTTTCTGGTTTTCAAGACAATGACCAAACAACTACAACAATTACTGGATCGATTGAATCAACAACATGCCAGAGAGATAATGAATTACAGTGAATTTCTAAAAATGTTTGAGTAGCGAAACTATAATGATAATTTCTTGGTTTTTTGGTCATCAGTTTTTTTAGTGCTCGTTTGAGCCCGAATAGAACAGCTCCCCCCCCCCCGCGCCTTCGCATCTCGAGACTCGGAAAAGTGGTGTTTAGGGCAAGTCTTTCTAGACAGAATGAACAAGATTAACAGAATTTTTTCTTGACTATTTTATCTTGTTAATTATCTAAATTCTGTCTAAAACTCATTCTGAGTTAATTAGTAAAAGAAGACAGATTTATTACGGATATTTTGATGGTGTTCGAGCGTCAGTAAATCATTGTCTCCCGTGACAATGCAATCAGCGTTGACAGCAATGGCTGCTGCATTTACATGGTCATCATCCGGATCACGATAAACAGGTGTTATTCAGACAATGGACGTTTAATAGTCTGTACTGACAGTTTGGAATAGTCTGATCTTGTGGTACAGGCTGAAAAGCTGAAGGCCGCAACAACTATTTATTTTGTGGATTCTGCCTAAAACTTATTTTTTTGCGATCTTGATTGACTGATCAGTCATTGGATTTACCGGTGGGATATCGCTGATCACTGCAGAAATTCGCAATCCTTTGCCGCCTAATCGGTGGTCATAAATGGACATATACGAGAGCACTGCTTTGACGTAAGCTCGGGTTTCATTGAACGGGATTGCTTCGACCCAGATATCAGCGGGTATCGATTGTGACTCAGGCCGCCAGCGATCGACGCGATGTGGACCTGCGTTGTAGGCGGCTGCGACCATGGCAAGATTATTGGCGTAACGGTCAGATAACTGTTTGAGGTAGGTTGTTCCGTAACGCAAGTTGATTTCAGGTTGGTAGAGTTGTCTTGCTGAGCGCCAGCGATCATTTAACTTTCGCGCCAGCATCCTGCCGGTTCTGGGCATGATTTGCATTAAGCCGCGTGCCCCAACTCTGGACGAAACATTGGCTCGAAAGGCGCTTTCACGGCGGATAACGCCATATACCAGGGATGGATTGAGTTGAACAGCTGCAGCGTGTTTTAAAACCTGGTTCTTATAAGCCAGCGGGAAGCGTAATTCCATATCGCTCCAGTGCTTGGCGCGCGCTGCAGTGATAATCGCGACATCATCCCAACCCCATTGCTTGGCCAGGCGGGCGGCGGCCAGAAGTTCTGATTGTTCAAGTCGTTGTGACGTATACCACCACAAACGCCGTGCATCCAATTCGTGGCCGACTGTCAAAAATTCTTTCATGGCCTGAAATGGCCAGGATTGTGATAACTGTTTGAGTGATTGAGTTGACACATCGATTGGACTGTTGTTAAACGCATAGTCTCGCTTGATCTGGTCTGCGGCCAAAAAACCGTAGAAGTCGCGTTCGTCGGCGATTTTCTGGTAGAGCTTGTTCGATGCTTTATGTTGTCCGAGCTCAGCGAGCGCACGTGCTTTCCAGTATTGCCAGCGTGGCGTTTGTTTTTCTTGCTCAGTGAGTCGATTGATTGCCTCGTTGACGCAATGCCATTCCTGAGTCAGCAAAGCGGAACGAACTCGCCAGGCACGCGTATCTTCGTTATCCTGATCTTCTGTCAGAGAGAAAAGTGTTTTGAGTGCGTCGGGATGTCGGCGTCTGACCAGCGTGAGCGCCAGTTGTCTGACGAGATGCGTTTGTTGAGAGGCATCGAAACTGAAATGCTGTTTTCCTTCATTCCAGAGGCTGACAGCCAGATCCGGATTTTTTCTTGCCAGACGCTCAAGCCCTCGCAGAAAGATTTCACTCTGGAACTGATTATTGGCTGGCCATGATTTCCATTGAGGCAAGTAAGTCTGTGGTGAATGGTAGACTTTTAGCCAAAGTGCCGCTTTTTTTGTAAGACTGCTGGGCAGTGATTTTTTCAGATAGCGGGCGAACGACACATTGCCGGCACGCATCGCCAGCCCGAAACGTTGCCAGACGAGATCGCTTGTGAGTTTTTTCTGTTGCTTGAGCAGAGTGAATAAATGATCACATTCAGCGGGCTGGGAGCGTCCGGTTAACCAAAGTTGTCGCGCGCCAGCCAATGCGGCTTCGGTGTTCCCGGTTTTATGCAAAGCCCATTGATATTGACATTGCAGCTTTGTGTTGCTGGTATGCTTATAAAGCGCGATAAAAGTGTTCCATTGATGCTGTGATGCGAGCAGAGCGAGCTGATTGTTTCTCAATGAACGCGCATAAGGTGTATTGGCATGGTTTTTCAGGAATAATCTGACAGCATTGAGCGCGTTTTTTTTGCCTAATAAGAATTTATACTGTAAGTATGGTTGAAGCGGGTAATTTTCGAGTTGAGTCTGAATTTTCAGGAATTGTGAGGCTTGCCCTTTGCTGATGGCGTTTTTCGCATCGGTAAATAACTGGCGTTGCTGTTCCAGCGAGAGGCTGTTGGCTTGAGTGCTCAAAACCATCAGTATCACAGTCAGTCCAAGCTGGGCGAGCGTTTGTAACAAACCTTGTTTTATCATTAGTTGTGGTTAATGTGTTGTGCGTGGATTGCACGCAAATACAATGTAAACGTATTTCAGAGACATTCAACTGAAATAACAGTTGCGCTTACAGTTATAGCACAAATCCGGATGATTATCGCTGCACCCTGTTTAAGCAAGGCTACCTGGATAATTGCAAACCATCGGCTTATCACTGAATCTGACAAATAATAACTTGATCTTTGATAAGGCTGCGTTTGCGATTTTATCGTAAGATTTTCCTATCGTTTCTTTAAGGAGATTGTTATTCACAAGTCAACAAACACGCTTGCGTATGATTGGTCTTACATTCGCAAGATTGCTTTCCAACATCGCAGTCAATTAATTACTGCAAACTTGCTGGCATTGTGTGCAATGCTGTTTAGCGTTCCATTGCCTCTGCTCATGCCGTTGATGGTTGATGAGGTTTTGTTGAATCAGCCGGGGCCAGTGATTGCTGCGTTGAATTCGGTGTTGCCAGGCGAGTGGCAAGGTCCGGTATTTTATATTTGCAGTGTCTTGATTCTGACCCTGGTATTGCGACTGATCTCAATCATTCTCAATGTGTTGCATGGGATGTTGTTTACCCGGATTTCCAAAGATGTGATTTACAGAATCAGGGTTGGATTGATTCGGCGCCTGCAACAAATTTCCATGGTTGAATACGAAACCCTGGGCAGCGGAAACATTATTACCTATCTGGTGACAGATCTTGATACGGTTGATGAATTTATCAGCGGTACAATCAGCCGTTTTATTGTTGCCAGTTTCATGATTATCGGTACAGCAACCATTTTGCTGTGGATGCACTGGCAACTGGCATTATTTATACTGTTTCTCAATCCACTGGTGATTTTTATTACCATGGGCATGAGTAAACGCATCAAGCAATTGAAACAAAAACAAAATCATGCATATGGGGTGTTCCAGCAAAGCCTCACTGATACACTTGAAGCGATTCATCAGATTCGTTCCAGCAACCGCGAGCAATACTATCTTGGGCAATTGATTGAGCATGCGCGCGATGTCAAACAGCATACAGTCAATTTTATCTGGAAAAGTGATGCGGCGAGCAAGCTCAGTCACTTGATTTTGTTATTTGGTTTTGACGTATTCAGGGCGATTGCCATGTTTATGGTGTTGTTTTCAGGATTAACCATCGGCAAAATGCTGGCAGTGTTTGGCTATCTCTGGTATATGATGGCGCCGGTTCAGGAGTTGCTGAACATCCAATATGCTTTCTTTAGCGCCAATGCAGCGTTGCAACGGCTGAATGAATTATTTGAGTTGCAGGAGGAGCCGCATTATCCGCCGCTTGAAAACCCGTTCCTACAGCCATCCAAAACCAGCCGGCAGGCTGTCGGAATTGAACTTCGAAACGTTTATTTTGCTTACGGTGAAGGTCCGTCGATTCTTAACGGCATTACCTTAACCATCCAGCCAGGTGAAAAAATCGCTCTGGTTGGCGCCAGCGGCGTGGAAAATCAACCTTGATCAGTGTCTTGATTGGCTTGTATCCGCCAACCTCAGGAAGTATTTTGTACAACGGCATTGCTGTCGATCAAATCGGCCTTGATGTGGTGCGTCAACATGTCGCGACTGTTCTGCAACATCCGATCTTGTTTAATGACAGCATACGCGCCAACCTGACTATGGGGGAGGTGCATGCTGACATGCCATTATGGGATGCGTTACGCATTGCTCAGCTGGATGAGATTGTTGCCGCGCTTCCACAAGGTCTGGATACCATTGTTGGCCGGTTTGGTATGCGCTTGTCCGGCGGGCAACGCCAGCGCCTGGCGATTGCGCGGATGATTTTACGCGATCCTGAAATCGTCATCCTTGATGAAGCCACTTCCGCGTTGGATACGGCGACAGAACAAGCGCTGCATGCAGAGTTGCGGTGTTTCCTGCAGAACCGTACAACAATTATTGTCGCTCACCGACTCAGCGCAGTTCGCCAGGCTGACCATGTGTATGTGTTCGAAGATGGCGCAATCTGCGAACAAGGTAATCATCAACAATTGATACAAAAAAACGGATTGTATGCCAGACTATATGGAGAACCACAACACGCCATAACCTGAGTATCCTGATTCGAACCAGCATTATGATAAACGTCGATCTCCACACCCATACCAGCGCATCCGACGGCAGATTGACTCCGCGAGCGCTGGTGCAGCTGGCCCACGACTGTGGAATCACCACCTTGGCAATTACTGACCACGATACTACTGCAGGCTTGCTGGAAGCACGGCATCAAGCGCAACAACTTGATTTGCGCCTGATCGCAGGGATTGAACTCTCAGTCAGCTGGAGCCAGACAGTGATTCATATTGTCGGGTTAAATATTAATCCAGAATCCTTGTCCCTGGTGCAAGGTACCGCGGAGCTAAGAGAACGACGCGAGCTCAGAGCGCAAAAAATTGGTGATTCACTGGCCAAAATTGGCTTTAAGCAAGCGTATGCCGGCGCTAAAATGCTGGCTGGCGAGGCGACCATCACCCGTTCTCATTTCGCTCAATATCTGGTTGATCAGGGCTGTGCCAAAGAGGTCTCGAAAATTTTCAAACATTACCTGGTGCGTGGAAAACCAGGCTATGTCGCGACGCAATGGGCAAGTCTGGAAGACGCTGTGAGCTGGATTGCAGAGGCTGGCGGGATCGCCGTTATCGCGCATCCGCACCGATATAAAATTGGCAGTCAAATGTTTCAGAATCTGTTGAACGACTTCAGGCAATGTGGGGGACAGGCAATTGAAGTTGTGAGTGGCAGCAGTACCCCAAAGGACACAAACAAATTCTGCAGACTGGCTCAACGGTTTAACCTGTTTGTGTCGGTTGGTTCTGACTACCATGGCCCACATCAAAACTGGAATGGATTGGGGCAATTATCGTCATTGCCAGACTATGTGGAGCCTGTGTGGAACAATTTTCAGGACACGACCTTTACTTTGTGCCATTAGGAAACAGTCACTGTACCTGTCGAACTCTGGAAACAGGTTTGCGATCTCATCATTTCTGGAATTGCGCAAGCTGGCCAATGCTGATATCCATGTATTTTCTCCAACCTGGCGCAGAGTGCATGAATGCTGGTTGTGCCGCTAGGAGGCTGTCCGAGAATAGAAGCCGTCGCGAGGGAAAGCTGATTTGAGTCACATTTTCCCATTATTTGGGGCGAATAGTTGCGCTATTTAACGAAAATAAGGGGGAAATGTGGCCAAACTCAGCTTTTCCGCAGTAGGTTCTCTGTTCTCGGACAGCCTCCTTGCCCATATGTGTTACCAAAAACATTCTAAGTCATTGAATATTGATTGAGAAGGTTTTGTCTGCATTCCCACGGTGGGAACGAGCAACCGGAACTCCCGGAACAGTTCTGTTACCTCCGGCTTCGAGTGAATCTACAAACAAGCTCAAGGCTTCAGGGTGGAACAGCTTCTCCAGAAATCGGTGTCACTCTATTCAATCTGAGTTAAATAATCTTGCGTTTTTAGAAATGCTTTTAATATACAAGGGTGGGCAATTTTTTCTGTCCACCATAATGGTAACCTCGACGGTGGGCAAAAAAACCTCACACACCCTACGCAAACATACGATTTTTGTGGATTGACATGCCAAATTACCGCCGTGTGAATACACCGGGTGCATGTTGTTTCTTTACCGTTGTAACGTTTCGACGGCGGACTATTTTGACCGATGTTCATTGCCGGTATTGGTTACGTAAGGTGACAACCAATACCCGGAACCACCCTTTTCCATTAATGCCATGGTATTGCTTCCGGATCATCTGCAAAAACGAATAATACAGCGCGGTAATGTGCTGTCGTTTCCTTGACAATTTCGCGCAGCCGTATGTTTTCCGTTAAACTTAACAGATGTTTTATCTTGATTTATTCAGGGAGCTTACACGTTACGAGGTTAGATATCTATTAGTTGGTGGTCTTGCCATGAACCTGCATGGGGTACCACGGATGACGATGGACGTTGACATTATTCTTGTCCTGGATGATCGAAACCTTGATGCTTTCATGCAGGTTGCGCAGGTCATGCGATTAACGCCGGCTATTCCAGTCATTCTGGATGAGATGCGTGATCCTGAAAAAAGACAACAGTGGATGGATGAAAAAAATCTTGTCGCTTTACCATTACGCTCGATGGATAGTATGGCCAGGGCTAATTTGTTCTCATTCTGCACCTTATGCCAGACAAGGCTTTTTAGCATTATTTGTAATTTTTAAATAATCTAAAACAGCTCGCGTATTTTTATTCAACTGCCTCATTTTTTTCGTAATACCTTGAATCGCTTTCGATTTAATTAACCCAATCACAAAGCGCCTAATCCGCGTCATGTTTTCAGGGCCATAACCAGTGCGAATGGTTGAACGGTCTTCATCAAATACCCAGTCAATCATATAATGACTGACTTCAACAGACCAATGTCCCCGCACTTTATAGAGAATCGTTTTTGGACTGGCTTGTTTTTTTGATCGACTGGTCACCCCGAAAGCAGTTACCAACGAGGTTATCCCCGTTTTTTTATCGGTGATTTCGCGCTCTATGCGGTAAACCTGAGCAACATGTGGAAATGTTAGATAGTCATTTAATCCAGAACAGACCCAAATTCTTCGCATCTCAATGCGCCCATGCTCTAAACTCACCTGATCTTCATAATCTGCGGGATGACTAACCGTTGAGAAATACGTTTCGATTTCATCCAACAAAGTGGGCTGATTGGCTTTGACACTAAAATAATAATGGGCTTTTCGCTGTTCAACCAGATACTGGGCAAAGGCTGTCTGTGTATGCAGCGCATCACTGGTAATATCCTTATTGCGAATGGGCAATGTATCGAGTAAGAGGGGAGCAAATTTTATTTCATTGGTTTGCTTGACTTCATCAGAGCCATTTCCAACCGGCAACGTCCCTACTTTTTTTGGCGTAGCAAATGCCTGTACGATGACCAACGGCGCTCATGATCTGTGTCTGACGTCCTTTTTCATCGATGGCATTGCACATGACTTTGCCAACAATCGCCAAGGAGCTATCGTCTTGGGCATACGCTTTGTTCCAGGCTGTGAATGCCAATTCAAGCTCACTCGGATCGACTCTGACCAGCAGGTTTCTAAAAATGCTAAGACTGGGCACTACGTATCGCCCGTTGTCATAACGACAGCGAAAATGCGCTCTGGATGTTTGAGTTAAACTGTCTGCCCAGTCTGAAATCGATTCATAGCTTCGCATACCACAGAGGACGGCGGCTGTGGCAATCCCTAAAACCGTTGAAAGTCTGTGCCGTCGCCCCTGGGTTCGACGAGGATCATCGATTTCGTTGAAGAAATCAGGTAGCGAGCGCATTTGATCCGCTGTTATGTTCATTTTTACTTCACCTAACTTAAACTGTGGATTCAATTGAGGGTGAGATAAAACACGTTGCGCCCGACGATGAAGCGCTTTAACAAAAATCAGTTTCCTGACTTCTGTTTGAGCCGAGTAGCCCTGTGTTGTTCGACGAAATCCTTTGGTTGAGCCAATTGCTTGCCAATTACTGGCTCTGTAGACACCACCGTGAAACCGCTGTGGATCAACAAAGGTCTCCACCAGCAAAACAGGATGTCTATATTTTAGCATCCAGTCGCTGGATAAGCGCTTCAGGCAACGTGAAAGAATGTATGACCCCAGGTTGTTAACCTGTTTCTCGGTCAGGATTAAAAAGCGGCTGTTATTGGCAATCAGTTTTAACCGTCCTGTCTGATGCCGATAACGCCAGCCGATCCACCGGTCACGGTCTGCGCACTTTAAAGCCGCTGCTGAAAAACTAATTAACGCAACCCATTGCGTTTCATACGTTGCGACATACCAGAGGGTTTCACCAATTTTTGGAATCGCGCCCAAATAATGATGAGATTCCATTCGCTGCCGGTACTGTGACTCTTCCTGTTTTAGGATCGGTCGGACAGTGAGTTGATTTAGCTGCATAGTTCTATCTCAATTTAACGAGAAAAACTATACCTGTTTATCATCTATTTGTCCAATTTGTATGTTAACTCCGTGCTATGATTGCTCTGGATGAATAGAACGAATTAGCCCTGTTGCAATCACTGTTTGGCCTTGACATCACCCGCCAGCGCTTTTATACCTTCATGGCGTCTCCCTGTTTGTCCTGGAATGCGCTCTGGACACGCATCTGGCAGTCAATACCAGACCCGTTAACGGATGGACGATTGCTCATCGCTCTGGATGATTCAGTGAATAACAAATGTGGTCGTCACATCTTCGGCTGTGGCTTCTTTCATGATCATACAGCCAAGTTGAACCAGCCGGCTTATCCTTGGTCACAAACCAGTGTTTGCATTGGTCTACTCAAACTGATTAAGGGCCGCTGGTGTTGCTTGCCGCTGGCGTTTCGCTTTTATCTGATGAAGGCCATGATTCAAGCACAGACTGTGACCACTCAAATCGCCGGAAGATCGGTGCCTTTTCAGTCCAAAATGACACAGGCCGCTGAGATGCTTCAA
>Ga0114931_10008036_pt1 | contig 12824 bp, 14 predicted proteins | sample 2SBtaG_FD_89579 | JGI IMG/M metagenome (GOLD analysis project Ga0114931, IMG submission 89579) | Deep subsurface microbial communities from Kolumbo volcano to uncover new lineages of life (NeLLi) - 2SBTROV14_V59a metaG | ecosystem: Environmental > Aquatic > Marine > Volcanic | place: Kolumbo...
GGTCTCGGTGGTTTGCAGATGGAGTGGCGGGATATGTTGGTGATACTGGCGGTGCTCTCCATCGGCCTGGGGAATGTCATTGCCATCGCCCAGCACAACCTCAAGCGCATGCTGGCCTATTCGACGATTTCTCATGTGGGCTTTCTTTTTCTGGGCATACTCAGTGGTACGCAGGACGGTAATGCCGCGGCCATGTTTTATATTCTGGTCTATTCCCTGATGTCCCTGGGGGCTTTTGGTATGATCATTCTGCTCAGTCGTGCCGGATTCGAGGCTGATAATATCGAGGATTTCAAGGGGCTCAATGAGCGCAGCCCCTGGTTCGCCTTCATCATGATGATTCTGATGTTTTCCATGGCCGGGGTGCCGCCCACGGTAGGTTTCTACGCCAAGCTTGCCGTGTTGAGTGCCGTCGTGGATGTCGGCCTGGTCTGGCTAGCAGTATATGCGGTGATCCTTTCCGTCATTGGTGCTTTCTACTACCTGCGTATTATCAAGCTCATGTATTTCAACAAGGCGGAAGACCATTCGCCACTGGAAAGCCAGTATGATATGCGTGCGGTGATGAGTGCCAACGGCCTGGTGGTTCTGGGGCTGGGGATCTTTCCCGGCGCGCTGATGGCCTTATGCACCGCCGTGATGAGATAGCTCCGGACGGCTTAGTCCGGGTTCGGGCCTCAGTGCGGCACCATACTGTCTATCCAGTCATCACAGCATTACCAGACCCATCATGTGGCAAGCATGCGCATCCTGATTAGCAATGACGATGGTTACCGGGCGCCGGGGCTGGCTTGCCTGGCCGCTGCCTTGAGCGACTATGGCGACATTGCTGTCGTGGTGCCCGATCGTGATCGTAGTGGTGCCAGCAACTCACTCACTCTGGAAAACCCTATTCGCGCCACCCCCATGGATAATGGCTTTATTCGTGTCAATGGGACGCCCACGGATTGTGTTCACCTGGCGATCACCGGCTTGCTTGAAAAAGAGCCGGATATGGTCATTGCCGGTATTAATGCCGGCGCCAATCTCGGTGATGACGTGTTCTATTCGGGCACGGTGGCAGCCGCGATGGAAGGGCGTTTCCTGGGATTTCCGGCGATGGCGGTCTCTCTGGCAGGGAGCACCAACGAGCACTATGCCTGCGCCGTCAGGGTTGTGGAAAAGTTGCTGCAGGGCCTGTTAACTGCCGCTTTGCCTGCGAATAGTATTCTTAATATCAATGTGCCTGATGTACCCTGGGAGGAACTTTCAGGATTTCAGGCGACCAGGCTGGGGCATCGACACAAGGCCGAGCCGGTGATCAGGGAAAGAGACCCACGTGGCCGCCCCATCTACTGGGTAGGGCCATCGGGGGCGGAGCAGGATGCCGGGCCAGGCACTGATTTCCATGCGATCAGAAACCGTTATGTGTCTATTACACCTTTGCAGATCGATCTGACCCGCCATGGCGCCATTGAGATGATGGGGCAATGGCTGGAGGGGATCAGCGAGCAATGAGCGCAAGACTGCAGGGTATCGGTATGACCTCACGGCGTACCCGCAATCGCCTCATCGAGCGTCTGGCAGGGGATGGGATCGCCGATATCCGTGTGCTTGAAGCCATGCGTCAAACGCCGCGGCATATTTTTGTTGACGAGGCACTGGCCAGCCGTGCTTATGAAGATACCGCCTTGCCGATCGGTCATGGACAGACAATTTCGCAACCCTATATTGTCGCCCGCATGACTGAGGTATTGCTGCGGGACGGTCCGTTGAACCGGGTTCTGGAGATCGGCACGGGCTCGGGTTATCAGGCTGCCATTCTGGCGCATCTGGTTGCCGAGGTGTATACCCTGGAGAGAATTGAAGCCTTTCTGCGCAGGGCCCGCAATTGCTTTTATGAACTCAGGTTGCGCAATATCCATATCAAATATTCCGATGGCACCCTGGGATGGCCTGGTTATGCGCCTTTCGATGGCATCATTGCTACCGCTGCACCCGCCGATATTCCCGCTGCACTCCTGGAGCAGCTGGCCGTGGGGGGCGACTGGTGATTCCAGTAGGCCCTCAGGGGGCGCAGCAGCTGAAGCTGATTACCCGCACCGCTCATGGTTATGAACAAGCGGTGCTGGAGACGGTCAGTTTTGTACCCATGTTGGCCGGCAGTCATTGAAGCTTTATCGCGGCAACGCGACTGCCGTAGCCTTATGCCCCTGGGTGGGGAACAGCACAGGCGAGTATGCAGGCTGCGGGGATAATCCCTGATTCATGACACTGTTTTCATCTCTTTATGACAAAGTGCTTGTTTGGGCGGCTCACCGGCATGCCTGCTGGTATCTTGCCGCGTTGAGCTTTTCCGAGGCCTCTTTTTTCCCGATTCCCCCCGATATTATGCTGGCGCCCATGAGCCTGGCGAAACGGGAACAGGCCTGGTTTTATGCCGGCCTGACGACGCTGGCGTCGGCCTGTGGCGGGGTGGCGGGTTATTTTATCGGCCTGCTGGCCTTCGATTTCATTGCCCCCCTGATCCACAGTGCCGGTTACTGGCCGGCTTATCTGCAGATCAGAGCGTGGTTTGATCAGTGGGGATTCTGGGCGGTGTTTATCGCCGGTTTCACACCCATTCCTTACAAGGTCTTCACCATCACCTCCGGGGCGGTCTCCATGGTCTTTATTCTCTTCGTCGTGGCTTCCATTATCGGGCGGGGTTCGCGGTTTTTTCTGGTGGCCGCGCTGATTTACTATGGTGGGGAAAATATGGATCGTTTCCTGCGTCGTTATATTGACCGCGCGGGCTGGGTATTGCTGCTTATCGTCATTGGAATCTATTTTTTGGTGCGATGAAACGAGCTTTGCTGATGATATTGGCCGTGGTGCCTGGTTTGTTGCTGCTGGGTGCCTGCGGTTCTCTGGGTAGTTATCACCGGGTGACTCAGGGCGAGACCCTATATTCGATCAGTTGGCATTATGGTCTGGATTACCGCAAGGTGGCTGCCTGGAACCATATCTCTCAACCCTATGTCATCCATCAGGGAGAGCGCTTGCGTATCAGCCCCCCTGCTGCCACCAGCCCGATCCGGCAGCCGGTACGACAGTCAATGGTCAAACCGAAGCCGGCATCCCGGCCTGCACCTGCGCGCCAGGCTTCCACACCCTTGCAGCGCCTGGAAAATAAGTTGCACGGCAGGCGAAAAATCGTCTGGAACTGGCCTGCACAGGGTGTCGTGATCAGGAAATTCTCGACGACAGGCAGCAAGGGTATCGATATTGCCGGAAAAAAAGGCGCTCCGGTGAGGGCGGCGGCCGGTGGCCGGGTGGTCTATAGTGGCAGCGGCCTGCCGCACTACGGCAAACTCATCATCATCAAGCACAACGATAAATATCTTAGTGCTTATGCACATAACAGCCGCTTGCTGGTAAAAGAAGGCGTTCTGATCAAAGGGGGGCAGCAGATCGCTGTTCTGGGTCGTAGCGGTACCGCGGTCCCGCGGCCAATGTTGCATTTCGAGATTCGCGCCGATGGTGCACCGGTGGATCCGCTACATTATCTGCCGACTGGCAAGGCGCGGGGAAAGCTTACTTCCCATTAGTCCGGGTGCCGGTCGGTATCGGTATGCCTACACCATTAACAGGGCCGCGGCGAATTTACGCTGGTCTGACATCAGGATATTATAGGTACGGCAGGCTGCGCCGGTATCCATGACTTCGAGGCCGATTCCCTTGTCGATGAGTGGGGCAAGCAGTGCCAGGCTCGGCCAGCGAATGGTGCCGCCGCTGCCGAACAGAACAATTTCGATATCCAGTTCGCTCAGCAGGGCGAAGTGTTCGCGATCCAGTTCTGCGAAGCTTTGTGGAGGCCAGTCCCTGATGATTTGGCTGGGCATCAGCACCACACTGCGGGTCAGGGTTTCGCGGCGTACCGGAATCTGCAGGCGGCGAATGTTATCCGCGGGCTCTGCCACAGCATCCTCATCCAGCACCTGTGGTATGGTGATCGTGATTTCACCGTGTGTATAGGCATGAATGCCATAGTTTTGCAGATTACGATCAATAGTGAACTGCATACCGGTTAAGCTGATTATATGACAGAGAAAGGCAGCCGATGGTTTGGCACCTCGACCATTCTAGGGCCTGTGCACGGTGATGACAAGCCACAGGACGGGGCGCGATAGTATCCGCTGTGGGCCGGAAATGATACCGCCCTAATGCGGTGCCTTACTGAAAGTGATATCGCCATAGTATGCCGTGGCGCGCTCGCCAGTATCGTCGCTATCGGTCATGATGGCGACGTCGTTAATCAGTGGTGGCGGGGTACCGAATGCCTGGAGGTAATCCTGATAGATATTCCTTCTTAGCGTAACCCATTTCCCTAACTGCGCTTTACCACTATTCACGACAATCATTTGAGTGAACCCGGTATAGGCGTTGACCGTTATGGCTCCGACCGGCGCCTTGTTTGCCCAGACATAGTTAATGGCCGCAGCGGGAATATCTCCCAGCAGCAGACGGGCGGCCCGGTATTGCATCCTTTTGATGAATCCCAGTTTGTCCGCTTCATATTGGAAGGTGATATAAAGCCGCGCCGGGTAATCATCACCACGTCGGGAATGGATGTCGCTCTTTTTAATGAGTTTCTCGATGCGCCAGCGCCACTGAACGAGGGGATATTCCCCGGGGTCGATCGAGATCCGGCGGAGTAGTCCGGAGGCAGCTGCCTGGCTGACGGCCTTAATCACGGTGGTGTCCCCATCCCGGATCAGGGTATAGCGGCTGTGCCGGGGGACTTTCTTGAAGCTCAGCACTTCCCAGCCCGGTGGCGTGGTCTGGCCGAGGGGCAGGGAAGAAAAGTGGCCGACGACGAGTTTTGATGTTGCCATCGCTGCGGATGGCACGAGCAGTACTACCAACAAGGCATACCGTGGCAGGCGACTCAATGGCAGATAAGGGCACATGGGTTGTGTACTATCCGTCTGTCTTTTTTTGTGCCTTTTTATGCCCGGCTTCTTGGGCGTCAGGGTAAACCAGTCATCCGCAGTAATTTTGTGGAAGTAATCGGCTTCCTCTACCAGCAGGTGAGAGGTGGTTCTGGGGACTGCCGCGATTTCAACCCTGACTCCCTCAAATTTCAGGTGGTTCACCAGCTCGATAAAGTCGGAATCACCGGACATGATAATGATGGTGTCAACCTTGCTGGCCAATTGCATGGCCTTGATGGTGAGGGGGATGTCTGCGCTCTTGTGGCAGGGACGTACGGAACCGTGATAATTGGCATAAAGGCGCTCCTGAAGCTTGACCGAGATCTGCTTGCCTTCACGGAAATAAATCAGCCGGTTCAGCCCCCGGTTGCCCAGTAATTTAGGCACCAGGGTATCAAAATTCACCATGGTCTGGGGATCGTCGGTCTCGGTATGGATGCTGCGTTCCAGATTATTACCGTCGATCAGGACGGCCACCGATTGGCTGATAGTGACTTCATCGGGACGTGAGGGGCTCATGGATGATTTCCTTAAAGATTGTTATGACAAATGGACCAGCACCGATTATAACCGGCCTGCGGGACGGTGCCTTATCAATCATTTAGGGAATCAGATAGATTTTCCGTCGACCAGCTTATCGCGCCCGGAATTCTTCGCATGGTACAGGGCCTTGTCGGCACGACTGACGAAATCGTCCAGGGCTTCATTGTGGCGGAACCAGGCGACGCCGATGGAAATGGTGACCTTGTCCAGTGTCTGCTGGTTGGCCTTGCGTTTTAGCCTGGAGGAGCCGATAGCCTTGCGTAGTTCCTCACCAATATGAAGTGCGCCGGAGAGCGGCGTATCCGGCAGGATGACGGCGAATTCTTCCCCGCCAAAGCGGGAGACGATATCCCGGCCCTTGATCACTTCCCGCATTTTAGCCGAAATGAATTTCAGCACCTCATCGCCTACGATATGGCCGTATTTGTCATTGATGCGCTTGAAATAATCGACATCGACCATCAACAGGCACAGATTGCCACGGCATTCGTTGGCTTCATCTGTGGCCTGTTCCAGCGTCGAGTCAAAGCCTTTGCGGTTCATCAGGCCGGTGAGGGCGTCGATCATCAGTTCTGAGTGCACCATTTCCAATTGCTGGCGCAGGCTGATCAGTTCCCTTGACATGCAGGTCAGCTTGCCCTGCAGGCCGGTGTTGGTATCCACCATTTCCTGGGTTTCGCTGCTGAGAGCGTCAATAATCTGGAGGATTTTATCACTGTCGAGACCGCCGACCAGGCGTTGGGCATGGTCTTCCAGTTTGGCCTTGTAGCGGCCGGCCTCATCAGTAGCGCCATTGATGTGTTGGCTGGATTTATTGACCAGCTGTTGCAGCTCGGCGCGTAGTTTTTCGGCTTCCTTCTCGTCGTCACAGGCCAGGTAGTTGTTGTACAGCTCATGACTGATTTCATCGCTGAAATGCTCGGCGCGCTTGATGATGGCGTCGATGGACTGATTCAGTGCGGCATTGCTACCCGCGACGTATTCATACCAGACTGCGTAGTTTCTCGGCGTAGGGGGGACGCCATACTGCATCAGTAGTGGCAGGGCCAGGCGCAATAATTCCGCTGCAGGTTTTTGTGACTTGGGTAAGTTCACTGTCTTGGTTCTGTCTGTCTGGCGGCCTCCTTGCTCTGCCCGTTAATGTTTTTTATGAGATCATTGAAATTTAAGGCTCGTGTATTATATCGTTACTTATAGAATAAACCTTAAACATCCGAATTAATTGTTTTACTATCCTCCAGGAGCACTAATTCAGAGTTCCCTCAAGGCGTTGCTGATTAATGCCATTAGCGCCATTCCGGTACAGATCCGAATCCATCAGAATCAAAGACCTGAATACTGGCCCAGGCCCGGTATGGCGAAAAATCGGAGTTTCCTTACAAAGATGCCCATATCATCGTACAAAATCATCCAGCTTCGGGTGCTTCCGCTGATTTGACACTTTTTGCCTGGCTGTTGGCTACCCGCCAGCATGTTATGATGCGGCTTCTTTAAAGTGTGTGGAGAATAGCGATGGCCCCCCCGGTAACGCCTCTGCTGGCAGCTGATATCATCATCGAGTTGAATGCGCGTGCTCGACAAATCGTCCTGATTGGCAGAAAAAATCCCCCTCTGGGTTGGGCCCTGCCGGGAGGCTTTGTCGATGTCGGCGAAACCGTGGAGCAGGCGGCAGTACGTGAAGCCCGGGAAGAAACCGGCTTGATCGTGCACCTGCAATGCTTGCTGGGCTGCTATTCGGAGCCCGGCAGAGACCCTCGCGGGCATACGGCAAGCCTGGTCTATGTAGCCCAGGCCGATGGTCTTCCCGAGGCGCGAGATGATGCCGCCATGACACAGCTTGTTGATCCTGATCAGATAGATCTGGAGCTAGTTTTTGATCATGGGAGAATACTTGCCGATTACTGCATCTTGCGGGATACGGGTTGCGCACCCCAGTGGGGAAAAGCCTGCCGGGATGTGGCTGCGGAGCGGACTGTAGCGTGGGGTGTTGAGCGATGAAATGCCCGGAATTGCTGGCTCCTGCCGGCACGCTGAATAATCTGCGCTATGCGTTGGCCTATGGCGCCGATGCGGTTTATGCCGGCATGCCGCGCTATAGCCTGCGGGTGCGCAACAATGATTTTCATCGCCTTGAGACGCTGCGTGCCGGTATCGAGACTGCCCATGCCGGCGGCCGGAAATTTTATCTGGCCTGCAATGTATTGCCCCATAACAGCAAGGTGAAAAGCTTTGTCGAAGACATCGGAGCGGTCATTGCGCTACAGCCCGATGCACTGATCATGGCGGACCCCGGTTTAATCATGATGGTACGGGAACGCTGGCCTGATATGCCGGTTCATCTTTCAGTTCAGGCCAATACCATGAACTATTCCGGGGTGCGTTTCTGGCAGGGCGTGGGTTTACAGCGCATAATTCTTTCCCGGGAACTTTCCTTGCAGCAGGTAGCGGAAATTCGTCAGCAGTGCCCGGATATGGAGCTGGAGATTTTCGTGCATGGTGCGCTGTGCATCGCCTATTCGGGTCGTTGTCTGCTGTCGGGCTATTTCAATCACCGCGACCCCAATCAGGGCACCTGTACCAATGCCTGCCGCTGGCAATATGATTTGCATCAAACCTATTTTGATGCCGGCGGTGATGTGGTGGCGCCTGCCGTTACCGAGACCGCCTATGTGCTGGAGGAGCGGAGCCGACCGGGTGAACTGATGCCTGTGGAGGAAGATGAGCACGGTACCTATATATTGAATTCCAGGGATTTGCGCGCCGTTGAATATGTCGACAAACTGGTGGAGATCGGCATCGATAGCCTCAAGATCGAAGGGCGTACAAAATCCCACTATTACGTTGCCCGGGCCACCCAGGCCTATCGTATGGCCATTGATAATGCCTTGCAGGGCCGGCCCTTTGATCCAGCCATGCTGGATATGCTGGACGGCCTTGCCAACCGGGGATATACCAGTGGTTTCCTCGATCGCCATCCAGCGGGTGCGTACCAGAACTACGCTCAGGGCAGGTCCGACAGTAACACGCAGCGTTTCGTGGGCGAACTTGTCGATGATCCTGCTCCCGAAGGTATGGTGCAGGTGGCAGTGAAGAACAAATTCGCCGTCGGCGACCGCCTGGAGCTGATTCTGCCATCCGGTAATCGCAGTTTTGTCCTGCAAGGCATGGAGGATATGGAAGGCCGACAGATCAGAGAGGTGCCTGGCGGAGGATATCGGGTTCGTGTGCCACTGGGTAATGGAGATTTTTCCATGGGTCTGCTGGCCAGAAACCTGGCGGCATAAATACCATGTCCGGTACCGGCCTGGATCCCCGCTGGGGTCGTGCATCGCCGCTGCACGATCCGCGCTTGCTGGCCCATTTCACGCCAAGGTCAACGGATATCCTGATCACTACCGCGCCCAAAGCGGGGACGACCTGGATGCAGCAGATTCTGTATCAGAGCCGCACGGGTGGTGACGATTGTTTCGCCTCCATCTATGAGCAGGTACCCTGGCTGGAGCACCCCCGGATGCACCAGTCCTGGCAGGAAACACTGCAGCAATATGAGGCCATGTCGGATCCCCGAATCTTCAAGACGCATTGTACATACCCTCAGACGCCGGGTATTGGTACGGTGAGAATTGTCCTGAGTTCCCGTGATCCGCGCGACTGCTGTGTCAGTTTCTATCATCATCTGATGGCGATGACCCCGGCGGCCAGGCAAGCCAGCGGCATAAAGTTACCAACATCATTTGATGAATATTTTTGGCACTGGCTCCGTTTTGGCGCCTGGTATCGTAATGTGCAAAGCTGGTGGCCTCATTTTCATGACACCAGGGTCTTATGGTTGCGTTATGAAGACATGCGAAAGGATTTGTCCAGCGCACTGTTGGACATTCTCCATTTCCTGGGCTGGAAGCTGACAGCGGCCCAAACCAGACGCGTCCTGCATTACAGTGATTTTAACTGGATGAAAGCCCATGCAGAAAAATTTACGCGCTTCGCCGCTAATGATGCCTCCTTGTTCAGGCCGGGCGGCTTTATTCGCAAGGGGCAGAGTGGTGACTACCGGAGCCTGTTGTCGGCAGCACAGCAAAAATGTATTCTGGACAAGGCGGCTGCAGAGCTGCCCGCTGACTGTATGGCCTTTCTCGGCTTAGCCTAGTCCGGGCATGAGTCGCATCCCGGTGATTGGGTTTGCCAAACGACCCGGCATGCAACTAATATGGTGAAGAATATTGGCAACGAGCCCGATGGAGAGATCATGCTGGAACTCAACCCAAATTGTCTGTTTTATTATCGCCAAGGCCCATGAATTCCATACCAAGGAAACGGTGGTCATACCGGAAGAACCTGACAGTTATTCCGATGATTGGGCCTTGCAGGTGCTGGCTGATCACGAGGATGATCTTACCTACCAGGAGATCAAGGCCACCGTCGAGGATCTGGAGCCTGATCAGCAGGAGACCCTGGTAGCCCTGATGTGGCTGGGGCGGGGCGATTATGATGTTGAAGAGTGGGACGCCGCGTTGGCCGCTGCGCATGAAGGTCATAACGAGCGCACGAATGAATATCTGGTTGCCACCCCGTTGGTTGCCGATTATCTGCAGGAAGGGTTGTCGCTACTGGGTTATGACTGCGATGAGTAGATTTTCAGTTCCCGCAACATCCGGCTGACAGGCCGATGCTGCTGGAATTTCTGATCAGCATGCTGTTGGTGGCGGCCACTGTACTGACGCATTATGAAGCACTGCGGATCACTTCACTGCTGGTGGAACGTACTACCAGTATCCCGTCCCGGGCCCGTATTCTAATCGTTATTTTCAATACTTTCATCGCCCATACCATTGAAGTCAGCTATTTTGCTGTCAGTTATTATGTTCTCATCGAGGTCTTTGGGCTGACCCGAGTAGAAGGCATTTTTAGCGGTAGTTTCTATGAATACCTTTATTTTTCCATCTCCAGTTATACCTCTCTGGGGCTGGGGGATATCTACCTGCAGGGCCGTCTGCGCTTCCTTAGCGGTGTTGAGGCCCTGATCGGTCTGATGATGATTACCTGGACTGCCTCCTTTACTTATCTCATTATGGAGAAATTTTGGGGTTTGCATGGCCCTGCCAGGAAAAGGCGGCATCCGTCGTATGTTAAAAACGAGGAAAATTATCCTACCGGCAAGGAGTAGATCAATTGAAGCGCAAGTCCCACCGTAATATCAAGGCCTATCATAACGAAGACTTTCTGAATAGCAGGGATGCACGGTCGCTGCGCATCCTGTCGGAGTATCACGAACCGGCCAGCCGCTTCGCCCGTTATGCGGTGGATGATACCATTGTCTTTCTGGGTTCTGCCCGTTTGCTTTCACGCACCCAGGCTCGCAAGGCGCTCAAGGAGGCGGAGGCGGCCGGTGAAGGCATTGAACAGGCCAGGATCAATCTGCAAATGTCACAATACTATGAAGCCGCCCGTGAACTGGCCCATCGTCTGACGGAATGGTCGAAAACATTATCCGATGAGGAACGCCGTTTCGTAGTTTGCACCGGTGGCGGGCCGGGTATCATGGAGGCAGCCAACCGCGGTGCTTCCGAGGCCAAAGGAAAGAATATTGGTCTGACCATCTCGATTCCCATGGAGGAATTCGATAATCCCTATGTCACTCGGGAACTTTCTTTTCACTTCCACTATTTTTTTATGCGCAAGTTCTGGTTTACCTACCTGGCGAAAGCGGTGCTGGTGTTTCCCGGCGGCTTCGGTACCCTGGACGAACTGACGGAACTGCTGACCTTGCTGCAGACGGGAAAAATCCGTAAACATCTGCCCATGGTTCTGTTCGGCAGGGAATACTGGCAAGAAGTGATCAACTTCGATGCCCTGATCAAATACGGCACTATCAGTGCTGAAGATATGGCGCTGCTTTTTCAGACGGATTCCATTGATGATGCCTATGATTACGTGGTGGCCAAACTAAGCCGCTATGCGCTGGATGAGAAGGGTGCGATCCTCTAGGTGGTGAAAATGATGCGCCGGATTTTCGTCGGGGGCATCCTCTATTTTTTGTGGATTAAGCCAACTTATTAGTGTAGGCTAAACTTGTTGCAGCAATTTGAGTTCAGGTGATTGGCAAGGTCATCATAAACATATGCCCGCAATATTCCTGTCAAGTTCTGCCGCTTTTAAGTGTTAATTTTTGTGATGAGGTATTTGTGATGGCAACAGGAAAAGTCAAATGGTTCAATGAATCGAAAGGCTACGGATTTATCTCTCCCGATGATGGTAGCAAGGATGTGTTCGTGCATTTTTCATCGATCCAGGGAGATGGATTCAAGACACTGGTTGAAGGTCAGGCGGTCAATTTTGAAACAGAAGATGGCCCCAAGGGGAAGCAGGCGCTACACGTTACGCCCGCATGAGGGATGATGGGGGCAGTGCAGACTGCCCCCATTTTTTTCTGAGTCCCTAAAAGGAACATTGCGAGCCTTTGTTCTAATTTAAACCTTTCCAATCGCCCCGGAGGCATAGCACGCATTCAGCAGGCGGGGTATTTCCCGTCGCTCCGGTGAAGTGTTGCCGTGCCCACCAGATAGCCTGCCAGATTTTTTTCGGAGAGCTATCCGCTTGAATGGATATCGCTGCTGCCCTTCCTATGGCCAAATATTACAGACTCTGTTAAATTGCCCCGCAGAAAAGGCTAGGAAAACAATGGCGACTCCTGTGCTAATTTGTGATGATTCCGCTCTGGCGCGCAAGCAGCTGGCACGTACCTTGCCGGCTGACTGGAATGTCGATGTGAGTTTCTCCCAGAACGGAATCGAGGCGCTTGCAGCAATCAGGGCGGGTAAAGGCGATGTGCTGTTTCTCGATCTCAATATGCCGGGGATGGATGGCTATGAGGTCCTGCAGACAATTCGCCAGGAAAGGCTGAATACACGGGTAATTGTCGTTTCGGGGGATGTTCAGCCGGAAGCGATACAACGAGTGATGGCGATGGGCGCACTCGTTTTTCTCAAAAATCCGGTGGTGGCAGAGCAACTGGCGCAGACCTTGTTGCGCTTTGGTCTACACGGAGGCCGTTCGACAGGAGCGCAGGCCGGAGAAAAAATCGCGCCATCAACAGACTCGGGCGATGCAGCCATAGATTACTGGGATTGCTACCGGGAAGTCGCTAATGTCGCCATGGGCAGGGCAGCTGACATGCTGGCCAGATTGCTGGAAATCTTTGTCCTCATGCCACTTCCTCATGTCAATATGCTGACCCGCGGTGAATTGAGTATGGCCCTGGCTCAGGCTGGTGAAAAGGCTAAGGCCACCGCCATCTGTCAGGGTTTTATCGGTAGTGGAATCGCCGGA
>Ga0114931_10008037_pt1 | contig 12821 bp, 9 predicted proteins | sample 2SBtaG_FD_89579 | JGI IMG/M metagenome (GOLD analysis project Ga0114931, IMG submission 89579) | Deep subsurface microbial communities from Kolumbo volcano to uncover new lineages of life (NeLLi) - 2SBTROV14_V59a metaG | ecosystem: Environmental > Aquatic > Marine > Volcanic | place: Kolumbo...
CCCACGGGCGGGGAGACCGCCACACCAGGCCGGGGCGGGCGTCCACCTCGTCGCGCACCCGCCGGCGGATGTCGCGGTAGCGCCGCACTTTGGCGTCCTGGCCCAGCGCGGCCTGGAAATCGAGAGCGTTGCCGAGCGTAACGACGGCGGGCCACGCGCGCGTCGAGTAGTCCTCGTACATTGCCGCCGTGCCGCCGTAGCGCCGGACGCCGTAGCGGTACCACATCGGCTTCAGGCGTCCGCGGACCGCTTCGCGTGCGTAGAACAGGCCCAGGCCCTTGGGCGACTGGATCCACTTGTGTGGGCTCATCGCGTACGCGTCGACCCCCGAGGCGGGCAGATCCAGGGGGATCATGCCCGCGGATTGGGCGCCGTCGACGACGACGAACTCGACGCCCCTGGCACGGGCCATCTCCACGATCTCGGCCATCGGGTGGCGCAGCCCGATCATGTTGTCGACGTGAGGAAAGACGAGCACCCGGGTGGCCGGCCGGATCTGTGCCTCGTGCACCTCGACAACCTCGGCGGCGGAAAGCTCGGGCCCCCGCGCCACCGGAAAGTCGAAGCTTCGCACGCTGAAGCCGCGCTGCGGCGCCACGCCCCACCATGCCTGCGAGGCGCCGGGATGGTTGAGGCTGCTGAAGAGCACCTCGTCGCCCGGGCCCAGCGGGAGCCCGTGCGCCAGGATGTTGAACCCTTCCGTGGTGTTGTGCGTGATCGCGAGATCGGCGGGCTCACAGCGCAGGAGCTCCGCAGCTTGCGCGCGCGCGTGATCCTTTGCATCGTGCCAGACGTCTCCCCAGACGTACACGGAAGGATGCGACTCGCACGCGGTCAGGTAGGCGACGTGGGCCTCGTGCACCGGTCGGGGAACCGTTCCGATCGAGGCATGGTTCAGGTAGGAGAGGCCGTCGGCCAGCATGTACCGGTCACGCAGCGCGCGCACCGACGTGGAATGCGACGGATCGAAGGAGAGAGCGCCGACCTCGGACGCGAAGGCGCGTTGGATCGGCGCGAGGTGGGCCGCGAGCGACGCGCCCGCCAGACCCGCGGCAGCCTCGGCAAGAAACTTCCGCCGGGTAGGTGGCGTATGAAACACGGGGAGTCTCCTGGGGATGGAACATCATCCCCGATCGAGGGTTCTTAGGGTGGCCCCCGGAGGGGCCGTACCGGACGCCGACCTTGCCTGGCGGGGTCCGATGGTTGAAAATTCCGGAGTCCCCGGCGCGGTAGCGTCGGATCCGCGAGCCCTACTCCCGGCTCGCACACCGGAAGTCGTTCGCCTTCTCCACGACCGGAGGTCCTCCCGATCGACGCATGCGGTTGGCACGCGTCAACTCCGGCAACATGGCTTCAGACGTGCCCGAAACGCCAGACAACCAGGCGGGCAAACCGGACAGGAAAGAGTCCAGAGGTGGCGGTCCCTCGCGCAACCGTAAGCGGGGGCGTGGAGGATCGCGGCGTAACAAGCGCCGCGGCAACAACCGCAGCCGTGCGTCCCGCGAGGACGTGGACCTCAAGCCGGTCGCGCCCGAAGACATCGAGCGGATGGAGCAGGAATCCCGTCCGCTGGGGCTTCTCGAAGTGCTCGGCAGCGGCGCAGGATTCATCCGCCGCCGCGAGTCGGGGTATACGCCCAGCAAGGATGACGTATACGTCGGCGCTCGCGTAATCCAGCGCTACGGGCTTCGCACCGGCGACGAGCTGGCGGGGGTGCCGGGCGAGCCGCCCCGCAACGGCAAGAGTCCGCCGATCGTCTACCTGGCGCGGGTCAACGACCGTCCGCCGGAAGAGGCGAAGAGCCGTCCGGAGTTCAACCGGCTCAGCGCCATGCACCCGGACGAACAGCTTACGCTCGAGTGCGGACGCACGATCCGGGGCCAGGACGATTACACCAACCGGGTCATCGATCTGTTCTGCCCGTTCGGCAAGGGCCAGCGCGCGATGATCGTAGCGCCGGCCAAGGCGGGGAAGACGATGGTGCTCCAGGCGGTGGCGGAGGGCATCGTCACGAATCACCCCGAGTGCCACCTGATGATCCTCCTCGTCGACGAGCGTCCCGAGGAGGTCACCGAGATGGAGGCGTGCGGCTTCGGTGAGGTCATCGCCTCGACCTTCGACCGCGCGGCCGATCGTCACTGCCAGGTGGCGGAGATGACGCTGGAACGGGCTCGGCGACGCGTGGAGATGGGCGATGACGTCGTGATCATCCTCGACTCGATCACCCGGTTGGCTCGCGCCTACAACACGGTGGAGGCGGGTAGCGGGCGCACGCTATCGGGTGGCCTCGACGCGCAATCCCTGGAGAAGCCCAAGCGCTTTCTCGGCAGCGCGCGGAAGATCGCCCCGCACCAGGGTGGGGGTTCGCTCACGATCATTGCCACCGCGCTCGTCGATACCGGGTCGCGCATGGACCAGGTGATCTTCGAGGAGTTCAAGGGCACGGGCAACAGCGAGCTGGTGCTGAGCCGCGAGTTGGCGGACAAGCGGATCTATCCGGCGATCGACGTCAAGGCTTCAGCCACCCGCAAGGAAGAGCTTCTCCTGGACGAAGACGCGCTGTGGCTGTCGCGCGCGATGCGGCGCCAGCTCGCCGACGTCGGCCCGGCGGACGGGATGCAGGAGCTGCTCAGCCTGATGAAGAAGACCCGGACGAACCGCGATCTGATCGCCTGGGCGAAGCAGCAGTAGGCTTCGGCGCGCGCGGTGTGGGCGCCGAGGTGACTCGGGCGGGCTGCGCTGCCGGCCCCGTTCAGGGCGCCGGCCGCTCCCCGGATTCCACGAGCGTGCGCAGCCGGGCGAGGTCCTTCTCCATCTCGGCGCGCTGGCCACGCGGCAGGAAGCGGGCCATGTATCCCATGAGCGGATTTCGGCCAAAATCGCTCCGTTCGGACCACTGCACGACCGTGGCTCCGTCCGGTGCCGGGGTCAGCCGCACGCTGCCTTCCGTGACCATCCTTCCCCCACGTACCTCCACCCGGTAGCGCACCAGAACGGGCGCCTCGGTTTCGGTGATCCGGAAGACGCCGCTTCCCAGTTCCGGATCCGTCCACCGCATGGCCGCACCCGGCCCGCGCCGGGGACCTTCCGCCACCAGGCCCGAATCGGGCCACGGAGTCCATCGCCGCCAGCCGCCCGGTGCGTCGAGGTAGGCGAACACGTCGGCCGGCTGGGCGGCGAGCGTGGTCGACGCGGAGGCTTCCCATCGGGCAGGCAGGAGGTAGCCGATGGCGAGGAAGACGATCAGGAGGAGCGCGCCGCCGCCCAGCACGACGATGGCCAGCGTTCCCGGCGCGCATCCCTCCCCGGTGCCCGGAGGCGTGCCGGAAGGGGTGGCGGAGGGCATGGCGCTCCCGTTCATGGCGCGCATCGGGGCCAAAGGCTGAACGCCGGCCTACCGGCGTTCAGCGTCGTACGCCCGCGGCGGACGTGGAATCGGCCCGCGCGGCCGCCTGGTTCCACATCTCCCGCACGAGGGGCTCCAGCACGGTCCATACGTGGCGGGCAACGATCCGGTGCCCTTCCGGGTTGGGATGAATTCGGTCGCTCTGGTTCAGCTCAGGAACTCCGGCCACGCCCTCGAGAAGGAAGGGAATCAATACCAAATCGCGCTCGCGGGCCACGGCCGGGAAGACGTCGTGGAACTGCTTCGTATAGGCCGGCCCCAGGTTGGGGGGGGCTTCCATGCCCGCAAGCACGATTCGCGCCGCCGGATAGCGCGCTCGGGTGCGGTCGACAATCGCCTCCAGGTTGGCTTTCAGCGCCTCCGGAGACTGGGCGCGGAGTCCGTCGTTGGCACCGAGCTCGAGCACGAGCAGGTCCACGGGCTGTCGCAGGACCCAGTCCAGGCGGCGGAGCCCTCCGGCGCTGGTTTCTCCACTGACGCCCGCGTTGACGGCCCGGATGGGCACGCCCGCGGAGTCCGCCAGCTCAGCCACCCGGGACACGTAGGTGTCTCTTTCCCGGAGGAGGCCCAGACCGGCCGTGAGGCTGGTTCCCAGGAACACCACCACGGGGCGGGGGTCCTCTTGGGCGGCGCGCGCGTCGGCAGCCCGGGGCGCGGCGGGGGGGGCGGAATCGGTCTCGCGGTCAGCCGGCGTGTGGCCGTTCGAGCAGGCCCACAACGAGACCAGCAGAACCAGGGAGAAGCGTCGCAGCATGATGATCGTAGCCCAGGGCCTCGAGAAAACCTATCAGAGCGGGGGACGGCCTCTTCACGTCCTCCGCGCGGTGGAGCTGGAAGTCGAGCCCGAGTCCTTCCTTGCCGTGGTCGGCCCGTCCGGCAGCGGTAAGACCACCCTGCTGGGTCTTCTGGCCGGGCTGGACAGGCCCACCGCCGGCCGCGTCGTCCTCGACGGCGAAGACCTCTTCGCTCTTACCGAAGACGAGCGCGCGGAGTTTCGCGCCCGACGCGTCGGCTTCGTCTTCCAGACCTTCCATCTCCTTCCCACACTCACCGCCCTGGAGAACGTACTCGTGCCGCTCGAACTCCAGAAGGGGGGCGGCCGCGGTGCGGATCTGCGGCGGCGGGCGACGGAGCTCCTCGATCGCGTCGGGTTGGGTGACCGACTCGGGCACTATCCCGCGCAGCTTTCCGGAGGAGAGCAGCAGCGCGTGGCCCTGGCCCGCGCCTTCGCCAACCGCCCGCGCATCCTCTTCGCCGACGAACCCACCGGTAACCTCGACCAGGACACGGGCGGCATGATCGTAGGCATGATGGAGGAGCTCAACCAGGACGCACACACCACGCTGGTGCTGGTCACGCACGACCTCCAGCTTGCCGCCAGGGCACACCGCATCGTTCGGCTTGCCGGGGGACGCCTCGTCTCCGACGAGGTCGAGGCGGGGGCCGGCACGGCGGACCGGGGATGAACCTTCGGTTCAGCGCCGTGCTGGCGGCCCGGGAGGCGCGCCACGGGCTGCGGCGGGTGGGCGTGTACATGGCGTCCATTACCCTGGGTGTGGCGGCGCTCGTCTCGATCCATTCCTTCCGTGCGGACGTGGCGCGCTCCGTCCAGGATGAGGCGGAGAAGCTGATGGGGGCCAACGCACGGCTGTCGGCGAACCGGGCGTTCCCCGACACCATCGACAGGGTGCTGGATTCGCTGGCCGCGTCGGGCGTCGGCACGGCCAGGGTCACGACCGCCATGTCGATGGTCGCGGCGCCCACCAGCGGCGGCGTGCGATTGCTGCAGGTGCAGGGCATCGCCGGGGACTTCCCGTTCTACGGAACGGTGACGACGCGGCCCGCCGACGTATGGGGCGCCCAGGGCGATCCCGGGCGCGCGCTGGTGGATCCCGCCGTGTTGAGCCAGCTCGGGATCCAGGTGGGCGACAGTCTCGTGGTGGGCGGGCGGCGCTTCGAGATTGCCGGTGTCGTCGAGGACATGCCCACCGACGTCGGGTTCCAGACCGCCATCGGCCCCCGCGTCTTCCTATCCGCACGCGCGATGGCCGACGCCGGGATCCTCGGGTTCGGCAGCCTGGCGCGCTACCAGGCGTTCCTTCGCATGCCGGACCCGGTGGCGCGCGCGCGCGTCGAGGAGCGATACCGGACGGTATTCCGGCAGAGCCAGGTGCGCTTTACCACGGCCGACCGGCAGGCACGCAACCTGGCCAACGGCATCCGTTTCCTCGGGCGCTACCTGGCGCTCGTGGGGCTCGGCGCGCTCCTGCTCGGAGGCATCGGCGTGGCGTCGGCCATCCACGTGTACGTGCGCGAGCGACGCGACAGCGTCGCGGTCCTGCGGTGCGTCGGGGGTACGCAGTGGACACTCTTCCATGCGTACCTGATCCAGGCGGCCGGGCTCGGGCTGCTGGGCTCCCTGGCGGGCGTCGTCCTCGGCGTCGGCGTCCAGCGACTGCTGCCGGTGGCGCTGGCCGACGTGCTTCCGGTCGACGTGGCCACGCGCTTCTCGGTTTCCTCGGCCCTGGCGGGTCTGGGCGTCGGCGTGTGGGTCGCGGTGATCTTCGCGCTGATTCCCCTGCTCGAAGTGAGGAACGTGCCCCCTCTGGCGGCGCTGCGCCGCGACTTCGAGGCCGCGCGCAGGGGGTGGGACGGATGGCGCTTTGCCGCGTACGTCGCGGTGGGCGTAAGCGTGACGGCGCTCTGCGTGCTCGAAGCGCCTGAACCGAAAGAGGGCATGGCGTTCGCCGCAGCGCTGGCGGCGGCGATCGGCGCGCTGGCCAGCGCGGGGTGGGGGCTCACGCGCGCCACCCACCGCTTCCTGCCGCACCGCGCGAGCTATCCGATCAGGCAGGGCGTGTCCAACCTGTTCCGTCCCAGGAACCAGACGCTGTCCGTCACGTTGGCTCTGGGCTTCGGCGCCTTCGTCGTGGGTACGGTCCTCGAGGTCGAGGAGAACGTGCGCGACGACCTTCAGGTCGCGCTCGGCGGCGGACGGCCGAACCTCGTGCTCTTCGACATCCAGCCCGATCAGCTCGACGGCGTGATGAAGCTCCTGCCCGATGAGGCGCGGCCGCACGTGGAGGTGGCGCCGATCGTTCCGTCCCGGATCGCGGCCCTGAACGGCCGCACGATCCAGGAGCTGCGGGAAGACACCACGGAGGCTCGTCCCGAGCGGTGGGCGCTTCGCCGTGAGTATCGCAATACCTACCGGCTGCGGCGGGGTAACGCTGAGCGGGTCGTGGAAGGACAGTGGTGGAATGAGGCGCCGGTCCCGGGCGGAGGAACACGCAAGGGAACGGTGGAGCGTCCCGCGCGGATCTCCGTGGAGCGGGACCTGGCGGGCAGCCTGGGGGTCGGGCTCGGCGATCGTGTGACGTGGGACATCGGCGGCCGGCGCGTCGAGACCGTGGTCACGAGCCTGCGGGTGGTCGACTGGAAACGCTTCGAGCCGAACTTCTTCGTGGTCTTCGAGCCGGGTGTTCTGGAAGAGGCGCCCCACACGAATGTCATGCTCGCCCGCATCGGCGACGGAGAAGCCCTGTCCGCCTTCCAGCGACGACTCGTGGACCGCTATCCCAATGTGTCGGCGATCGATGTGAGCCGGGTCCAGGAGACCGTCGAGTCGATCCTGGGAAAGGTGCGCCAGGCAGTGGGGTTCCTCGGCGTGTTCAGCGCGCTGGCCGGACTCATCGTCCTGACCGGTGCACTGGCCACCTCGCGCGCCCAGCGCACGCGCGAGGGCGCGTTGCTCAAGACCCTGGGGGCCCGGCGCAGCCAGGTGCTCACCGTGCTCCTGACCGAGTACCTCGCGCTCGGGACGCTCGCGACCGTGACCGGCCTTGTCCTGGCGTGGGCCGCGGCCGCGGCGCTGGTGCCTCGCGCCTTCGACGTGGCCTTCAGCCCGCACCTGTGGGCGCTGCTGGCCGTGTGGGGTTCGGTGGTGGGGTTGACCATCGTCGTCGGTCTGGCCGGCAGTCGGTCGGTTGTCGGGCGGCCGCCCATGGTGGTGCTGCGTGAGGTGGATTGAGCGGGCTCGCGGCGCCCGCTTCAGTCGCCGGAGCCGAGGTACGGGCGCAACACGTCTTCCGGAATCACCAGCGACGACTCGTAGTGACAGTGCTCGCACGTGAGCGGGTGGTGATCCCTCAGGCGGCTCGGCTTGACGTCGAAGGGAGTGTCGCAGCGCGGGCAGCGGGCCTCGAGCCGCACCAGGGTAAACGCCTCCTGCCATCTCCGCCGGGCGACGAAGGCACTGCCGCCGAGAGCCCCGAGGATCCAGGGAGCGTGCGGCGGTACCATTCCGACGAGCGGCGCCACGAGGAGTCCGGCACCGACCGCACGCAGCGTCCGCCGCCACCGCCAGCCGGCCGAACGAGGCTGGAGGAGAACGACGGCGGGTTTGGGGTCGTACCCGAAAAGCGTCACGGAGCCGTAGGCTTCGAAAGCTGCTCGTTCCGCGGAGCGCGGGGTGGGATCCTTGGTCAAGACGCCGGCGCCATGGGTGTGGATCGTGAGGTCCGGTTACCGTATGCGCCCGATCGCCGGTCGCGTCCGGGCAATGTGAAATGTATCTTGGCCGTAGCCATGGCTACAGACCCCCTGGGCGCACCGCTTACGTGACCGAAGCCAACGCATCCGCGGAACAGACCCGGCGAGCGACGCTTTCGCGCGAGCTGTCCGAGTTCCTGGTGGAGCTGTCCATCGGGGTCCACAGATACGCCATGTACCCCGAGGATCATCCTTCGCTGACGCCGGTCGTGGAGAACATCATCGGCCGGCTGGCGGAGTTGTTCGAGGACCGCCAGACGCTCTCCATCGGCGTGGCCCAGCGACAGCTCATCATCGAGGGCGTGGCGACCGACGTGCGCCATCCCGTCATGGCCAACCTGGCTCGGCGACTGCACGACCACCAACTGGGTGCCGTCTCGTTCACGAAGGGCGCGCAGGCTCGCGAGATCGAGCACCTGCTCCGGACCCTGGCCCAGGAGAGTGAGCGTGGGGGCACTCCGCTGGGGCTGCGGCCACCCGAAGAATTCCCGGAGTGGGAGCACGTGCGGCTGTATCGTGTGGGGTACGAGCAACTCGAGATGCTGGGCAGTGCGGGGGAGGGTGTGGGAGGCGGCATGGATCGCGCCGGGCAGCTCTGGCTCGGCCTGGCGCAGGCCGCGCTGGCGACCGACGAGATCCCCGCCGGTCCGCCGGACGCGGGAGTGGTGGCGGAGTCGATCGAGGGCCATGCCCGCGAGGACGCGTACGATCAGGTCATCGTGGGCTATCTGCTGCAACTGGCCGACGAGCTCAAGGGACAAGGAAGGGAGGCCGCAAAGGTTCAGGAGCGTGTGTCTCAGCTCGTACGTGATCTCGATTCCGAGACGCTCACGCGTCTCGTGGACATGGGCGGAAGCTGGGCGCAGCGCAAGCGATTTCTCCTGGACGCCAACCAAAGCCTCGCGGTCGACTCCGTGGTCAAGATCCTCCAGGCGGCCGCCTCGGCGACGGAGCAGTCCATCTCCACCTCCTTGACCCGGCTGCTCAGCAAGCTCGCCATGCACGCCACGCAGGGCACGGACCGGGTGCGGTCTCAGGCCGACACCGCGCTGCGCGAGAACGTCGAGGCACTGATCTCCGACTGGGAGCTCAAGGATCCCAATCCGGAGGCCTACACCGCGGTACTTGACGCCATGGCCCGTGCCGCGCCCGTCTTCGAGACGCCCGCGATGCGCGAAAGCATCTCGGGGCCGGAGCGCATCGTACGGATGGCGATCGAGGTCGACGCATACGGCCCGACGGTGGCCAAGGCCATCATGGACATGATGGAGGAGAGCAGGGTGTCGGATCTCTTCGATCTCGTGCAGGAGGCGCCCGCGGAAAACGTGGTGGCCGCGCGCATCCGCAAGCATCTGACGAACCCGACCGAATTCCGCAGGATCATCGCCGCTGGCGAGCTGAACGACCAGGCGCTGACCTCGCTCATCCAGAGCATGGGGGCCGCGGCGGTGGATCCCCTGCTCGACGTGCTGGCCGACTCGGATTCCCGCTCGGTGCGCCGCAGAGTGTTCGATGCCCTCGCCCACATGGGGCCGTTTGTGGGTCAGCGCGCCGTTGAACGCCTCGCCGACGGGCGCTGGTTCGTGCTACGCAACATGCTGGCGCTCCTCCAGCGCCTACCGCACGTGCCCGAGGACTTCGATCCTCAACCGTATGTGGAGCACGCCGACGCGCGCGTGCGGCGCGAGGCGTTTCCCCTGGCGTTGCGGCGTCCCGGAAGGCGTGAGCGCGCGTTGGCCGGGGCGCTCGCCGACGGCGACGAACGGATGGTCAGGATGGCGCTGCTGGAAATGAGTGACGGCCCGCCCGAGGCACTTGTGCCCACGCTGGTCAACCGCGTGGTTCTCGCGCCCCAGAGGAGCGACGAGATCCGTAGCCTCGGCGCGAAGGTGCTGCGTTCGTCGACCTCGCCCCTGGCCCTCAAGGCGTTGACGGAGATCGCCACCGACTCGACGGCGATTCTGGGAAGGATCAAGCTCGCGCAAAAATCCAGCGCGATGCTCTCTGCGCTGGAAGCGCTGGCGGCCACCTGGTGTAGCGATTCCGGCGTGCGGAAGGTACTCCACATGGCGGAACGTTCCAGGGATCCGGATATCCGCGGCGCGGTTCGGCACGGCGCCATGCACCGCACCTCGAAGGAGGATACGGCGTGAGCTCCGCTTCACAATTCCTGACCGCGCTGGCCCAGGCCGTCTCGACGATGACGTTGTACGGCGAAGGGCATCCGGCACGGGAACGGGCCATCGACAGCGCGTACGCGCGTCTGGTGGACCTCCAGGATGAGATCTCGACGCCCAGCTTCACTTTCCTCGGCGACGAGCTGGTGTACAACAACCGACCGCTGCGCGAGCTCCGGGGCTGGGACTGGGGAACGCGGCTGTCGGCCGCCGGGGTTCAGCGTCTCGAGTTCGTCGACCGGGTTTCGCGCGAAGACCTCGAGGCCTTCCTCGACGAGGTCTACACGCGGCTCTCCGGGTCGCCGATTTCCACGGCCGAGGTACGGCAGTCGCGCCCGACGAATATCCGCTACGGAGAGGTCGGGCTGCGGGGTGAAGGGGGTGAGGGAGAGGTGCGTCCTCTGACCACCGCCACGCTGCGCTACACGCTCAACGACGAGTACGAGGGCGTGGAATGGCTGCACGAGGAACTGAAGGATCGCCACCAGCTCCATCTCCTCGAAGCCGAGACGATCGTCCGGTCGCTCTCGGTGGCGATGCACGGAGATCAGGCCTTCTTCATTCCTCTGCTCCGGCTCAAGGAATTCGACGAGTACACGACGACGCACGCGATGAACGTGTCGATCCTGACCATGGCGCTGGCCGAATTCCTGGGGCTGGGCCCCAAGGAGATCAGGATGTTCGGGATCGCGGGGCTGCTCCACGACCTGGGAAAAGTCAGGGTCCCCGACGACATCCTGAACAAGCCGGGGAAGCTGACCGACGCGGAGCGGCTGGTCATGAACACGCACCCGGTCGAGGGGGCGCGGATTATCATGGAGACGGAAGAGCACCTCGACCTGGCCGCGGTCGTGGCGTATGAGCATCACATCCGCATCGACGGCGGCGGCTATCCAGGGCTGAAGTACCCACGGACGTGCCATCAGGCGAGCAACCTCGTGCACGTCTGCGACGTCTTCGACGCGCTCCGCACCCACCGTCCGTACCGGGGTGCGTGGGAAGCGCCCCGGATCCTCAAGATGCTCGAGGACGGAGCCGGCACGGAGTTCGAAGCGGACATCGCCCACGCGTTCGTGCAGATGTTCTCGCGGTGGGAATCGCGCGTGGCCGAGGTCGGCGCGCCGGCCGAGCCCCTGTCGATCGGCGCGACGGATTCGGCGCCGGCCGGGGAGGGCGAGAGCGGAGAGACGTGAGCCGGGCGGCAGCGCGGCGAATCGTCAGCCGGCGTGCTCAGGACCGGGCCGCGTGCTCCCGTAGCCTGCGGCCGGCCTCCTCCAGCGTCTCAATCCTCTTGCAGAACGCGAAGCGCACGAGGTTCCTTCCGCCGGGCCGCGCGTGGAAGAAGCTCGATCCCGGCACGGTCGCCACCCCTCCGCGCCGGGCGAGGTCGAGCGCGAACGTCGTGTCGTCGGCATTGCTCAGCGCGGAGAAATCCGCCAGCACGTAGTACGCACCCTGCGGCGCGTGGCACGCGAAACCGGCGTCGCGGAGCGCGGCCATGAGCACGTCGCGGCGCGCGCGGTACTCCTCGGACATCGCCAGGTAGTAGCGATCGTCGAGCTCGCGCAGCCCACGTGCGACCGCCCGCTGGAGCGGGGCGGGAGCTCCCACGGTGAGAAAGTCGTGGACCTTGCGGATGGCGGAGGTGAGGTCGGGCGGTGCGACGACCGTGCCAACCCGCCAGCCGGTCACCGAGAAGGTCTTCGACGCCCCGCTGATCGTGACCGTCCGCGCCCGCATCCCCTCGAAGGACATCAGCGGGAGGTGCCGGCCTTCGTAGACGAGGTGCTCGTAGATCTCGTCGGTGATGGCCAGCAGGTTGTGGCGGATACACACTGCCGCCACGCCGCGCTGCTCGTCCTCGGTGAACACGCGCCCGGTAGGGTTGTTTGGCGAGTTGACGACCACGGCCCGCGTTCGGTCGGTGATGCGCGCCGCGAGGCGCTCCGCGTCGAGTGTGTAGTCGGGTGGCTCGAGCGGCAGGAACACGGGCCGGGCCTGCGAGAGGACGGCGTCGGGCCCGTAGTTCTCGTAGAACGGCTCGAGGATGATGACCTCGTCGCCCGGATCGACGACGGCGAGCATGACGGCGGCCATGGCCTCGGTGGCGCCGCAGGTGACCGTGATCTCGCGCTCGCCATCGACCTCCACTCCATAGCGCGAGCGATACGCGTCGACGAGCGCCGAGCGGAGCTCGGGGGCGCCCCAGGTGATCGCGTACTGGTTGACGTCGGCGGCGATGGCCTCGCACGCCGCCGCCTTGAGCAGCTCGGGCGCGGGAAAGTCCGGGAACCCCTGCGCGAGGTTGATCGCGTCGCACGCACGCGCTACGCGGGTCATCTCCCGGATGACCGATTCGGTGAAGGCGTGCGTCCGCCGGGCGGTACGGGACATGGCTCCGGGGGTTGAAGGATACCGGGTCAGGATGATGCCACGGAAGGCGGGGTGGGGCAATGAAGATCGATGGGGGTTCCGCGGTATTGTGGCATGGCGCGCGCCCAGCGCTTAGCTTCGCCGTGCTCTTCCCGACGCTCATGTGCCAGGAGGCGCTGTGCCGCTTCACGAAGGTCCAGGCAGCCCGTGGCTGTGCGCCGTGCTGGTGGCGGTCCTGCCGCTCGCCCGCCCGCAGGCGGCGGGTGCGCAGAGCGCGCCGCTCGTCCTGGAGGTCCACGGAGGGGCGGCCGTAC
>Ga0114931_10008038_pt1 | contig 12819 bp, 9 predicted proteins | sample 2SBtaG_FD_89579 | JGI IMG/M metagenome (GOLD analysis project Ga0114931, IMG submission 89579) | Deep subsurface microbial communities from Kolumbo volcano to uncover new lineages of life (NeLLi) - 2SBTROV14_V59a metaG | ecosystem: Environmental > Aquatic > Marine > Volcanic | place: Kolumbo...
CCAGGGCCATCGACAGGTAAAAAAGAAGCAAACTGTCCGCGCGGGCCTTTTCGTCTTCATCCTGCAAGGCGCGCACGAAAAAATAGCAGGTGGCGAGGATAAAAAAGTTCAGCGTCATGTCCGTCGTCGCCCAGCGCGCCAGCAGAAAATGCAAGTAGGATCCCGGCAGGATAAGCGCGGCCAGCCAGGCTGTGGTGCGGTCGAACAGGCGCCGCGCCAGCAGGAAAAGCAAGGCGACGCAAAGCGTCCCCAGCACCGCCGAGCCGAGCCGCGCCACGGCTGGGCTGAACCCGAACGCCTTGTAGGCCGCCGCCATCATCCAGTAAATCAGGATGGGTTTGGCAAACCGCTGTTTGCCGTGATAATAGGGCGTCAGGTAATCGCCGGACTCGACCATGCTTTCGACCGACTCGACATAGTAGCTCTCGTCGGTGTGATAGGGCGGAACCGCGCCGAGATGCCAGGTCAGGGCGAAAAAGCACACGGCAAGCCACGCCGCAAGCAGGGGGATATCGAGTTTTGTGGTGGCCGGCGGTGGTTTGAGTGATTGCATGGACGCAACGGGAAAGGTGGAATCGGGCCGCGACGTTGCCTCGCAACGTCCGGGCCAACGGATTATAACACCGGCGTTTTGCCGGGAAGAAACAAAATCGTCCGCCGCGCACCCTTCGGGCATCGGCGGCCTTCGCGGCTTCGCCTGCGGCAACTGTGGTAGAATCCAATCCCGGCGGGGGAAACGCCTGCCCGGACACGCACCCATGAAGATTTCCTTTTTGTGTTTTGATATTTCCGACAACTCCTTTGCGCGCGCGGCTCTTCTGGCGGGGGCCTTGGCCAAACATCATGACGTGGAGCTGATCGGACCCGCCCGGCAAGGCGGTGTCTGGCCGCCGCTGGCGGACATCCGGCTGCCCGTCAAATTATTTCCCTGGCGGCGTTATCCCGGATTCCTGGCGACAGCAGGCGACATCCTCAAGGCCGCCGACGGCGACCTGATCTTCGCGTGCAAGCTCCGCCCCACAAGTTTTGGGCTGGGCCTGCTGAAAAACAGGCGGGTTCCCTTGCTGGTGGATATCGACGATTGGGAGTTGGGGTTTTTTTATCGCCGCGGGTTCTGGAGCCGGCTGGGAAAGTTCCTGAACCTTTCCAATCCGAACGGCCTGCCTTACACCTGGCTGATGGAACGCCTGGTGGCCCGGGCGGATGGGGTGACCGTCAGCAACCGTTTCCTGCAAAACCGCTTTGGCGGAGAGTTGCTTTATCACTGCCGGGACACCGCCGCGCTGGACCCGGACAAGTTCGACCCGTCAGCCGTTAAAAGGAAACTTGGGCTGGAACATAAAAAACTGGTGATGTTCCTGGGGACGCCCCGGGCGCACAAGGGCATCGACGATGCCGTCCGCGCCATGGAAAGGGTGCGCCACCCGGACGTTCAACTGGTGCTCGTCGGCTCCCCGCCGGGTCGGGGCGGCCTGCCGGGCCGAGGCGGCCTGCCGGGCCGGGGCGGCCTGCCGGGCCGCGCCGATCCGGTGCTTGCCGGGGCCGGGGAAAACGTCACCGTCCTGCCCGCCGTTCCTTTCGCCGAACTGGGCGACTACCTGGCGGCCGCCGATGTCGTCCTGATCCCGCAGCGCCGAACCAGCGACACGGCAGGGCAGATGCCGGCGAAACTCTTCGACGCCATGGCCATGGCCAAACCGGTCATTTCAACCCGCGTGTCGGACATTCCGGAAGTCTTGCAGGACTGCGGCTACCTTGTCGAGCCGGGCAATGTCCCGCAACTGGCGGCAGCCATCGATCACGCCTTCAGCCATGCAGACGAAGCCCGCGGGCTGGGGCAAAAAGCGCGGCAAAAGTGTCGCAAACTTTATGATATCCGCGTGTTGGAAGAAAAATTGCTTGCCTTGGTGCGCCGGGCAACCGGAAAGGGGCCGGATTGACCCCCGCCCGAACCAAAAAGGCGCTTCGCCTGCCCGGCGGCGTTGATTTTTTTGTTCCAAAGACATTGACGATGCGTTATCTTTGGCGTATAATTCCCTTACCGCTAACAGGTTAGCATCCATCGGCATGAAAAAAATCGTTACATCGATTATTTTGAGCCTCGTTCTGACGGGGTGCGGAACCTCTGGGACGACCGCAAAATCCAACCTCCGGTTCAAGCAGATTACCCCGGAAATGGATGTCCGCATGGCAGACCTGCGCAAGCAGGGGTGCAAGGGCGGCACGCCGGTTCTGGACAAGGATGTGGCCCAGCTTTACTCGATTATTCCGGGTGGCGGGCAGTTTTATACCGGAGAAAAGGAAAAAGGGATTTATTACATGCTCGGCTCGGTTCTGGTCATCCCCTATTTTGTGGCTTTCCAGGATGCGCAAAATTCGGTGGATTTCTATAATTTTCAACATGATATCGAGTATTGTACGGAAAGGCTCCGGCTGGCCCGGCAACTGGAGTAATACACGCCGCAACCGGATTTTTTTAAATAACCCGCCTCGCGGCGGGCCGTTGAGCCAAACAGGTTGAAATTCGCCGGGTTTGCCCTGTTTTGCGAAAAAAATTGAAAAAAAATTAGCGTTTGACGTTTTGCTGTGATATATTTAACTGTTGGCTTCTTTTCGTTCCAAACCAACCCTCAAGATGTCTCCTGATTAAATAGAATTGTTGAAAACAAAGAGTGAGCTTGCGAGAAGAGCGATTTTGATTTTTGAGCTGGCGTAGCTCAGTTGGTAGAGCAGCTGATTTGTAATCAGCAGGTCGGGGGTTCGAGTCCCTTTGCCAGCTTCAGGGTGTTGATATATAAGGGATAAAATTTAACGGGTTGCCTTCCGTCCCGCAAGGAGCGCCGACCTTTTTTTTTGCGTTAGGGATTGGCGGGACCATCCTCTTGGATATTGGGGAGGTTCCCGAGTGGCCAAAGGGAACAGACTGTAAATCTGTCGGTTATGCCTTCGGAGGTTCGAATCCTCCCCTCCCCACTTTGTCATTTTTTTTGCGTCGAATTGCGGGAATAGCTCAGTTGGCTAGAGCGTCAGCCTTCCAAGCTGAGGGTCGCGGGTTCGAGTCCCGTTTCCCGCTCCAGGGTTGTTTGTCGAGATAACCGTGAAGGGGCCCGCGTAGCTCAGTGGTGGAGCGCTTCCTTGGTAAGGAAGAGGTCATCGGTTCAATCCCGATCGTGGGCTTCATCGGATTTTTTTGGCGGTGCCGGTTGCGGTGGGTTGGGAAATGGGTTCCGGCGCGTCGCCGGGAATTTCCTCAATAAGTTCGTTTGGGAGTCGTAAGAAAAATGCGCGATATTATTTTGCTGGCTTGCGGGGAGTGCAAGCGGAGAAATTATTCGACCACAAAAAATAAGAAAAAAACTCCGAACCGGCTCGAATTGAAAAAATACTGCAGGTTTTGCAGAAAACATACGCCGCACAAGGAGACGCGGTAATCGGTTTTTGGAAATGCGCGGCGAGCGCATTCTTCGCGGCTTTGCCGCGGGAAGCTTCCGGTTTTGTGATCCGGTTGTAAAAAAAATTCTGGGTGGGAGCGCGCGGGCTGTTTTTGGGAGAACGGACCGCCGTCCCCGGACCTTGCGCTTTTAACACCTTAATGGGATTACTCCATAGGCCAGTAGCTCTTAACGGTTAGAGCACCGGACTCCAAATCCGGGGGTTGTGGGTTCGAATCCCTCCTGGCCTGTGTGTAGCTTATGATCGAAAAAGCCGTCAAGTTTTTACGGGAAGTCAAGGTGGAGGTCAAAAAGGTGACGTGGCCGTCGCGCAAGGAAGCGATGGGCGGAACCGTTGTCGTTTTGATCACCGTATTCCTTGTCGCTGTTTATCTGGGCGTCGTCGATATGCTGTTGTCGAAGATCGTTCGCGGTATTATTAAGTCTTAACGTAGGAGTGTGCTGTGGCAAAGGGCTGGTATGTCATTCATACCTACTCCGGTTATGAAAACAAGGTGAAAATGAGCCTGGAGGAGCAGCTCGCACGCGCCGGATTAGCGGAGGAAGTGGAAGTTGCCGCGGCGGCAGCGCCTGGCGATGCGGCTGAGACTGATGCCGAAACCGAGGCCGAAGCCGAGACCGAAGCTCAACCGAAAATCGGCCAGGTGGTTATCCCCACCGAAGAGGTGATTGAGATCCGCCGGGGAAAAAAGAAGGTCACCTCGCGCAAGTTTTTTCCCGGATACATCCTCATCAATATCGATATGGACGAGGATGTCTGGTATATGATCAAAAACACCCCGAAAGTGACGGGTTTTCCGGGTGGCACCACCAATCTGCCGTCGCCTCTTTCCGAAGAAGAGGTGAAGACCATCATGGGGCAGATCAAGGGCGAGTCCTCCAAGCCCAAGCTCAAGGTGCAGTTTGACGTGGGGGAAAATGTCCGGGTCATCGAGGGGCCGTTCCTGAATTTTTCCGGGACGGTGGAGGAGATCAACCCCGACAAGGGCAAAGTGAAAGTCATGGTTTCCATTTTTGGGCGGGCGACGCCGGTGGAGCTGGAGTTTTCGCAAATCGAAAAAGTTTAACCTCGCGGGATTCGCAAAAAGGATACGTCAATGGCAACGAAAAAAGTCGCGGGCACCATCAAATTGCAGATACCGGCCGGGCAGGCCAATCCCTCGCCCCCCGTGGGGCCGGCGCTGGGGCAGCGGGGCGTGAATATCATGGAGTTCTGCAAGGCCTTCAACGCCAAAACCCAGGGCCAGGAGGGCGTGTTGATCCCTGCCCTTATCACCGTGTACTCCGACCGCAGTTTTACGTTCATTACCAAATCCCCGCCGGCCTCGGCGTTGTTGAAGCAGGCCGCGGGCGTGGCCAAGGGTTCGCCCGATCCCAGCAAGACTAACATCGGAACCGTTACCCGGGAGCAGGTCCGGGAGATCGCCCAGACCAAAATGGATGACCTGAACGCCTATGATGTCGAGAACGCCGTGCGTATCATCGAAGGGTCGGCAAAAAGCATGGGCATCCAGGTTGTGGATTAATAAAAGAAGCGAGGAAGGGGTTATGGCGAAGCTAAGCAAAAAAAGAAAAGCGGTGATCGGCAAGGTGGATGCCGGCAAACGCTACGCTTTGGCGGAGGCGCTTGCCTTGGTCAAGGAAACCGCCGGCGGCAAGTTTAACGAGTCGGTGGATGTGGCGGTCAAGCTGGGAGTCGATCCGCGAAAAGCCGACCAGAATATCCGCGGCAGCGTGGTGTTGCCCAAGGGCACCGGAAAAAAGTTCAGCATCCTGGTGTTTGCCAAGGGGGAAAAAGAGCAGGAGGCCCGCGACGCCGGCGCCGAATTTGTCGGCGGCGACGATCTGGCCGCCAAAATACAGGGCGGCTGGCTGGGTTTCGACCGCGTCGTGGCGACGCCGGACATGATGGGCGTGGTCGGCAAGCTGGGTAAAATTCTTGGGCCGCGCGGCTTGATGCCCAACCCCAAAACCGGAACCGTGACCTTTAACCTGAAAGAAGCCATTCAGGATATACAGGCCGGTAAAGTGGAGTTCCGCGTCGATAAGGCGGGCATCATTCATGCCTCGGTCGGCAAGGTCGATTTCTCCGCGGCGGACCTGGCGGAAAATATCGACACCCTGATGGGCAGCCTGGTCCGGTTGAAGCCCGCATCCAGTAAAGGGCATTACGTCCGCGGGGTGTCCCTGTCCAGCACCATGGGCCTGGGGGTCAAGGTGGCTTATGGCCAGGCGCGCTAGCCGTTAAGTCCGGCCGCGCGGCGGGTGCGCCGCCGGATTCCGGAACATGAAATATTCGACACAACCTAGGGAAAGGACAAACATTTTGCCGACGGAAGCCAAAAAACAGGCCGTACAGAATTTGAACGAGATTTTTTCAAAATCCAAAGCCGCCGTTCTGGCCAATTACCAGGGGATTTCCGCCTCCGACCTGGCCGCCCTGCGGTTGCACATGAAGAACCGTTCGGTCAGCTTTTTCGTGACCAAGAACACCCTGGCGCAGGTGGCGGCGAAAAATACGCCTTTTGAGGTGCTGGAGGCGGATTTCAAAGGTCCCGTCTCCCTGATCATCAGTCTGGATGACCTGGTCGCCCCGGCGAAGGCCCTGGCCGAATACGCCAAGACGAATCCGAAGAAGGAGCCGGAGATTATCTGCGGCCTGATCGATGGCCAAAAAATTTCTTCCGGCGAGGTTGAGGCGCTTTCCAAGCTTCCTCCCAAGGAAGTTCTCGTTGCCCGTTTGTTGGCGACATTTCAAGGCCCGGTCACCCAGTTCGCGGGTGTGTTTGCCGGGCTTCTCAGAAAACTTGTCGGCACGTTGGATGCGATCAAGGAAAAAAAAGCCTGACTCCCGGCGCGGCGTGTTTCGGGCGGGCTTGAGGAACAGAGGGTTTATAAGTTCAAATTGTCAATTGCAAATAATCAGGTGAGATGAAAGGAGGAGCTCATGGCGATCACCAAGGAAGACGTGGTTTCATTTATCGATAACATGACCGTTCTGGAAATGGCGGACTTTGTCAAGGAGTTGGAGGATAAGTATGGCGTAACGGCCTCGGCGCCCATGATGGCCATGCCCGCCGCCGCGGATGGCGCGGCCCCGGCGCAGGAAGAGCAGACCGAGTTTTCGGCGGTTCTGGCGTCTATCGGCGATAAAAAAATTCAGGTCATCAAGGAAGTCCGGGCCATTACCGGGCTGGGGTTGAAAGACGCTAAAGAACTGGTTGAATCCGCTCCCAAGGCCTTGAAGGAAGGCATCAAGAAGGAAGAGGCCGAGGAAATCAAAGCCAAAATCGAAGGCGCGGGAGGCACCGTCGAAATCAAATAACCGATGGGTAGTCGGCCAAATTCTCTCTTTGCCCGTTAACCCGGCGGCGCCGTTCGATGGCGCCGGCGATAAAGCCGGGGGTCTGCCAAACGATCCTCCGCTCCAGCCAACGGGTAGGGTCGGCGGTTTGTTCGCAGTTCTCCTTGATCGGGTTCTCTTTAAAAAAACTTTTTTATAAAACGGGGACTTTATGACGAAAGTCAGCTCTGTCAGAACGCAGAGAAACGTCAGGCAAAGAATAAAATTTTCCAGAATTCCCTCCGTTGTCGGAATTCCAAACATGATTGAGATTCAAAGAAAGTCTTTTGAATCCTTTCTTCAGTTGGCTGTTGCCCCCATGAAGCGGGCGGAGAAGGGTCTGGAGGAAGTGTTTCGGGATGTTTTTCCGATCTCGGATCTCAACATCAATGCCCGCATCGAGTACGTCGGGTATGAGGTGGGGGCCTGGGAATGCAATTGCGGGGAATACGGCGAGTTGGGCGGGCCGGGCGTGGTCTGTAAAAAATGCGGCCAGGAGGTGATCTACCACGAAAAGTTCAAGCTCTCCGAGTGCCGGCAAAAAGGTTTGACCTACGCGGACCCCATAAAAATCATGGTGCGCCTGATATTGTTCGATCAGGAGCGGGTTGAGTTGTCCGCCCGGACCATGAAGAGTTTGCACGGCAAGGTGATCATGGAGGAGGTCAAGCATCCGCAAACGGGAAAAACCCTCCTCCCCTTCCGCACCCCGATCACCCCGGAAATCGAGGAAATTCTGAAGACCCATAAAATCCGCGAAATCGTGGTCAATGCCGTGCGGGAAGTCAAGGAACAGAAGATATTTCTCGGCGAAATGCCCGTGATGAGTCCTGCCGGAACCTTTATGATCAACGGCGTGGAGCGGGTTATCGTCAGCCAGATGCACCGGTCGCCCGGCGCCTTTTTCTCGCACGACAAGGGCAAGTCCCACGTCAGCGGCAAGAAATTGTACTCGGCGCGCATCATCCCCGACCGCGGCTCCTGGGTCGATTTCGAGTTCGATATCAAGGACATTCTTTTCGTCAAAATCGACCGGCGGCGCAAACTGCCGGCCACCATTCTGCTCAACGCCTTCGGCATGGACAATGCGTCCATCCTGAAGGAATTTTACCTCACGGAGCGCGTCACCTACTCGGCCCGCGAAGACCGGTTTCTCGTCAACGCCAAAAGCCTGCTGACCGGATTTAAAATTCGGGAGGATATTGTAGACGGCAAAACCGGCGAGGTGGTTCTCAAGGCCAACAAGGTTGTCGACCAGCCGGTTTTGGCGGCGAAAATCCGCAAACTCTCTAAAAACCCAAAAGTAGAGGTAGACCCCGAGAGCCTTATCGGCGCGTGTTTGTGCGAGGATATTGTGGATAAGGAGACCGGCGAGGTTCTGATAGCGGCCAACCAGATGATTTCCGCCGAAGGCCTGGCCCTCATCAAAAAACACCAGATCAAGGAATTCGGCATTCTTCATATTGACGATGAGCATCCGGATGCGTCCATACGCGAAACCCTGCTCCTGGGGAAAGTGGACAACGCGGACGACGCCATCCGCGAAATTTACAAGCGGTTGCGGCCGGGGGACCCGCCGACCCGGGAGATCGCCAAATCCCTGTTCAAAAATTTGTTTTTCAATCCCAAACGGTACAACCTCTCCATCGTGGGCCGGATGAAGCTGAATCAAAAATTCGGCCTCGACATTCCGCTCAACATGCGGTTGATCACCTTGCAGGACCTGTTGCACGTGGTCAAGTACCTGATTGGGTTAAGAAACGGCCAGGGCCACGTGGACGATATTGACCATCTGGGCAACCGCCGGGTGCGCACCGTGGGCGAGTCACTGGAAAACCAGTTCCGCGTCGGGCTGGTGCGGATGGAGCGCGCCATCATCGAGCGCATGGCCATTCAGGACCTGGACGTTTCCATGCCCCACGACCTGATCAATTCCAAGCCGGTCACCGCCGCCATCAAGGAGTTTTTCGGCAGCAGCCAGTTGTCCCAGTTCATGGATCAAACCAATCCCCTGTCCGAAGTCACCCATAAGCGCCGGTTGAGCGCCCTGGGGCCGGGCGGCTTGACCCGGGAGCGGGCCGGGTTTGAGGTGCGCGACGTGCACCCCACCCATTATGGCCGCGTGTGCCCCATCGAAACGCCGGAAGGCCCCAACATCGGCCTCATCGCGTCGCTCAGCACGTTCGCCCGCGTCAACGAATTCGGATTTATCGAAACCCCTTACCGCAAGGTGCAGAACGCCTATGTGAGCGATGAGATCGAATTTCACACCGCCCTGGGGGAGGACAAGTTTATCATCGCCCAGGCCAACGCGCCCCTGGACAAGAACAACCGGCTGGAGAACCAGATCGTTTCGGCGCGCCAGGAAGGCGATTTCATTCTGGCGCCCCGGGCGAACGTCAATTATATGGACGTTTCGCCGATGCAGTTGATCAGCGTTGCCGCCTCGCTCATTCCGTTTTTGGAAAACGACGACGCCAACCGGGCTTTGATGGGGTCCAACATGCAGCGCCAGGCCGTGCCTCTGCTGGTTACCGAGGCCCCGCTGGTGGGAACGGGCATGGAGGTCGTCGTCGCCCGCGATTCAGGCACCGTAGTCGTCGCCGAAAACGCCGGCGAAGTGATCAGCGCCGACGCCAGCAGAATCGTCATTCGTTCGGAGAAGACCGGCTGGAAAAAAGGCCCGCGCTATCTTGAGGCCAAAGTGGATATCTATCCCCTCTCCAAATACCAGCGCTCCAATCAAAACACCTGTATCAACCAAAGGCCGCTGGTGTCCACCGGCGACAAAGTGCATAAAGGCGACGTGATCGCCGACGGCCCCTCCACCGACCAGGGCGAGCTGGCCCTGGGACGCAACCTGCTGGTGGCGTTCATGCCCTGGGAGGGCTACAACTTTGAAGACGCCATCGTCATCAGCGAAAAAACCGTGAAAGAAGATATTTTCACTTCCATTCATATTGAAGAGTTTGAAGTGGAAGCCCGCGATACCAAGCAGGGCAAGGAAGAAATCACGCGGGACATCTCCAATGTCGGCGAAGACGCCCTTAAAAACCTCGACGAAAGCGGCATCATTCGCATCGGCGCCAACGTCAAGCCCAACGATATCCTCGTCGGCAAAATCACGCCCAAGGGAGAAACCCAGTTGAGTCCCGAGGAAAAACTTTTAAAAGCGATCTTCGGGGAAAAGGCCGGCGACGTTAAGGATTCCTCACTGCGCGTGCCGCCCGGCATTCAAGGCGTCGTCACGGACGTCAAGGTGTTTTCCCGCAAAGGGGTCGATAAGGATTCGCGGACGCTTTCCATCGAAGAAGAAGAAATCGCCGTGATCGAAAAGGATTTCAATGAAGAAATAAAAATTGTCAAATCCGAGAGCGATCTTCGCTTGCGCCGCTTGTTTTCCGGGAAAACCGCAACCAAATCCGTCACCACCGGCAAGCACGCCATCAAGAAAGGACAGAAGATATCTGACGAAGTCCTCCGGAAACTGGTCACCAAGGATTTGGTGAAACTGTCCGCCAAGGGTGTCGACTCGGCGCTGGTTGCGGAAGTCGAAGCCGACGCCAAGGAACAAATCCGTATCCTTAAAAGCATGATTCAGGAAAAAATCACCAAATTGAAAAAAGGCGACGACCTGGCCCCGGGCGTCATCAAACTGGTGAAGGTTTATGTGGCCATGAAACGAAAGCTGCAAGTGGGCGATAAAATGGCCGGGCGCCACGGCAACAAGGGCGTCGTCGCCAAAATCCTGCCGGAAGAAGATATGCCTTACCTGGAAGACGGCACCCCGGTGGAGCTTGTTTTGAATCCGCTCGGCGTCCCTTCCCGGATGAATGTGGGGCAGATTATGGAGACCAATCTGGGTATGGCCGCCCGGGCGAATAAAATCCACGTAGCCACCCCGGTTTTCGAGGGCGCCACCGAAGAGGACGTCCGGGAGTTTTTAAAAAAAGGCGGCTGTTCCGATTCCGGGGAAATCACGCTGAAAGACGGGCGTTCCGGCCTGCCCTTCCGCCAGCGCGTCATGGTGGGATACATCTACATGCTGAAACTGCATCACCTGGTGGACGACAAAATTCATGCCCGCTCCACCGGCCCTTATTCCCTGGTCACCCAGCAGCCGTTGGGCGGCAAGGCGCAGTTTGGCGGGCAGCGTCTCGGGGAAATGGAAGTCTGGGCGCTGGAAGCTTATGGCGCCGCCTACACCCTGCAGGAAATGCTGACTGTGAAATCCGACGATGTCGAGGGGCGCAAGCGCATGTACGAAGCGATTGTTAAAGGCGATACCAATTTGTCGCCCAGCCTGCCCGAATCGTTTAACGTTTTGGTCAAGGAATTGCAAAGCCTGGCTCTGGATGTTGAATTGCTGGAAACCCCCAAGGAATAATTCCTTGGCGACGGTCGGATTCCCGGTTCGATATTTTGCGAAATTAACAAGTTATTTTAGGAGAAAACCCTTGTGAATAGCTTGAATCTGTTTGAAAAACCGAAAAACCCCATCGTGTTCGATGCCATTCGAGTGCGCTTGGCGTCCCCGGAAAAAATTCATTCCTGGTCGTACGGGGAAGTCAAAAAACCGGAAACCATCAATTACCGCACCTTTAAGCCCGAGCGGGACGGACTGTTTTGCGCCAAGATTTTTGGCCCCGTAAAAGATTGGGAGTGCAACTGCGGAAAATACAAGCGCATGAAACATAAAGGGGTGGTCTGCGAAAAATGCGGCGTGGAAGTCATCCTCTCCAAAGTGCGGCGCGAGCGGCTGGGGCATATCGAGTTGGCCAGCCCCGTGGCCCATATTTGGTTTTTCAAGGGACTGCCCAGCCGCATAGGCCATATCTTGGACCTGACCCTGAAAGAGCTGGAACGCATCATTTATTTCGAAAATTATGTGGTGGTCGATCCCGGCGAATCCGAATTGAAGTTTGGCCAGTTGCTCACCGAGGAAGAGTTCCGCGAAGTGGAGCTGGAGTTTGCCGACACCTTGAAAGTCATGATTGGCGCCGAGGGAGTTTACGAACTGCTGCGGAACCTCAATCTGGAGGAGCTTGCCGTTTCGCTCCGCGAAGACATGGTGAACACCAACTCGGTGCTCAACAAGAAAAAATATGCCAAGCGCCTGAAAATCGTCGAAGCCTTCCGCAAGTCGGGCAACCGGCCCGAATGGATGATTCTCAAGGTGATTCCCGTTATTCCTCCGGAGTTGCGGCCCCTGGTGCCCCTGGATGGCGGCCGCTTTGCCACCTCCGACCTGAACGACCTGTACCGCCGCGTCATCAACCGCAACAACCGGTTGAAACGGTTGGAAGAACTGCGGGCGCCGCAGATCATCATCCGCAATGAAAAGCGCATGTTGCAGGAGGCCGTGTCCGCCTTGTTCGATAATGGTCGGCGCGGGCGCACCCTGCGCGGCACCAACAAAAAACCCCTGAAATCCCTGAGCGACATGCTCAAGGGCAAGCAGGGACGGTTCCGGCAGAACCTGCTCGGCAAGCGCGTCGATTATTCCGGCCGCTCCGTCATCGTCGTCGGCCCCGAACTCAAGTTCCATCAATGCGGCCTGCCCAAAAAAATGGCCGTGGAGCTTTTCAAACCGTTTATTTTTAACCGGCTGGAGCAAAAAGGCTACGCCACCACCATCAAAACCGCCAAAAAAATGGTGGAGCAAGAACGCGCCGAAGTGTGGGAAGTGCTGGAAGAAGTTGTCGAGAAACACCCGATCCTGCTCAACCGGGCGCCGACACTGCACCGTTTGGGTATTCAGGCGTTCGAGCCTATTCTGATCGAAGGCAAGGCCATCCGCCTTCATCCCATGGTGTGCACGGCGTTCAACGCCGACTTTGACGGCGACCAGATGGCCGTCCATGTGCCCCTGTCCATGGAAGCCCGGGTGGAAGCCAAGCTGTTGATGCTGTCCCCCAACAACGTCCTTTCGCCGGCAAACGGCAGGCCTATTGCTGTGCCCACGCAGGACATCATACTGGGATGTTATTACATGTCCAAGATTCGCGGCGGCAGTTTGGGCGA
>Ga0114931_10008039_pt1 | contig 12818 bp, 15 predicted proteins | sample 2SBtaG_FD_89579 | JGI IMG/M metagenome (GOLD analysis project Ga0114931, IMG submission 89579) | Deep subsurface microbial communities from Kolumbo volcano to uncover new lineages of life (NeLLi) - 2SBTROV14_V59a metaG | ecosystem: Environmental > Aquatic > Marine > Volcanic | place: Kolumbo...
ATCGCATTCAGCGATCCAGATGCCGCCTTCTTCGGTGACAGCGATGGTGAATTCCGCTGCGTGCGGGTTGCTGTTCATGAACTTCGTTAAAGCAACGGATGGCGCGCCCGACAGGAGTCGAACATTAAGCGCATGTCATTGATAGTAAAGGGTTATGGCTAGATGCTAAGAGCTGGTTACCCCTAAAAGTTACCCCAAAAAAATCAAAGTAACCAGCAATACAAACACATTTATAGTTATGATACTCGACCGGCAGCCCATACGCAATTTCTAGCGAATGCCATCACCGGACAGATCAAATCTGTACGCTCCCGCCTGTGATCAAGGTTTAACGTAACGCGTTACGATAAACAAGACGAGTGCGGCGACAATCGGCCGCCCCGAGCCTCATACTTCCGAAAGTGCGCTGGACAGACCGACCACTTGACCTGCCGTCCATCCTTCAAGGTCGATTCCACGATCTTCAACCCGCTCCGCCCACGACAGCGCTGCCCGGTTCCGGTTGATGCCTGGCACTGCCTACCGGACCGTTCCCACAATCGAATGGGTTCCTGCTGCACTGGTTCCAGTTGTTCCAGCAACCGACGCTTCTCTGCTTCCAGCTCCGCTATCCGCGCCTCCAGCCCAGCAATCCGTGATTTATCGTCACGCGTTACGTTTTTTGTCTTGACCAGCCCAGCCTTCTTTCGTATCCGATACTCACGCTGGCGCTGCGCTGCTGTCTTGGCATTCCCGGTCTTGGGTCGTCCGCGTCTCGTTGTGGCTGTGGCTTCTGGCATCGGTCCATCCTCACGTTAATCGACTTCTGTTTATTGTAACGCGTTACAATAAATTTGGCGCGCCTCAAAATTGGGGTGAGTAAAAACCTCGTCATTCATTACGGTGTCCTCGTTGATGATGCCCTCGCCTCGGTTTCCAGAACCGCCGATCTGGCGGTTTTGACTCGGACGATGATCGACAGGCATAAAAAAGCCGGTCGTCCTTCACAACGACCGGCTTTTGCATAGCCCACAATAGCCGCTGAGGTTTGAGCGACTATCTCTTAGTGTAGATCAGTTTCTCTGATTTTCAAGACCGCTGACTTTTGAATCAAGGCCAGTGATTATGCCCCAAAAGTTGATAATCGCGGACCCCTTCTCGCTGGCGCCGGAAACGACCGTCCCATGATCGGCTGACGTGTCCCCGTGTCAGCCCGAAAAAGCCTTTTTTGTAAACCCGTGGTGGATAATGCATTCTGATCACGAATCGGTTCAAAGAGGCTAAATGCCCCGCATCCGGGGGTCACCAAAAACCCCCTGCCCGATCCGGTTTCGCCGCTCAGAACGGCTCTTAAGAGGTCGAAATCTCTGGAGAATCTCTCGTTACCCTCTGAGAGGGTAACGAACGTAGGATCAACAGCGCTTTCTACGCAAGCACTTTGTCTACCTCGTGATAGACGGATAACGCGCTCTCAACAAAAGCCTCAACAAAGTCTCGAGACTCAACAAAGCCCATTTCAATATCGTTGAGCCCAACATTATCATGCCAAAAGCTTCCGCGCTCATCGCTGCTCATCGCTGATTCAAGTCTGTCATCTTGGAAGAGTGCGTAAGTGCCAGGTCCTTTCATGTAGTCCTCTACGGCCCTTTCAAGGGTGACAAAGTCCGAGTATTCAGCGCGAGACTCGGCCCAGCGTTGCCCTAGTTCTTTGCCCCACTCAGTCATCTCTTTTTCGTATTCTGCCTTTGATTCCCGCAGCCTGTTAATTACTTTTTCATCCATTTGATTAACCTCTGTTTTTTCAATTTCACGAAGTCGTTTATCAAAACCGGCCGCGGCCACCGCGGACCAATTGACGTCGGCGCCATCCATTCGCGCCTTAAGTTCATCTGGGATTGAAATATTCATTCTTGCCATAACGATGCATACTTGTTGAACACAGGTCTATTATATGCGCATCAATGATAAAGATCAATAAGAGTGCGCATCAGAAAAAAATAGCCTATGAAAGTGCGCATCATACGGCTTGTTCATAAGTAAGCGGCGAAGTAAGGCAATGCCATCAGCGTCGAGGCCGTCTATACTTTCAATATGATTTCCCTTGCACTACAGCGATAAGCGCACATCGCGTCCGATATGAACAAAACCTGCCCTAAATGCAAATACCAAAGGAAACCTACTGACATCGCTCCAGACTGGGAATGTCCATCATACGGTGTTGCATACAATAAGGTAGCCAAGGCATACAAAGCAGCGAAGCCCCCGCCCACATCCTCATCAACAAAACGTCTATCTGTCCGTTTGGTTATCATCATCATTGGAGTGATTTGTGTCACAGGACTTGCTGCGTTCGGTGGCGTCAAATACATCAAGGCCCAAAAGGAGAAAACTTATAAGGAGGATCTGAGATCGATAAGAAAGTTCGTTGATGTTTGGGACTCTGAAGTTCTCTTGGCAGGACAAACCGCGCGCATAGCGCTTTCTAGTCGAGTGGCTGTTCTTCAGGGTTTGGCGAGAAAATGGGAGGCCGTAAGCGTGAATACGACATGCCTTACTCAGCTGGATGCAAAACCCTTCTTCAAAAAATATATGGATCACACCATTGAGGGGTTCCTTGCTTTCATGGGCAACAAGGAGAAGCTTTCCGAGAACTTGCTCGAAGTAGCAGAGACTTACAGAAACTTGTTCAGAGTCGTTATTTCAGGCTGCGATTCCGAAATTCTTCAATGAGAGCGGGCTCAACCGCCGCTCACGCGGCGGGAGCCCTTGTCTACAACATGCCCTCCCTGGCGGCCCACAACATTGGTCGTGTCGTAATTCGTGATCAGTGGTTCCTCGATCTCTGCGCAAGCACCAGCTTACCATTCTCCCGCCTGATCTCCCCCTCGTCTTCCAGTGAAAGAAAAGCCCGCCGCACCATCTCCCGCGATATGCCTGCCAGCTCCCCGACCATCGCCCGAGACAATCCCCCCGGACCAACCATAACCCCGGCTTCCTCCATCACCAGCCGCGTGCGCTCCGCCGCCCCCATGAACATCATACGCCCAGCTGATCCCCATACGTGGTTGCTGTCCTGTCCGCTTCCTCCAGCAATTCCTCAAATGCTTCGAACACCTTCCCCTGGCGCTCGATCACAGATTTGAGAACAGTAGCGTCGCAACACAAGCACGTCACTCCGGTCGCCGCCTTGGCGCTGTATCTGTACGGTCTCTCTCGCCATGCCTCAACCGCGTTGATCAACATTCCTTCTCCCTTGTGTTCAATTGCCAGCCTTCGTTCCGAGAAGCTTTCGGCTTCGTCGCAGGTTTGACGAATGAGAACAACGCCCTGTTGGACGAGATAGACTGTTCCGGGCCGCGTCCACGGCTCAATGATCGATCTGTACCTCCCGAACGTTTGCCGGATTCCGATTCGTTGAATGGTCTCTTTGATGATCATGATCTTACTCCAGCTCGCCGGCAGTGCCGGTCATCAAATGAAATGCGCATCCGGTCGTTGCCACATCCAAGCAGCAATAGGTCAGGATCGTTTCAACCTCGCCGCGTGCGTGAAGGTCAGGCACGTCTTTGCCGCTAATGATCGGCTTGCCTGACTCAATCCCTAGTCCCCGCGCCGTCTCATCCAGCGAGCAAAAATAGTTGTCGCGGTTCTCAACCGAAAACGCCCGGTACAAGCTCATCGTGTCAATCATCGGGGTTCCCGGCTCATCTCCAACCTTTGGCTGCAGAATCCCCGGCAACTGTAGACGATGTCTGACATAAGCCGATCTCAATTTCGGCAAATCAAACCCCCGGATACCATGCCCGACAATCGTTGTTTCCGGGGTTGTCACGCCATCCAGCCATGCCCTGAGTTCAAGCAGCATCGCGCGTTCATCGTCACTGTGGTAAACTTGCCAATCATCGATCTGGAATTCCGATTTCCCCATTCCCGAAAACACAACCCGCTCCCGATCTGTCATCATGGCAACACAGATGATCGGCGCTGCGTCAAGCAAGGCGGATTTCTCCCGGATTTTTGCCATGGCTTCCTTGCGCCTGGTTTCGATCTTTTCAGGATCTTTGATGTTCGCGGGGGCCTTCCATGTCGCCATTGCCGCATCGATAGCCGCTTGAGGTGCATGTCCCGTTTCAAGGTCGAGCACGAGCCATTGCGCCGGCGCTTGCGCCTGGTCGAGGATTGACGGTGCGTTGGTCGGCGTGGTGTCGAGGTTCTTCTGTATCGCTTGTGCAAACATGGTTATTTCCTCCATCCTGTCTTATGGCTCGATCCCCAGCCGCTTTTACTTTGCCAAAGATCCAGCGGCAATCCAGCCGCATCAAGCTGTTCGATCAACGCCAGCAAGCTTTCTGGCGATGCCGCATGATCACCCGAGAAGTTCAGGTACACACGAAGCTTGCCGCGTCCGGTCTCGACGCTGACGGGAATCGATACGCCCAGGACTGCAGCGGGTGCGTTTGCTGCGGGCTTTTGCCATGCGCTTGCTTGTGGCGCGCCTTGTGCCTGGGTCTGGCCGAGCAGGGTTTGAAGCTGTTGTAATACGTCGGGTTGGTCTTGTTCGCTCATTGTTCGTTCCTCTAATAAGGTGGGCCATCCGTGGCCCTGGCTGATCATAAGGTTCGTTATGCACTCCGCGCGCTGCGTTCGGCTTCCATCTCTGCCTGTTCGCTGATCCAAAGAAGCTCAGCTTTCTTGAGTGCTTCAGCTTGGCGTTCGTCCAGGTCTTCGAACTCGGCTTCCAGGTCTCGCAGCTGCCCAGCCAGCTCGATGAACCTCGCGGCTTCCCTCAGCCATATCACGCGATCTTCAGGCTTCACGTTGTACCAGTTAGTGACGGTGCCGTTGTCCGCTGCATAAACGCTCACGGTGCCATCGCCGAAGCTCAGTGTTTTGGAACAAGTTTGTGTGCTCATGGTAAAATCCTCTTGTGTGTCTGTTGGTAGAAATCTCAAGTTGATACTTCGATGCACGCCGGGGCTTGAGAAGGTGCAACTCCTCAAGCCCCCCTATTGCGCCGCTCAGGCAAACCCCTCGATTCGGGCTTCCACATAGGCGCTTTCGCGTTCCCTGTCGTACTCTCCATTTATCAGCCGTTGTTCCGCTTTCCATTCGGCTGCGGCTGCTCCCAGTTCCTGCAGTTTGCTTGCATCGCCCCGGATCGCGGCTGCAATCGCAAGATCAAACAGTTTCCACATATCGACGACGGCTGGACTCTCAACGTATTCCGTGAGCAATTCTGAAAGAGCACGATCCTCTGTTTCCTCGATGATGTCTTTTGCTGTTTCATCGATCCATCGTTCCTGGTCGAGTGAATACGACGTGTCTTCCGGTTGCCGTGCGTCGTATGCTTGTTGTAGGGAATGAAGCGATGCTGTTCTGATTTTCATTTTTTGCCCTCCAATTCAATTTGGATACCTTCACTAACCAGGTCGAGCTTGATGCCATATGCTGCAGCGTGACAATCAATAGACTCTTTTAGGAATCCTGCTTTTTTGAGATGACCCGCGGCGGCTTTCAGGGTCGTGTATGCATCTAACAGACTTTCTATTCTCATGTGATCCTCCAATATAAAAAGGTATCTTATATAGGGTTCCCGCTTCTCCCTTTTACGTGCCGAGCCTGCGGGGTGAACACGAAGCTTTTTCGTTAAGCTTGATTATATTATAGGCATTGCCTATATCAATGTCAATAGCCAAAGCCTAATTTGACCCCAGTCATGCTTTTCTACTGTCCCTGTAGCTATGCGCTCATAGTCGGCTCCGACATTTTTTTCCATTTTTCAGACCATGTTATACTCATTGGCTATATGACCTGAACCAGAGACACAACCACGATGAACAAAAAAGCTGATGAACCAAAGGAGTACCTGAAAAACTGTCTCCGAGACAGCGGCATGACCCAACTGCAATTGGCAAAGGATTTGGAGATCAAGCAGCCTACACTTGCCGCTTGGCTGTCAGGCAAGCGACCGATCCCTCCGCGCCAGGCGATAAGGATGAGACGGCTTTATGGTTGGGATGATGAGGCGTTATGCCCGGACCTTATTGAGTATCGGCGGGTTGACGATTAGGGCGGCTTGGGCGTTTCACAGGAGCGCTATGTTTGCTGCTGCTATTCGTTTTGGCACCAGCCGCCTTTGCAGTCACCTATACCGGCAAAGTCATCGGTGTGACTGACGGCGATACAATCAAAATTCTCGTCGACAGAACTCAGCATAAGATACGCTTGGCGGAGATCGACACGCCTGAGAAGGGCCAGCCGTACGGGAAGAAAGCGAAGCAGGCGCTTTCCAGGCTGGTGTTCGGTAAGACCGTAAACGTCGAACAGAAGGACATCGACCGCTATGGCCGAATCGTCGGGCGCGTCTACGTTGATGGCGTGGATGTGAATGCAGAAATGATCCGGGGTGGCCACGCTTGGGTCTATCGGAAGTATGCGACCGATCAGACGCTATATGCCATCGAGGATGATGCCAAGCGGGACCGAAGAGGATTGTGGGCACTGCCGGAGGCTCAGCGAGTTCCGCCTTGGGAATGGCGGCATGGTTCGCGGCCTGCTGGCAGAACAATCAGGCGGGAGGCAGTTGGCAGTAGTTTCACGTGCGGCTCAAAGCGCTATTGCAACCAGATGTCATCTTGCGCCGAGGCCCGGTTCTATATGGAGCAGTGCGGGGGTGGACGGCTGGATGGGGACCGGGACGGGGTGCCGTGTGAGAGGGTTTGCAGGTGAGGGCGTGTGCTGTCTTCGTAGGGTTGCCGTCAGCACTCACCATCCCATTCAGCGACTCCTCATCCATATCGGAGAACCGACCACACCGCCTCGTATCACGTCTGCCCGTGCACCTCCGAACTGGCTGGAAGCGGATTTTGATCAAACCTATCTCAATGAATCGAAAGAAGCCGAACCCCTGCCGGATTTCGAGTTTGATCAGACCGTGCACTGGTAAATCTTGAGGATTCAATTTTCCGTCGCCGTTCCAATTGCTCAATGGGACCGGCACAGGCGTCTTTTTGCCTGTGGCACTGCTATCGACTTTTCGGTTGTCATTTCGACAGACGAATGTACCAAGAAGGTGTCACTTTTGCCTATTTCATCTCGGACTTCTCTCTCCTATATTCAGTTTGTTAGTTGGGAGAAAAGGGTTGCATTTCCAAAAAAAGCTAGCGTTAAAATTCCTATCCCTCGGTTATTTCAGAGGGAACATCATATCCGGCTTCACACATACGGGGTAGCAGATGTTTCTGCGATCGCTGGTTGCGGCAAAAGCCGAGCTTGGCCAGTGGCTCATCACCGATGTTCAGGTTATAACTGCGGCCTGGGCATGCCCAAAATTAGGTACGTTTAGGATTTAAACATAAATGACGCTATTTCCCGTCGCGATAGCGGCTTCGTCTAACATGTTGCCGATGACAGAAATTCGCTCGCATCACCATAAGATAACAGCGTAGCCCGCTTCTTTGCTCGCGTAATCGCAACATAAAGCAAAGCGCGTTCTTCCAGATCAGCCTGACGCCGCTCTACCGCATCACCCTTGGAACGCAACGCCTGATCCAGTGGTACCAATCCTTTGTTCAAACTGACAAGAATCATCTCATCAAACTCCAGCCCCTTGACCCGATGCATGGTGCCCAGACGAGCCGCATCCTGATTTTTTTGGTCCGAAGACTTGGGGTCCAGCACATAATATGGGATTCCGGCCAGATGCAATGCCTCGGTCATGAGATCTAGCTCCTTCTTGATCCGAGCGACAATACAAATCGTACCTAACCGAACGCCCTCCTGTACACGATGCTTCAACAGAGCAACAACGAAATTGTCCTGCTCCACAGCATCACCAAAAGACTCAAGCCTGGGAAAATCGCCATGGCTCAGCGATTTATACCCTTGATTGTCGTCGACCCCGCCATCAAGATCATCAACCGAATAGCCTTCCAACAAATTCACCGCCCACTTTCTGATCTCATCCGTCGTACGATAGTTAATTTTCAGTTTCTTCGAACGTCCCCGGATATTGATCCCACACTGACCAAGAACCACTCGGTTTCGACCATAAATCCTCTGGTGACCATCACCAACCACAAAAATATCATTGGCCCCTTCCGGCACGATCTGACGAATCAGGCGAAAGGCCTGAGTTCCCATGTCCTGGGACTCGTCAACAATGATAGAAGCATAAGACAACGATGCGGGTTCACCGGCGATCAATGCGGCTGCATCACGATAGGCGTCTTCAACTTCTCGCTTACCATTGCTGGTGAGAAGATTTCTGTACTCGGCGAATACCGGCCATACCTTTACCCGGTCAGCCCGATTCAGCCTGGAACCACGGCCTATCCTTGATGCCCGTTTATATTGCTCAACGGTTTCGATGCTCTGAGGCTGAATAACTTTGCTCCACTCATCGCGATAAAAGGCATCTGGTAATCCCTGCTCCAGCGGCGCCAGATCCAGCGCCTGCTTCCAGTAGGTATTCTCGCCATTGTATTCAATCTGGTAGTCATAATTTCGCTTTCGAAGGAACTGGTTTACCCAACGATCCAGATTGACAACCTCGATTTTCTCCATCACTTCCGGTGGGCAGATGGATTTCAGGTTGTCCTCAATATCAATCGCCAGGTTCTTGGTAAAGGTTGTAAAGAGAATTTTCTTGTTGGTAGCCAGATGTTCCGCCAGCCATTTGGCGCGGTGCATCGCAACAACTGTCTTCCCAGTACCGGCGCCACCCAGTACACGTACCGCACCATTTTTATCGCCATTAACCAGCTTGCGCTGCGAGGGGTGCAAAAATACTCGCCAAAGATCAAGCGGCGCATTCAGCATCCGCTGCAACTCCAGCTCATCGTCAACCACAACAAAGCGGTTCTGGCTGCTCAGCCGTTGGAGTGCCGCATCAAAGTCCGTGACATCGACTTCACCCTCCGCCAGCTGCTCTCGTTCATTGATGATCTCGTCATAACGGCTGCCAGCAATATACATAAACAGCCCTTCATAGGCCTCCCGGGGCAACCGATTTTCTATGCTGTCGAGCTCAAGTTCATTCTGCACCGACCGAACCAGCGACAACTGCTCTTCCGGTACACCCAACCGCATCAGTTCCTTGTCTTTAAGCGCATCAAATACCCCTGGGATGCCATGCGCAACCGCTGCCGGTGCACCTCTAACATCCGCTGGCGCCTCGCCGGATTCAGCAACAAATATCTGCAAGGTTCCTGTATTGGCATTGATATCCACTTTATGACGCCGAGCCCAGTCATAAGCATCATCGTGTTTATCAAGCCATAACAGAATATAGATATCCCCCTGATCGGGTTTGAGAACGATCCCCCGATAAGCTTGGTCAAGACGCACCGATCGCATACGACTATCTTTTGCATCATGGATTTTTTCATAATTGATGCCGGATGCTGTCGGGTCTGACTGGAACTGGGTAATGAACTTGGCAACCTTCGGCTGAACACTACCCGGCAGCCGTGTCAAGCACATCAAAATGTCGTTTGATATTGCAATTTTTACACTCATATCCTGATCCTATGCGCCCACTGCTGTGGCTAACGGATGCGTCTCGACCCACTGGCCAGCTTCATCCAGAATAATTGCCTGCCACCCCTGTTGCTCAAAAACCGATTGGTACACCCGTTGCTCTTCAAGCAGTCCTACGATTGTCTGATCATCCCAGCAGAGTTCAGCCTCAGCAATAATTTCGCCATCATCATTCATATGCTCATAACCAACCGAAGGCATAATGCCGCCAGCATCAATCCATTGATGGAGTGCCGGCCTTACACACTCAAGCACCTCTTCCAATATTGCCAGCCCCTCCGGAGGTTCCGCTGCCCCAGGCGCAGAGCCAAAAGGAACCACTTCGTACACTTCAGACCGAATTCCCCTGGCGGTAGCGAAACCACACAAAGACAAAAACTGCAGCACGTTATAGGTGTGGAGAAAGGCCTGCCAATCCGACTTGAAAACCTCATCGTCAACCTCTCGGTCATCGAGCCAAAGATTGCACATTGCTGTTTCAGGATCATAATGTCGGATTGCATCCAGTGGAATCATGCAGTCGACCGCTAGATTATCCCCACTCTTCTCCGGAACTGACCCAAAAGCAGCCGGACCGGCATCACTCAACCGCTCGTTAAATTGTCCGGCTGCCCGCTGTTGCAAATGGCCGCGAACCATGGAAACCGTACCTTCCTTCATCATTGTGTTGTTGTCAAACCAGCCGAGCATTCGCACAAAGGCCAGTCCTCTCCACGCCCTGTCATCCGGGTCCGCTAGATACTTCAACAGCATAATCATTGCAGGAACAAGCGCTGCTTTATCGAGGTGGCCAATGGCAAATTTTTCCAGCAACTTATCCTGCAGCGGCTTCATCTCACTGCGCAGATTTTCACTGAATAGATTTCGACGATTGATGATCTTGCCAGCGTAGTGATCCTGAACATCATCCCAGGTCAACGACCAAACGTGATACCGACCGCTCTGTAACAAAGCCAGCCGTTTCGCACTGTCATCCGCTATGGATCTCTTGTGATACTTAAAACCATCCAGAAAAACCGCTATCGGACGAAAAGCAGTTTCATCAGCAGCGCTGGCCGAGCGAATCATAAAATCCGGTTTGGAGGGCAGCGCCACTCCCTGCTCACTGCCAACAGTCACCTGCGGCTCTATGGTGTAATAGCGTCCATCAACCGAGAGGAAGTATCCGGGCTTCCCGTTTACCACCTGCTGCTGAATTTTGCCGGGTTGCCCCAAGGAGTTTGGCTTGGCCAATGCGCCTATAAACAGCTTCTCCAATTCGCTGTCGAAAACCGGGTTGATCACGATATGCTCGATCGTCTCGATGGTTTCAAACTGATCGGCATGCTCCAGAATATCACCCAGCAATTCAACCGCGGCCGATCTGGAAGTGGATTCCATCCCATAGCTGTTGCGATAGGCGTAAAGACAGCGATAGCAACCATCTTTACCGTCCTGATGATTGCAGCGGCATGAAACCATGGTGTCATAGGCCTTCTGGAACACCTCCAGCAAAGCCTCTGGAGACTGCATCAAATCCTGCAGGTAGCCGGTTCCGCCAGGCACCGAATCGTATAACACCAGATAACGGCGTCTGCCATCGCTTTCAGAATCCGGCTCGCTATAGATCATCACGCGCAAATGATCCACCTGACCACCAAACTTCAGCTTCAATCCCAACTGAAGCGCGGCAATAAATGAATTGAGCGGCCGCTCAACCCCCTCCAGGGCAAAAATCGGCAGCAATATGCGCAGTGCCTCCGACGAAAACTCCCGATAGAGATAGAGGCAGTCGGTGAAATGCGAGTCATCCTCGGGATCTTCCTTTCGAGCCGGGCAAGCGAGACCGTGCTGCTGCTTCCCCAGTTTTTTGCCTTGAACCATGCCGCAGTGTTTGCAGAGTGAGAACCCGCTTCGCGCCAGCATCTCGCCGCCGATCGAGCGCTCGTCACCAACACCATACTCACCGAAATTAATTTCACGAAATGTTGCATGGCGTACAAACTCAAACCCGAACGGCAGATCTTCACTGATTATCCTGTATGCAGGCCCGACTCCCTCCGGACTGATATCGACCAGCATCTGCCTGTTAAAAAATCTGGAATCGCGGTCGTCACGGTCGTCACCAATGCGGCTCTCACGATCGCTGGTATTCGCCATCACCTGTTTGAGCCGCAACATACTGGCGCGTTGACCGCTATCACTCCACATCGGGTCACCACAGCGTGGGCAATCAGCCACATCGGTTTGACCTGATTCCCTGCGGGAGAACGAGCAGCTGGGACAGAATCGCCAAAACTCGAACTCTGAAAGCTTCAGATCAATCTGAGTAATCTGAACCTTGCGACCACCGGCATAAAAACGGTTTTTCGGCACCAGTTCACTGATCGCAGCAGCACCGGAGCGCTCGTATTCATAGACCAGGTTCTCATACGCCTGATCACCATCGGGCGTTTTGGTCTTACGCCGATAGATAACCGAGCGCAGCGTCACGCCCTCTTCAGGAAAAGCGTAGTTCGGAATCACCCCCTCATCCGTCAGAAAATTAAGCGCCTGCCGGCCATTCAGGCGCCGCAACATCGCTTGCATCGCGTCTCTCTCCTGGCGGGTTTCCAGAATCTCCTCAACTGTCGCCTCATCCTGCGGTCGCTTTTCCAGCCTATCGATGCGGCGTTTCAACTGGTCTATCTGCTTTCTGAAACCGTCACGCTCCGATACCATCTCATTGAGCCGCTTGACCAGGCGCATCTCCAGCCCGTCACATTCTCCTTCACCGAGGATAAATTGCTTCAGAAACACCCGTGTCGTCTCTGAAAGCTCATTTTCAAACAAGGCGAAGAATCCATCGAGCAGCGGCAACGCATCTCCACGGACAAATGCCAGAAAGTTATAGGGAAAATGATGGATCTCGCCATTTTTTACACTGTCGAGAACAGGTTTGAGTGTTTTCGGAATCGCATCCTGACTGATTCCGGTTGCAACCCAACGATCCATGCAATAAGCGGTCAGCTGCCGTGATATCACTGCAGAGGCATTAAGAAACACCCCCGGCGGCTCCACCCTGCCTGCCATCATTTGCAGCGGGTCCGCATAAAAATAGAGGTCGTGCGGTCCACCCGCAGCCAGGGTGAGATTAAAAGCATTGCCGTCGCGCCGGCCCGCGCGGCCGATTCTCTGTAAATAATTTGCCTGCGCCGGCGGCACGGAGCACAGCAGCAGCGTGTGAGCGAACAAATTATCTGATGGCTTTTCCCTCGAATCTGATCAGATTAAACGATGGATCGTAAAAATCCCCCTTAGATAACTTGAAAATTATCCAA
>Ga0114931_10008040_pt1 | contig 12818 bp, 11 predicted proteins | sample 2SBtaG_FD_89579 | JGI IMG/M metagenome (GOLD analysis project Ga0114931, IMG submission 89579) | Deep subsurface microbial communities from Kolumbo volcano to uncover new lineages of life (NeLLi) - 2SBTROV14_V59a metaG | ecosystem: Environmental > Aquatic > Marine > Volcanic | place: Kolumbo...
TCCCGCCGCGGGGATCGACACGGCGTTCAACGAGATGGGCCTGACGCTCGGCGACTTCGACAACGACGGCGACTTCGACGCCTACATGACCAACATCACCACCGTCGAGGGCAAGCACAGCGTGCTGTTCCGCAACGACTCGACGCCCGGCTCGCTCCTGTTCACCGAGATCAGCCAGGCCGCGGGCGTGGACGACGGCGGCTGGGGCTGGGGAACGACGTTCGGCGACTTCGACAACGATTCCCGGCTGGACCTGATCGCCACCAATGGGTGGGGCAACCCGCCGTACGACGTCGATACTTCCCGGTTCTGGCAGAGCGCCGTGACGGAGGGGTCGGAGGCGTTCATCGATTCGTCGGCCGCCGTCGGCTTCGACGACAGTTTGTGGGGCAGCGGGCTCATCGCCGTGGATTTCGACCGCGATGGTGATCTGGACGTCATCCAGGCGACGCGCGATCCGTTCACGGGCGTGGGGCCCCTGCGGCTGCTGAGCAACAGCCTCTGGAACCCGAAACTCCACAACGCCTACCTGGTGGTTCGTCCCCGCATGGACGGGCCCAACCACTGGGCGATCGGGGCGATCGTTCGCGCCACCGTCGCCGGGCGGACCTGTTCGAGGCTGATCTCGGCCGGCACCAGTTTCCTGAGCCAGGAGCCGGCCGAGGCGTTCATCGGGCAGGACGTGATCGATCAGTTCGACGAGGTCCGGGTCGAATGGCCCGACGGGCGACTGACCATCCTCGACAACGTCGCCAAGAACCAGGTCATCACGATCTCACCGTGCCCGATCGATCTCGATGGGGACGGGTGCCTCGGCGTGGGTGATTTCTTCGCGTTCGTGGCGGCTTTCGCCGCGGGCGACCCAACCGCGGACATCGACGGGAGCGGGTCGATCGACGTCGGGGACTTCTTCGCGTTCATTACCGCGTTCGCCGCGGGCTGCTAAACGGCGCGAGGACTTGAAGGACCGCGAATCAGGGCCACCGGCGGGTGTCGGTGGCCCTGCTTTCGAGCGCAGCCATCGATGCTCGCACGCCGGGGCAGATGCCTCGGTTCATGGTTTCGCCTCAGCGCGTTGCCCCGCCGGTGGTGAAACCCCGGCCCGATGCCGGTTGTAGAACAGATCGGCCCGCGCCGAGGGGTGGACCGGGTGTGGACGAACCGGGTTGGCCCCGGGTCGGGGGAGGATGGGCATCGGCGGGGGTGATCGACAGGCGGGCGGCGCAGTGGACGGGCGGTGCGGCCGGGGTTCCGGGATCGCCGGGGCGGGGCGTGCGTCGTCCTAGAATGGTCGATTCGGCGGGGCCGAGTGTCGGTCCCGGGGAGGATGCAGGCATGAACCGATCGCAACGGGCCGGCTTTTCGCTGATCGAACTGTCGCTGGTGATCCTGATCATGGGGATCCTGGCGGGGGTTGCGGTGGTGGCGGTTGCGCCACGGATTCTGGCGGCTAAGTCTCGCGTCACCAAGACAAACATGCGGATGCTCAAGAACGAACTGGAGAACTACCGGGCGGCGAAGAACACCTATCCGCCCGATCTCCAGAGCCTTGTGCCGTCGTACCTTGAGAAGGTCCCGCTGGACGGGTGGAAGCACGAGTTCTTCTACACGGCCCCCGGGCTCAACGGGCACCCGTTCGAGTTGCGCAGTTTCGGCGACGACGGGCAGCCCAGCACCGCCGATGACCTGGACTTCTGGGTGATCGACGCCGCGGAGTGAGCCATGGCCCCCCTCTCACGCGAAGCTCGCCGCTCCGGTCGCCGTGGCATGACGATCCTCGAGGCGGTGCTCGCCACGCTCCTGCTCGGGTTGCTCAGCACGGCGACGCTGACCGTTTTCGGCGCCGCCCACCGCCAGAACGCCCGCGAGCAGCAGCGCCTGGGCGCCGTGGAACTGGCCAGTCGCCTGATCGCGATGTACCTGGACGATCCGGACACGATGCCGAGCCGATTCCAGCCCCTGGGCTATGGGCCGTACCTGTACCGATATCGCCTTGACGTAGGCCGCGTCGAGTTTCAGGACTCGACCACGCGTGATTCGGACGGGCGCCAGGGCGGCGGCGCCGGGATGAACCGGCTCCAGCAGGTCAGCGTCCACGTCTGGCTCGGGGATCAGCCATTCTCCAGCGCGGGCGATGCCCCGGATGCGACGCTCACACGCCTGGTCGATCCGCTGAACATCATGCGAAACCCCGACTCGGCCGACAACATGATCAACACCGAGACGGGACAGAACCGCCTGATCCGCCAGTTGCTCGGGCTTGATGAGGGCGACGGGGCGCCGGCGGGACCGGCCGGCGCCGGTCGCTCGCGCGGCAGCACCGGCAGGCCGGGGGGACGCCCGTGAACGCACGCGCCTTCACGCTCATCGAACTGAGCGTGGCCTCGCTGATCGGGGCGATCATCGTGCTGGCCACCGTCATGCTGCTGGCCTCGATCAGCCGGAACCAGCGCCTCGTGGACGCGCGATACCAACAGGCCTCGGACCTGGCCTCGACGCACGCGGCCCTGGAGCGCATCTTCGGCTCGCTGGTCATGACCGATCAGCCCCGCCCCCCGCGTCGCCCCCCTTCGCGCACCCCCTCGCGCACCGGCGCCGATCCCGATGAACCGGCGCCCATCCCGCCCCGTTTCATCATCGAGCCCGATCCTCGCCTCGGCGTCGGCGGATCCGCCCGATCGATCACGCCCCAGCGCGTGATCGTGACGATCGATCCACAGGCCGTGCCACGAACGATCTATTCAACCGACCAGTCGACCAATGCCTTTGAGATCCTGGCCTCGCGTGATGCGTTCCCGCCCGTGCCCGCGTACACGTCGGGCGCTGTCCGCGGCGTGCTGGAACTGCGCCCCGACGAACCCCGCCGCGCCGATGCTCGCCAATCGAGCCCGAACGCCGATGAGCATGCGTACACGCTCTGGTGGCGATCTCTGGAACCGGGACAGCACCCGGACGACCCGCCGTTGGAGGGCGTCGCGCCCGGGGCCGAAGGCCTGTCGCGGGCTTTGGAGCGCCGCGGCGCCGTGCCGCTGCTGCCAGGGCTGGTCAGGTGCCGATGGGAGGTCTACCAGCGCCGCGAGCGGAAGCAGGACTACACGGGAACCTGGATGACCGATCTGCCGGCCTACGTCATGATCGAAGTCCAGACCGCCGCCGGCCAGTACGCCAACTGGCTCTTCGATGTCGCCTGGACGGAGGGCCCGGAGCGGGGGCTCCCAGGTTCGGACGACCAGGCGAATCCCGACGATCCGGATCAGCAGGGTGCCCCCGGCGCGCCGGGGACAGCTGGGAGCTTGCCGGGCCGGCGTGCGCCCGGGCGTGCCCGGCCGGGTCGGCGTGCTCCGGTGCGCCTCGGGGGGGATGGACAGTGAGCGGGCGCAGCACAAGTCGGCTGGCGGGCGGATTCGCCCTGCCCATGGTCCTGCTGCTGTCGATCGTCTTCGCGTTGACAGCCGCGCTGGTTCTGGACATTCTCTCGGCCCAGCGCGTCAGCGCACACCGGCTCCTGGATTCGTACCAGGAGCACCAGGCCGCCCGCGGCCTTCAGGAGATCATCTCGCAGTGGCTCACGACCATCCGCGGGCAGGATCTGTCCGAATCGCTCGGGGAAGACGGGGAGGCATTTCGCCTGCGCCTGGCCGACGGATCGAGCGTGCGGGTCCGATTGCACGAGGCTCAGGGGCGGGTGCTGACGAACCTGTCCGGGCTCGGGCCCGACGATGCCGATCTCGTCCTGGAGGTGGTCCGGTCGATGTCCGAATCGATGGAGCCCGAGGAACTGTCCACCTGGGTCCGTTCTGTCGGGCCCCTGGCCATCAGCGCTCAGACGGCGCCGGCCGAGGCGATCAAGGCGGTCGTGGCGGCCGTGGTACCCGGGCGAGAGGGTCGGGCCTTGGCAGAGACGATCGCCGACGAGTTGCTGGCTCAACGCCGGAGCGGGCCGATCCCTCGGGGGCGAGTCGCCGAACTGTCCAACGAGGGCGGGGCGAGCAACGACCAGCGCATCCGCCTGACGCAACTGATCACGGCTGACCCGGTCCTGTGGTGGATCACGGTCGATCTGTTCGACCGGGGTCCGTCGGGCCCGGCGAGCCCGCCACGGGTGACCTATGGCGGGTACGTTACCTTCTCCGCCTCGGGCCAGGGTGCGGGCGTGGGTCGGCCCGCGGGTCGGTTCCTCACCTGGCAACGCATGGGTCCGGAGGGATAGCCTTGCATCGGAGGCACATGGCATGAACAGGATCGCGATCAGCCGAACACGGGCACGCGTGGCGACCCGCGTGGCGCAGGCAGGGTGCCTGGCGTTGGCCGCCGGGGCGGTCGGCTTGCTGGCGATCGGACCGGGCTCGATCCCCGAACCGGATCAGCCCGAGGCACGCGCGCCCGAGCAGCCGAAGGCCCCGCCCGCCTCGGCCGGGGACGCCGAACCGCCAGCAATCGATCTGACGCTCGTGGCCGAAGCCTTCCAGCGCGGGTTGCCCGAGCCGACCAAGGGGCAGAAGACGCCGGTTCGACCATTGGGCCGCGTCCGGTCGGGCTCGAGTCCGTCCAACCCATCGACCGAGGACGACGCGCTGGCGTACCTGGGTTCGATCTCGATCGGTTCGCGTCGGGCGGCGTTGATCCGCGTCGCGGGCCGCCAGCGGATCGTGCGCCCGGGCGCCCGGATCGACGAGCAGACCACGTTGCTGGCGATCGACGCGGATCGGATCTTCATCGAAGACGCGACGGGGCGGCACAGCGTGGACCAGGCGCCTCGGAGCGCCACACTGGTGAGCACGGCGGTCGCCCCGCCCGGATCCGGCTCGACCCCGCCCCGCCCGGGCACGGACGCGGCCCGCCTCCGGGCCGAACGGGAAGCAATCGCGAACCGCACGCGTCAGATGACGCCCGAACAGCGGGCCGAGCAGATCAAGAGACGTGAAAAGATCCGCCAGGCGGCCCAGGAACGCCTCAAGCGATCCCGGGCCGGCCTTCCGGCCAACCGGACCAACCAGAACTGAGGAGTCCGGGTGGCTCAGCGGGTGTGCTATCTCGAACGGGCCGGGGGCGGCGTGATCATCACCGGCATTCGCATGGTCGGCGACGGGGACGATCACCAGTGGAGACCCGAGCAGGACGAACCCGACGCTCTGGAGTCGGCGCGTTCGGGGGCTCGGTGGGTTGCCGACCGCCTGAGCGAGGAGTCGGGACCGCTGCGCCTGGACGCGCTGTGCGTGGACGTGGCCGGGGCGGTCTGCGCGTGGGTCACGGCGCCGAGCGACGATCCGGTCCTTGTCGGGGCCGCCCTTCGCCAGAGAGGCGGCGGGTTCGGCGACGCGACCGATCATCAGGATGACTCGATCGAGCCGTGGCACAGCCCGGGCCTGATCGACGATACGAGCATCCAGGCGCTGGGCAACGGAAGACCGTCCGATCAGGATCACGCCGGGCGACGCCTGGCCGCGATGGTCGTCCCGGATGCGGCCCCCCGCGTCTTTCTGGACGCGCTCGACGACGCGGGCATCCAGACCACGCGAGTCCTGTCGCTGTGGCAGGCGATGGCGCTGGTGTGGGATCCCGGGGCCGACGATTCGCAGTCGCCGGGCGCGGATCGCGTGGTCGCGACGGACGCGCCCCTGACAGGGGTCGTCATCTTCGATCCTCGGGGGCGGATGGTCTGGTCTTGGTCCGGCGCGGGGCGACTGCTGGCCGGCGGCTCGATGCGCGTCCGGATCGCGGGCGACCCGGAGGCAAATGGGCGCGCACGCCCAATCGTGACCGAACACGATCTGGGGCGACTCGTGGCCGAGTGGCTCTCCTGGTCGGCGCAGCTGGGCGTGGCGCCGGTACGGATCGTGGCCCTGGGCCCGATCGCCGATGCCGGGGAGGATTCTCTGGCCGCCGCCGACGTGGGCGCGACGCTGGGCGGGCGCTGGCCCGGGGCGAGCGTGGACCTGATCGTGGATGAGGATCCAATCGGCGCGACGCTGGCGCGCCTGAGCGGTACGGGCCGATCGATGCTGGCTCGCCAGCAGATGGCGGACCTGACCCGGCGCCCCGGGCGGATCCACCGGGCCATGTACCGGTGGTCGGCGCTGGCGATCACGATCGGGGCGATCCTGCTGAGCGTGGCGGCCTCACGAGAGTTTGGCGCCGCCGGGCGAGCCCGGGCGGAGCAGCGCCGCCTCCGATCGGACCTGATCCAGCGGATCCGCGAGGCCTCGACGGAGGCGGCCCTGAGCCCGTTCCCCGAGATCGAGCTCCAGAAGCAGATCGACGCGCTCAAGCCCAGGGAGACGACCCCCGATGGCTTCGCCAGAGCCAAGCCGATGCTCGAAGAGCTCGAATCGCTCTCGTTCGTGCTCGATCGAGAGGACGTGATGGTTGTGAACCTCATAATGCACCCGGCAACGGTCACCCTGGACCTGGTCGTTCCCGACACACGCACCGGCGAAGAGTTCTACGACTCGCTCCAAGGGATCGCCGGGCACGTGCACTGGTCCGGTATGAACTACCAGGGCGACGCGCCGCGGGGCTTCGGCGAGAACATGCGCAAGTTCCAGTACGTCGGCGACTGGGTCGATTCGGCCCCGGAGGGATCGTGAGATGGATGCGATCTCCACCAGCGACGAACGATTCTCCGATCAGCGATTCGCCCTGACGCAGGCGTCGGCCGCCCGCCGGCGACGCAATCGACCCGCGCACCTCCTGGTCGTCGCCTCGGTGCTGCTGCTCGGTTCGGCCGTGGGGGCCCTGTCCGGCCGCAGGAGCCGATCCGACGCGTTGAGCGACCTCGAGGGCGAACGAGCACGCGAGTCGCGCATCGGCGCCTTGGTGAGCGAGTTGGACCGACTGAAGGCGGACCAGGCCCGGGCCGGACAGGACGCCTCGGATCGGATCCAGATCCACGATCTGGAGGATCTGGCTGCGAGCGTCGGATTCGACCCGCCGCTGGGGGCGCCGCGCCGCAACGAGCGGGGCGGTCGCACAACCCCGCAGGAGATCGAGTACGAGCAGATCCGCCAGCCGCTGGACCGCCTGGTCGCGTGGTTGGGGGCGGTGCAGGAGCGGTATCCCCGCATGGAAGTGACCAGACTGGAGCTCAGCCCCCAGAGCCGAGTCCGGAAGCAGCCCAGGAACCAACCATGGACGTTGAAGGTCGTGTTTCGAATGTGGCAGACCGGGCCGTGACCCTGGCGGGTCGGGCTCGGGAGACAGTCTGCGTGTTGACGGCGCTGGCGCTGGCGTTCCTGTGCGGGTGCGCCTCGACACGCGGCGCCCTGGACAGCCCTAACCAGCGCAGCCCCGAGCGCCTGGCCGAGGCCCACCGCCTCGCGTACGACGCCCAAGAAGCGTCGGCCCGCGGGAAGATCGACGAGGCGATCGCGCTCAACCGGAGGGCGGTCGCCGCCTGGGCCGAGTTGCCCGCCGCATGGAACAACATGGGGGCGCTGCTGCTGGGCAAGGAGAACTACCTCGAGGCGGCCGAGGCGTTCAAGATCGCCGCCAACCTCTCGCCCGGCGACCCGATCCCCTTGGAGAACGTGGCGCTGGTCTACCACCGGGCCGGCTTCGACGACGACGCGCTGGACTACTACCTCCAAGCCCTGGAGCGAAACCCGAATCACCTGGCGGCGCTGCGCGGGGCGGCCATGGCGGCAGAGAGCACCGGCCGACTCAATGCGCTGACCCGCCTCCAGATCCAGCGGGCGTTGATGCAGGAGAAGGCCACCTCGCCGTGGCGGTCGCTGTTCGAGCGATTGCGGATCCGCCTGGACGAGTACGACCGGATGCGCCGCGAGCCGTGATCACTCGCCCGTTGCGACCCGCGCGCTGGGCGCGACTGATCCAGCGAAGCGCAGATCAGTGCGTTTGACTTGCGTTGTGCCGCAGAACCCCCGCCCGCATCTACACAGGGGAGTGGCACTGATCTTCGCGGACTCGATCAGTGGAACCCGGCACCCTGCTGCTGTGTGCAGACCGCAGCGGATCCGTCTTACAGGCGCTGGGCGGCCAGGCTTGCCAATCTGGATCGTTCGCTGCGGACGAGCGTGACGTGCCCGACGATGTCCAGCCCGCGCATTCGCTCCACGCCGTAGGACAGCCCGTTCGAGGATGAGTCCAAGTAGGGGTTGTCGATCTGGGCGATGTCCCCGGTGAGTACGAGTTTGGTCCCGTCGCCGATTCGGCTGACGATCGTCTTGACCTCGTGGGGCGTGAGGTTCTGGGCTTCGTCGACGATCATGAACTGGTGCGGGATGGATCGCCCGCGGATGTAGGTGAGCGGTTCGAGGACGAGTTTGCCGTCGGCGACGAGTTTCTCGATCCGCTGGTCGGGCGTGTGCGACTCGGCCGACTGCATGTGCGAGCCGCGGGTGGAGAGCAGGTACGAGAGGTTGTCGAAGATCGGCTGCATCCAGGCCGACAGTTTTTCGTCCTTGGTGCCCGGCAGGTAGCCGATGTCGCGCCCCATGGGCATGATCGGTCGGGCCACGAGCAACTTGTCGTAGCGCTGCTCGACGAAGACCTTGTTCATGCCTGCGGCGATCGCCAGGAGGGTCTTGCCCGTCCCGGCCGGGCCCAGCAGCGTGACGAGGCGGATCTCGTCGTCCAGGAGCAGGTCCATCGCCATCGTCTGCTGCACGTTTCGCGCCATGATCCCGAAGACCGGCTTGCGGGGCCCGGTCACGGGGATCAGGTGCTCGGTGTCGCCCAGGCGCCGGGCCAGTCCCGAGTGCGCCTCGTCGTCGGCGTCCTTGAGGACCAGGAACTGGTTGACGTCGATCTGGCCGGGTCCATCGGCCGGATCCGGCGCGACCTCGGCCAGGCGCTCGATCTCGAGCATCCGGTCCTTGTACAGATCGTCGATCAGCGCGCCGGGTGCCGGGCACTCGGAAAAGCCCGTGTAGAGGCGTTCGGCGTTGACCTTCTGGTTGCGGAAGTCCTCGGTCCCGATCCCGAGCAGGTCGGACTTGATCCGGGCCGCCAGATCCATGGAGACGAACACGACGGGCAGGCCCCGCTGCTTCATGTCCCAGGCGACGGCGATGATGCGGTTGTCGGGGATGTCCTCGGCGATCACGCCCGGGCGGTCGTGATCGTCGATATCGATGCGGATCGTCCCGGTTTGCCCGTTGGAGGCGGCAGACCCCAGCGCAAACTGGCCGAGGTCCGGCGCGTGCTCGCCCCAGCGCACGCCCTCGGTGAGCCGCCCGCGAGTGCGGAGCGTGTCCAGCCGACGGATGCAGGTCCGGGCGTTGCGCCCCACGTCGTCGTCGCTGCGCTTGAGTTTGTCCAGTTCGGCGATCACCTCGATCGGGATGACCACGTGGTTGTCCTCGAAGACGAACATCGCCTCCGGGTTGTAGATCAGCACGTTGGTGTCCAGCACGTAGTGCTTGACCGCGCACGCCTGTTCGTCCGTGGCCGCCGTGTCGTGCCGATCCCCGGTCGTCGTTTCGGGTTCGATGGGCTTCATGGGCCGTTCCAGCATATCCCCCGACCCGGATATCCAAGGGCCGGCGCCCGCTCACGGGATCCAGACCGCCGAGATCAGCGTTGCGGCGATCATCGCGCCCAGCGTCAGCTTCATCCCGATCGCCGTCAGCCAGCCCAGCGAGGCGCTGCGACCGACCCGGGCCGAATCTCGCCACGTCGCTTCCTGTCGCGTGGACGCGGCGATCGACGCCCCCAGGCCCGCCCCCAGGCACCCGCCGAGCAGCGTCCCCACGATCGGCATGACGCCCGTACCCACGATCGCCCCGACGATCGCGCCGAGGACGGCTCCCAGCGCCGCGCGCTTGCCCCCGCCGGCACGCCCGGCGAACGCGGCGCTCAGGCCCAGGTCGGCCAGATCCGACCCCAACGACAGCACCGTCACCGCGATCAGCGTCCAGATCGAGAACCGTTCGGGAGCGATGAGGTACACGACCCACCCACACCCGACCATGACCCAAAGACCCGGGATCGTGAACAGAACCAGGAACGGCGCGAGCAGGCACACGATTGTCAGCGAGATGGCTGCGGTCAGTGACATCGATCGCGCCGCTGGCTACTCCACGCCCGCCTCGGTCTCTGTTGCGGCTCCCCCGGGGTCGGCTTCGTCGGCGGCTGAATCTCCGGCATCGGCGTCCGATTTCTCCCCGGAATCGGCCGCTCCGGGTTCCTCTTGTTCGGCGGGGAAGGCCGTCCGTTCCATCTCCAGAATCCAGTCTTCCAAGGGCGCATACCGGAGCAGGTCGAGCTTGATCTCTCTGCCGCCGAGGCGTTCATGTCCGGGTTTGATCTTCACGAAGACCAGGAACTTGTCCCACTTGCGCTTGTCGAACTCCTGGACATCATCGGGAACGATCGATTCGCCGGTGGGCAGGGTCAGGCGCTGCGTTTCGGGATCCCAGCGGAACCGCGTGCGCCCGACGCGGGCGATCAGCGTGAAGATCGCCGCCGATCCTGCCGCGCCTAGAACCGCCAGCAGCCAGTTGAACGGGATGTCATAGGCCTGGATCGCCTTGGGGGCCTTGCCCGAGGCCCACGTGGCTTGCAGCGCAGCCAGCCGCTCGACCGGCGGGGTCTGGCTGGAGGTGTGCTCGGCATCCAGCACGCCGATCAGCGCCAACGCGTCGAGCCAGTTGAGTTTCGCCCGATCCATGGGCGAGACCTTGTCTTGGTCCAGTTCCGTGAGCCGACGGCGCTCGGCGACCGGGTCGTCGATGTTCACGTCCGAGAGCCGAAGGGCCCGGGCCTCGCGGGCCGCGGCCAGGTACTCCCGCTCCAGCAGCGACGCGACTCGCTCCCCGCGGCGCGGCAGCATGATCGTCGCGTCGACATACCCCCACACCCCCAGCCCCAGGAGCACGATCGCGATCAGCGACATCTTGATCAGCCACTTGGGGTTCAGCCGCGTCCGTTGGGTCTGCGTCATCGTGTCCTTGCCCCTGTCTGCTTGAAGCATCGGTCGGCGCCGTCCAGATCCGAGAGGATCAGCCTCCCGTGCCCGGCCCCGCGGGGAACGCAGGGCATCATCGGATGCGCCGCCCCGAGGCGATCGCCCGGGTCACCCAACGCTCGTGGGCCGCGCGGAATCGCTCATCGGCCGGCGGACGCTCGCCGCTGACTGGAACCCATCGCATCAGGGCGGCATTGTACACGTTCGCCCGGCCCCGAAGCCCCCTCCGCTCAGACGCCCAGGGCGCCGCCGCCCGGGGCGGGAACGTCGGCCGTCCACACGCCGGTCGTCGTGTCGAACGTGAATCCGACCAGTCCCAGGTCCCCGTCGCGCCGTTGCCCGTGGACCTCCATCTGCGTGCCCAGGGCCGCCCCGGCGACGGGGAACCGGACCCTCGGGCCGCCGGTCGTCGCCGTGATATTCGTGCTGCGCCAGACCGGGTCCGAGACCGTCCATCGCAGGACGTACAGATCGCTCGATGCGGTCTGCGCGAAGACGTTGACGCCCGGATCGCCCGAGAGCGTCAGGCTCACGCCCTCCGTGAAGATCGGCGCCCCGGCCGCTGCGCTCAGATCGCTCACACGCCAGCGGTTGGGATCGCTCGGGAAGTTCGGCTGCCACCAGTACGCGCCGACGTGCCCGGCCTGATCGAGCCCGGCGATGGTCATCGCGCCGCCGGCGCTGACGAACGCATCCAGGCGACCGCTCAGTGCGGGCCCGCTGAAGGCGCTGGTCATGTTGACGACCTTCCAGTTGCCCGGCCCCAGCGAGGGGGCCCACCAGTAGGCCACGACCTCACCCGCGTCGTTGAGCCCCACCAGGTTCAGCGCGTTCCACGACGTGACGAAACTGGTCAGCCCGCCCGAGAGCGTCGGCCCGCCGATGATCTGCGTCAGGTCCGAGAACTTCCAGTTGGCCCCGTCGTTGGTCCAGTAGTTGACTGCGTGCCCGCGTGCGTCCAGCGCCCCGATCTGCACCGAGCCCCACGTGGGCTGGTAGACGGTCAGTTCCCCCGTGATGCCCGGCGCGTCGATCTTTGCCGTCAGATTCTCGACACTCCACTGCCCCGTCCCGGGGTCGCCCTGGAAGACCCACAGCTGATGATCTTCGTCCGTGACCACCAGGTGCAGCACGTCGTTGCGATCGACGTAGGGCGTCATGTCCACGGCCCGGCCGCTAAAGCCCGCGACCGATGAGATGTCCTGCGTGCTCTTGTTGCCCGTGCCCAGGTCCGTGATCTGCGCCACGGGCTGGGCGTCGTCGCCCAGCGAGAAGGTCACCAGGCGGTTGTTCGCCGCAATCGAGGCCACGTCCTCGGTCAGGCCCACGCTCTTGCGCGCCTTGAACTTGATCGCCATGTCCTGCGCGAAGGCGGGCAGGTCCACGCGCAGCTCGCCCGTGCCGACGAACCGCCCCGTGACCGTGCTGATCGGCCCGGTCGTTCCCGGGTCCGTGGACCAGAACTCCACGTCGATAGTCTGGTCCCGCGTGAGCCCCTTGATGACGAGCACGCCGTCCTGGATCGACCCCTGCGTCGCGTCCAGATCCTGGAGGAGGTAGGCAAGCCCCTGCGAGCCGTCTGAGACGCCCCAGGCCAGGACCTGGTTGGCCCCGCTCTGGACGCTGATCCGCCCGGCGAGCGAGTCGAACCCGAAGTCGGCGAAGTCGATCCCCAGCGAGGTGGAGGTGACGAACGTGGCGAACGTCTGCTGGAGGTCACGCATCGCGTCGGTGAGGATCATCCCGTTGAAGAGCAGCTCGTCGTGGCTCATCCGCAGCGGCATCCCTGCCTGCCCCGAGGCCAGCGCGGACCAGACCACGCCCCGATAGACCGATTGATCGATCTGCGGCGTCCATGTGGTCCCGTTGTAGACGGCCGTCCCGCCCGGGA
>Ga0114931_10008041_pt1 | contig 12817 bp, 9 predicted proteins | sample 2SBtaG_FD_89579 | JGI IMG/M metagenome (GOLD analysis project Ga0114931, IMG submission 89579) | Deep subsurface microbial communities from Kolumbo volcano to uncover new lineages of life (NeLLi) - 2SBTROV14_V59a metaG | ecosystem: Environmental > Aquatic > Marine > Volcanic | place: Kolumbo...
GATCGATCTCTTGCGTCGAATAACATTGCGTATCCCGGTACTCCTCGTCGAAATACCCCTTGACCGGAAAGGTCAGGACGATCAATCCGCCTGGCTTCGTCACCCTGATCATCTCACCGATCAGATCATAGTCGCCGTCGTGATTGATATGCTCGATAACGCTGATGGACGTCACGGCGTCGAAGCTGTCATCGGGAAAGGGCAGCTTTGTTCCCGCATAATCATCGATAAAGGTGATGTCCTCTCCCGCCACATAGGTCGACAGGTCTCTGGAGGCCTGACGGTCATTGGCGTCGGGATTGATCATGGTTACGTCGGCCTTTGCCGTTTCCGATAACCAGAAAGGAAACAGTCTGGGCGACGAGACATCGAGCACCTTGAGCACGGGCTCATCACTACCGAACGGGCGGCGAAAACCGTGCGCTGCGAAATCAAATTCGAAATAGCGGACGCAGGCGACCGGGGACAGAAGGCTCGCGACCACGCTGTCTGTCAGTGTGCCCTTGTCGGCAAGCTCTCGCTCCCCGATAGCGCGGCCGAAATAGTCGAATTCCAACCCCGGCAGATTGGCCTCTTTGGCGCGTTCAAACGCGACATTACGCTTCGCGTACAGCCGGTTGAATTCTGTCTCATACATAGTTGAAATGGCTCATCCAGTGTTCGGCTTCGGCTTCTATGTAGGCAAGGTCGTCGCCGGAAATCTCTTCCTTCCAACCCGAACTCGAACCCTGTCTGACGAAGGTAAAACTCTTGTCGTGGCGAAGCGTCGCCAAGGATACCGTACTCTTCTCAAGCGCCTTCATTTCGGCAAACGAACAATGTTCTGCGATACGCCCGACTTGTTCCGAAGTCAGTTTGCAGCCGATCAGGAAGGCGATTTCCTCGATACTCGCCTCTGCATCGGACAACATGTCCTCGTATCTGAATACCCGAATGCGGGTCCCAGGAATCGTCTTGTTCATCCAGTCGTCGACATGTTGGACCCAGGAAATAATGCCTAGGGACGGGTTGTGAATGAACTCGCTCAGCGACATATCGATAAAACCGAGCTTGGTCAGAAAGATGTGATAGGACACCATGACACTGCGCGGGTCGCGAACCAGATAGATGAGGTTTTTATAGTCCGGGTGAAAACCCGCATGACTCTTGATAAAACGCTTGAACGGAAAGTAGCCGAGGTCTGCGGGTATGTCCTGGCCTGATGAATATCGGGTGTGAATCCATGCAGATTGAAATGATTGACCCGAAAACCCAACTCCAGTTTCTCAACCATCATATTGGCGATGATAAAAGACAGCCAGGTATTCCCGGATTTCGGGAACGACACCAGATAGATATCGTCATCCCGCCTTATGTGTGGGATCAAACCCTCTGTACCGTCAGACACGTCGCCCCTCCATTCCGATCAATACCCGTCCTCGGCTTTCTCCAGCAGGCTGTTGAAATTCTACCCAGCCGGCACGATACAGTGTTGGAATTGCACTCGACTGAGCGAATTTCAACAGCCTGCTAAATCACATCCGCAAACGACTTTTCGGTCTTGCGGAAATAATACACCCCGCCCACCAGCAGCGCGGCAACGACGATCAGCGACAGTGCGAATCCGGGCCAGTAGATCTGATAATCGCCACCGATGATCGCCCATCGGAAACCGTCGATGACACCGACCATGGGATTCAACGAATAGAGCAGACGCCATTGCTCGGGGACGATGGCACTGCTGAACCCGACCGGCGAAATATAGAGCCCCATCTGGACGACGAAGGGGATGATGTAGCGAAAATCGCGATAACGCACATTGAGCGAGGCGATCAGCAGGCCCGCGCCGAGCGATGCCGCGAAGGCGATCAGAATGAAGACGGGCAGCATCAGGATGCGCGGGTCGGGCATGAACTGATACCAGAGCATCAGCACCAGCAGGATCGAAAACGAGATCAGGAAGTCCGCGAAGCTGACAATGACCGCGCTGGTGGGCACGATCAACCGCGGGAAATAGACCTTGGAGATCATGGAGGAGTTACTGATCAGACTGTTACCCGACTCGGCGAAGGCGGTGGCGAAGAACTGCCAAGGCAACATGGCCGCGAAGACCATGATGGGGTATGGGGCGCCTACGTCGGCCGGCAACTTGGCGATCTTGCCGAAGATCACGGTAAACACGATCATGGTCAACAGCGGCCGGATCAGCGCCCAGGCGACACCGATGACGGTCTGCTTGTAACGAACCAGAATGTCGCGCCAGGCGAGGAAGTAAAACAATTCACGATAGCGCCAGAGGTCCTTCCAGTAATGGCTCTCGGTATGCCCGGCCTCGATAATAATCGCCGGCGGCTTCATTTCGCCCGCCTTGTCACTCGCCACTGGAAACCTTCATCTTGACCGCATAGCCCGCCAGACCGACACGGGTATCCTTACCCGACCGCCACTTCGAGGACAACAGTTCGAACTCGTTGTCGCCCGCAGCCAAATGTACACGCACACGATACTGCGTCGGATAGAGGGACTGACTCCCGAATTGCGTCGCCGCGCGCTGAAAGGTCATCTTCTGACCGATCACCGCCCCCTTGAACTTCATGTCTTGATCGGCTGAGAGCCGCAGAACCATGAAATCGACGGTGACGTCCTGTGGCCGCTTGGACAGTATTCTGAACTTCGCGGCCGGGCCGCCCATCCAGCGCCCCCTCGGCATACCTCGACGCGCGGCTTCGATATCGGACTTCAGGAACGGACCCATGGGCTCGCCCCAGCCATGCAGCAAGTCGAAACGAATCGTCCGACAAAGCTTCCGGCCGGAGCAGGCGACGACGTCGCGGGCGCGGCGGCGTTCATCCCAGAAGATCGAGGCGATCGTCTCGGTATCGCCCTCCCGAACGAGATAGACGCGCCGGTCCGCAATCTGGGTGGCGAGAAACTTCCCTGAGTCGACGAGGCGGCTGGTCTGGGCCTTGAGGTTGTAGACCTGGGTCACATGATCGGTGTGGGCCTGGATGCGTTCATAAATCCGCTCGGGTATGCCTTCCACATTGATCTGATGTTGAGCGCTGCTGTCGAATATGCCGGTCGTCGGCAAGGCGCGGCTGATCAGGGCGACGCCGTCCAGCCCAAGGGCCCAGATGGCGGAAGGCTCGCCTTCATTGATGAGCCGCACTTGGTACGCCGCACCGAGAAGCTTGCCGTAATTGAGCGAAACGTAGAGGCCGAGCAAGCCGGGAATCAACAGCATCATAGCGGCTTTTGCAATCCGCACGATCATGGCCGCCCCCTGAAGTAATAGAATCCGGGCGCAAGTTCATAGAAATCGGGATCGTTCAGTACAACGCAGCGGTTGGTCGGACAGGTGCTGACGAGATGAATCTGCTTCTTCTCGAGATCGGCCTTGAGCTGCGGACTCGGTAGACAAGTCAGATTGGCCGGATTGCACTTCAAGATATCGCGGTCGTGGAAATAGACCAGCCGGCGCTCCCAGTTGCGGTCGTAGTAAGGATAACTCCAGGTTTCGATCTGTCCCTTGCGAAACAGCTTATTGAAGAGCGGCGGCGAAACGATCCCAACCGGCTCGCTTGCCGGCATGGCCGCCAAAACCCGGTAAAAATCCGGCCTAAAGAGACTGAAAAACTGCGTGTAGGTGCCGGTAGTCTGGTATGAACTCGGCGCGGTCACATAGGCCTTGAACTGCATGGGATTGGTTAGCGCCGGAGGTAAAACCGTCAGCATAGACCAGAGCACGCAGATGAGCATCGCGATATTGACCATGCCGCCGGACCAACGCGACTGAAGACACCGCAGCCGCCATAGAAGGACGCCGGCATAGCCGATCATGATGATGGGCAGAAAGACGAGGATGCGATAGCTGTTAGTGTTGGCGTTGTAGTTCGTAATCAGGAAAGCGCCGAACAGGGCCAGCCCAACCAGAACGGCCAGCAATTCCGGGCGCCGATATTCCCGTCGCCGAAAAACGATAACCACCGCGAAAAACAGCGCGACGAGTCCGAAAACCGTGAACTGAGGACCGAACCCCGAGATCCTGGACAGATCAGCCGTATAGGCGCCGTGAAAATCGAGTACACGGCCAAAAAAGGCCTTCGCATTATAGACCAGGGCGTCCAGGCTGAAACGGCCATGCGCATGCGCCCCCGCAGCCGCAGCGGCCGACGCTGCGTCGCTCGCGATGCCTTGACGTGGCGGCAGAACGATGGCCGAGCGCCCGCTCACAATCCCGCGGTAGATCCAGAACCCCGACACCAGGAAGGCCGATACCACGCTGATGACCGCAGCCACGGCCAAGCCCTGCAATTGCCGCCCATGGGCGAAGATACGCCCCCGGTTGATCCATAGAAGTATCAGGAACAAGACCAGCGCCACGGCCAGAAACGCCGGTGCGGCGCGCTTGTAACCCAGCGTGAGCGCAAAGGCGATCCCGGCCGTGATCAACATCCGGTAGTCCTGATTGCGCAGATATTGGCAGAGCATGATCACGCCGGCCAGGAAGCTGGCGGTCAATGCCAGGTGGTCCTTACAGGTGATCGCCTGCATGAGCACGAACGGGATGAAAAAGACCAGGATCGCGAACTTGATGGCCCAAGCCCGGCCAACCCCGCCCAATCGGCCCAACAGATAGGTAATCGGTACGAGCAGCAGGGCCCATAGCGTCTGTGGCAGATTGACTAGAAAGTCGTCCCCGAAAAAGATGAAAAACCAGTAACTCAGGACCGTCCCGCCCAAAGGCACACGATTCATATTCTGCGCAGCAACATCCAGGGTCAACGGGATCTCACCTCGCTGATACCACTCGACGGCGGGAGTGATGTGATAATAGAACACATCCCAGACATGCGGCGGCAACCAGGCCACCTTGACGATCAGAATGATCGCCTGCAGCAGAAAAATCGCGACGAGCAAGTAGAGGAAAATATCGCCTTCCCGGCGCAAAACCATCCAGGCGTGCGCGATTTCCGAATGAAACGGCCTTCGTTTACGCCGAAAGACGATGATCATGGCCACCGAGATAGCGGCGCTCACGGACGCCACGGTCGTCCGGTCTATCGCTTGGAAGATTGTCCCTAACACCATGATCGTGGCCGTGATCACGGCCAAATAGATCACACCCGTCGTGACGGCGGACAGTGCGAAGGATCGATCGCTACGATTCAGAAAGGCAGCAGCGGAATAACTGGATTTGATTGCGAGGCCATTGACCAGAATGAACAGGCCCCAACTGACTAACTCATTCAAAATATATTCTCAGCGGATGGGTTGTGCCGATTGTACACGGTTTATCGATATATCTCACAACGTGAGTAATGCCCAGAATCCGCAATCAATCGCGGGCCCTGGGCAAGGGATTCCGGGGCTATGCTTCACCCCGCTGCGATTGGTACAAATTCAGCCGTAGTCTGCCTCGTCGTCATTCATGACGCCGGTATAGCGCTCGACCGCGATCAGCAGTTGACTGCTTTCGTCCAGGTCGGCGTAATCGAATTGGACGCCGATACGAAAAGCGCTATGAACCTCGGGATGATCCTCGCACCACACGACCCGACCGTTGATCGTGACCGAGACCTGATCTTCCTCGTAAGTCACCGAGACCTCGGTGTCGGTGTCCAGATAGACCGGCAGGTCAAACCCGATACCGGTCAACGAGATATCGTTGATGTCCTCTATTTCAAACTCGTCGTCGGCCGTCGCAAGGACAAACATTCCCCTACACTCGTTCATGTGAAAGGATAGTCGCTCTGAATTTCTGCGCTCGGATTGCATCGCCGCTTCCGTTTCAAGGGGTGACAAGGGCAAAAAGCTAGGCCACCATAGGGCGGCTACCTTCCATGTCACAGGTCATGCGTTCATGATCGTCCTGCAGGGGCGCGGACTTTAACCTTGAAGCACGGCTTTGGTATACTCCGAGGTCGATGTCACAATATAGGCTGGATTTTACAACGGCCATGCGGACCATCGACCAAGGTACACTTTGACGGTAAGCTGGCGTAGCTCAGTTGGTAGAGCAGCTGATTTGTAATCAGCAGGTCGCGGGTTCGACTCCTGTCGCCAGCTCCATCTCTCGATGGCCTCCAGGCCCGGAGGCCACGGCCTTCGAACCTTCTCCCAGACCAAGAGTACAAACCTAGAGATACAAACCGGAATGACGACAAAAACGAATCAGCATTCCCAGACGGCCCCACCCTATCCGGTGCATCATGGCCGCCGCAATCCCTTGGGCGCCAATCCGGTTGCGGGCGGGGTAAATTTCGCCATCTTCAGCCGCCATGCGGAAGATGTCGAGTTACTGCTGTTCGAGCGCGCCGACAGTATTGAACCCTTTCAGGTCATCGAGCTCGACGCAGAGAGCAACCGCACCTTTTTCGTTTGGCATGTCTACGTCGAGGGGCTGAAACCCGGGGTCTGGTACAACTGGCGCATGGACGGCCCCAACGACACCGAGCATTCCGGCCTCAGTTTCGACCGCCATAAACATCTTCTGGACCCCTGGGCTCGGGCCGTCAGCACCGTTCTCTGGGATCGCACCAAGGCGTGCCTGCCGGGAGACAATGGCGACGCGGCGATGCGCGGGCTCGTGATCGCCGATAACGGCTACGACTGGGAGGGCGACCAGCCGTTGATCTCCCCCTCCCAGCAAATGATCATCTATGAGATGCATGTCGGCGGATTCACCCGCCATCCCGAATCGGGCGTCAAACACCCCGGAACCTTCTCCGGTCTGATCGAGAAGATTCCGTACCTGCAGGACCTCGGCATCACTCATGTCGAATTGCTGCCGGTCATGGCCTTCGACGAACAGGACGTCCCCGAAAAGACCGCCCGGCTGGGTCTCAAAAACTACTGGGGATACAGCACCCACAGCTTTTACAGCCCCCACCCCGGCTATTGCATCTCCCCTGAGGAAGGAACTCACGTACGCGAGTTCCGCGACCTGGTCAAAGCCCTGCACAAAGCGGGCATCGGCATCATTCTCGACGTAGTCTTCAATCACACCGCCGAAGGTGGCGAGGGCGGCCCTTTCATCAGCTTCAAAGGCATGGGGCGAAACACCTTTTATCACTTGGCACCGGTCGACAAGCGGATCTTCCACGACTACACGGGTTGCGGCAACACGCTGAACGCCAATCACCCCATCGTCGCCAACTTCATCATCGAGTGTCTCGAATACTGGGTGCAGAAGATGCACGTCGATGGCTTCCGCTTCGATCTCGCCAGCGCCCTGGCCCGAGGCGAAGGCGGCCAACCAATGCATGATTCGCCAGTGCTCTGGGGTATCGAGCTCTCCGAGCGGCTATCCGAAGCCAAACTGATCGCCGAAGCCTGGGACGCGGCAGGTCTCTATCAGGTCGGGAGTTTTCCCGGCTACCGTTGGTCGGAATGGAACGGCCGCTACCGCGACGTGGTGCGGCGCTTCATCGGCGGCGAGAAGGGACTGATCGGCGAGCTCGCGACCCGCATCTGCGGCAGCAGCGACTTCTATCGCTCGCAGCATCGCCTGCCCATCAACAGCATTAACTTCATGACCTGTCACGACGGCTTCACGCTGACCGATCTGCTGAGTTACGAACACAAGCACAATCAAGCCAACGGCGAGGAGAATCAAGACGGCGCCAACAACAACCTGAGCACCAACTGCGGTGTCGAAGGGGAGACCACCAACGCCGCTATACAAACCCTGCGCGTACAACACGCCAAGAACTACATGGCCGTCCTGCTGGTGAGCCAGGGCGTGCCCATGCTGCTATCGGGCGACGAGGTCCTGCGCAGCCAAAAGGGCAACAACAATACCTACTGCCAGGACAACGAACTAAGCTGGTTCGACTGGTCGCTGGTCCAGAAAAATGCCCATATGCATCGCTTCGTCCGACTCATGATCGCGCTACGCAAGCGTCACTCCTGCCTGCAGCGGCGGCGCTTCATCAATGGCACCATACGCAAAGGGCACACCGTCCCCGATATCGCTTGGCACAGTGAACGCCTTAACCAGCCGCAATGGGGCGTTGATAGCGCTCAATGCCTGGCCTTTACGCTCGGAACGGTCGCCGGCGATCGCTATGCGCTTCACGTCATGCTGAACATGTCGAACAAGCGTCTGCATATGGAAATGCCGCTGACGGAAACAGGTGCGTGGCAACTGGCCGTCGACACCGCCCTAAAACCGCCGCGTGAGATCGTCCCCCCTGAAAAGCAACGCCCGGTCAAGACCGATACCTATCCGGTAAAGCCCTATTCCATCGTTGTCCTGGAATTCAATCCCCAGGCGAAACCGACGGCCCCACGCCCGCGTTCGGGATCACTCTGGGGCAAACGTACCAGGACCCGACGTCTGACCTGAATCCTCCCGCACCGCCTCGGCACGGCGGAACTGGATACCGGGGTCGACACTGCGCAGATGTAGGTCGCTTTGCGGAAACGGAATCTCGATGCCGGCCTGACGAAAGGCGGCGTCGATCGCGAAATTCAGATCGCTGGTTACAGTCAGCCGCTTTTCGACATCGCGGATGAAGCAACGCAACTCGAAATTTAACGAGCTATCGCCGAATCCTCGGAACAGCACCATGGGTTCAGACACTCGCAGACCATCGCACATAACAAGCGGCTGCGCCTGAGCAACCACCAGCAGGACCTCCTTGACCTTCTCGACATCGCTGCCGTAGGCCACCCCGACCGGTATGACAATCCGCCCCCAGGGATTGGTCAACAGCCAGTTCTTTACTTGGCTCGAGATTAAATCCGAATTGGGAACGATGACGTCCATTCGGTCGAAGGTCTCGATCTGCGTGGAGCGGATGCTGATACGCCGGACGTATCCCTCGGTCTCACCGACCACAATCCAATCGCCGGTGCGGATCGGTCGCTCAAAGAGCAGGATGATGCCGGACACAAAGTTGTTGACGATGTTCTGCAGGCCGAAGCCGATACCGACCGACAGCGCGCCGGCGATGATCGCGAGATTCGTAAAATTGAAGCCGGCAAGAGATAGCCCGACAAGGGCTGCGATCATGACGCCGATATAACCGACAATCGTGACCACCGCCTCTCGCGCCCCACGATCGAGCCGGGAACGACCGATCCACTTCTGCAGGACGTCCTGGCGCAACCAACGAACCAACGTCAATAACAAGGCGAATATGGCCAGGCCGAAGGCCCATTGCAAGGGCATGATCTGAACGGAGCCGACCTGGAACCCTTGCGTGGTGAACTGATACAGCCAGACCCAGCCCTGGTTGGCGTAACCCCAAACACTGACCAGTGCCACACCGAAGGCCGCCCAGGCGACGACGGCGACGATCAGACGCAGCCACAACAGTCCCGGAACATGCTCGTCCTTGGATAGACCAAGGCGTACCCTGATCTTGGCCTGCCAGGGATAACGACCGTCGTCGAGGCCGTCGAACAGGTCCTGGAACAAGGCATTGACGATCCAGATCCCGATCGTGAGCAGGATCGTCGACAACAGTCCGCTGACGATGAAGGTGGCTAGATTGCGGTAACCGATATAGTCCGCGACCAGGGCAGACAAGAGCACCAGCGCCGCCAATAGGCGCAGGATCGGATTGCCCAGCAGGCCGGTCGCCCGACGCAGGAAGAACAACAGCACGAGCAGATTGACAACCACCAGCGTCAGGAACACGGAGCGAATCACGCCCCACTGGTAGTCCATGAAGACCTCTTGGGCGTCGCTGATCCAGGAGATGCCCCAGATCAGACCGAGCACCAAAAGGACCTGAAGACGACGATAAAGCGCCGCCTCCTTATCGTAAGGGAGCGACAGGATGTAATCCTGTTCATGCTGGGGATGCAGCAGCATTCGGGCCACCGCAGAGGCGATCAGATAGGCCAGGACGCCGAGGATCACGCTGACGGTCAGAGGCAGACGTTCGGAGGGATTGCTTAAATACATGACGGCGGCGATGGCGGCCAACACGAACAACGGCGTGATGCGCCGCCCCAGGCGTCGACAGACGGCGCGGTACAGTCGCGCGGTCATGTCGTCGCCCGTAGTCCTGGCGGCGATCTCCTGCAGACGCCGGCCGAGATAATAGCCGATGCCCCCGCTCACCAGGATCGCCACGATCAGCCAGACGCTGCGTTGCGCCGACATCAACATGATCTGAAAGCGCGACTCGACGTAGACTTTGCCGCGCTCCGCCCAGTCAAGGGGATTCGACAGGCTTTCGATGGCCGCACGCCAGAGCCCTTCGTCGCGCGACATCAGGAAACCGGACAGGACCTCAGCCTGTAAACGTTTGAGCCGCTGATCGACGGCCCCGATCTCAATCATGAGCGCCTGGCAACCGATCAGGCGTTTTTCCACCTGGGCGGTCTGGTTCTTGATCTCGGCGCGGGTCTGCTTCCCGGCCTGGGCCGAGCCGGCCTCCTCGCCCGTGATGGATTTGAGGGCCTGATTGAGTCGGTCGCGTTCACCGCCCTGCTCGTCGATGCAGGCCTGGGCGCGGGTCTTGAGATCGGGAAGCGGCTTCTGCCACTCCTGGAGCACCCGCCGGTCACCCGTACGAACGTCGAAGTCGCGTAAACCGCGCTTGATTTTCTGGACTTCTTTCTGCGCCGGGTTGAGCCACGAGAAAGCGCCCGAAGTATCCGTCGCCGCCCGGCTATCGACCACGGACAGAAATATCAGCAGACCTGCGAACAGATAGCGCGTCATCATTTACAGACTTGCCTCAATTCATGTCGGTTCAACCCGGACTCCTTCCCGCTTCGGCAATGTTCGTGTCACGGTTGTATAACCTTTCCTGATCCATTATCCGGGACTTGGATCCAATGAGCAAAAAGAGAATTTCTTTATGAAACCAGACGTGCGATCAGATTCGGCAGAGCATGCGGCGGTTTATTGCGAGCAGAGAATTATCGTAGGACTGAGGTACGAAGCCCAACCTACGTCCCTTAGCCTTACCCGCAGTTTGCTTTAAGGAACCTCTGATTAATTCGTGAACCGGCGTCTGACGGCTGAAATGTCCCGGCTCGGCGTTGAAAATCTTGGCAATAGCAAGCTATTACCTGCGCTTTTCGCCTTGATCCGGAACATTTCATCTCGCCATCCATCCGGCCCAGAATTAATCAGAGGTTCCTTAACTTGTATCTTGTATCTTGTATCTTGTATCTTTTCTTTTGTATCTTTTCCCTTGTATCTGCCCAAAACAAAAAAGGGCGACCAGCCGGTCGCCCCTTGTATGTTGCCTACGGGGGTTCGGAGACGGGGCCGGGACGCGTCCCGGCCCGAATCATTAGCCCTCGTTGTGATAAGCGATAATACGCTCGACCTCGTTCTTCGAACCCAGCACAACCGGGACGCGCTGATGCAGCCCTTCCGACTTAACGTCCATGATGCGCTCGGTACCCGTGGAACTCATACCGCCGGCCTGCTCGACGATGAAGGACATCGGGTTGGCTTCGTACATCAGGCGCAACTTGCCGCCACGACCGGGATCGCGGTTATCGTTCGGATACATGAAGACACCGCCGCGGGTCAGGATACGATGGACCTCGGCGACCATGGAGGCCACCCAACGCATGTTGAAGTTCTCGCCGCGGGGACCTTCCTTACCGGCGATGCACTCATCGACATAACGCTTGATGGGCGGGAACCAGAAACGCTGATTGGAGGCATTGATGGCGAACTCACGCGTATCGGCGGGAATGGTCAGGTTGGGATGGGTTAGAATAAACTCACCGACGTTCTGATCCAGCGTAAAGCCGTGGGCGCCGTGGCCCGTGGTCATGACCATCATGGTTGACGGACCATAGAGGGCGTAACCGGCGCAGACCTGCTTGGTGCCAGGCTGCAGGAAGTGCTCGGCCTTTGGATCGGTAACGCCTTCCGGGCAATGCAGGATCGAGAAGATCGTGCCGACCGAGATATTGACATCGATGTTCGACGAACCGTCGAGCGGATCGAAGGTGATCAGGTATTTGCCGCGCGGATATTGGGACGGGATCTCGTAGACATCGTCCATTTCCTCGGAGGCCATGCCGGCAAGGTGGCCGCCCCATTCGTTGGCCTGGATCATCATGTCGTTCGTGATCAGATCGAGCTTCTTCTGGGTTTCGCCCTGAACGTTCTCGCTCCCCGCGCTGCCCAACACGCCGATGAGTTCGCCCTTGTTGACGGCGCTCGAGATGTTCTTGCAGGCCGTAAATACATCGTTGAGCAATGCCGTAAAGTCGCCGGTACCGCCAGTACGACGCTGTTCCTCGATGATGAATTGAGTAATTGTCTGCCCAAGTTGCATAACGCCCCCTCATAAAAATTTAAAAGTAATTCTTTGGCTATCGCGCCGGATCCGGTCCGCTTCACGCTGCTAGCCTGCTGGCGTATTATGGGCGCTTTCCCGGTTGGAAGCAAAACGATTGGACCGGCGTGCCTGGTTTTCCTCGACCTATCAGACCCTTTTAGGAGTAAACCCATTTTCTCAACCCCAAAACTCCTGCGCCTGATCGTCACAATCGGCTTGTTCGTCGCCTTGCTGTTCGCGGTCCAGCTCACGATAGGTTGGCCCGCCCTGCTGCTACCTTGGACTGAAGCCCCGCTGACCGGGCTGTTGCTGGCGCTCGCTCTGACCTTCCTAAGCTACGGTCTGCGCGCCGTCCGCCTGTACAGCTATTTTCGTATCGAGATCGGGAACGGCTGGCCTTTGAGTCTGCGCCTGATGTTGCAACACAACCTCTACAACAACCTGCTGCCGATGCGCGCCGGCGAGATCAGCTTCCCGGTCCTGATGTCGCGATACTTCAAGATTCCGCTGGGACGCTCCCTACCCGCCCTGCTCTGGTTCCGCCTGCTCGACCTGCATACCCTGGC
>Ga0114931_10008042_pt1 | contig 12816 bp, 18 predicted proteins | sample 2SBtaG_FD_89579 | JGI IMG/M metagenome (GOLD analysis project Ga0114931, IMG submission 89579) | Deep subsurface microbial communities from Kolumbo volcano to uncover new lineages of life (NeLLi) - 2SBTROV14_V59a metaG | ecosystem: Environmental > Aquatic > Marine > Volcanic | place: Kolumbo...
CGCCCGGGCGGCCATCTCCGGCGTCAGGTCGATGCCGCACGCCCGTCCCTCCGGTCCCACGAGGCGGGCGGCCACGAAGAGGTCGAGGCCTCCGCCACACCCCACGTCGAGAACGGCCGCCCCGGCCTCGATCTCCCCCAGGGTGAACGGGTTGCCCACCCCGCAGTAGGCGGCAAACAGCTCCGCGGGTGCTGCCGCCAGGTGGGCGGCGTCGTAGCCGAGTACCACCGCCGCTTCCCGTCCCGTAGCGTAGGCGAACTTTCCCGCGGCACCGCGCGCGACCTCGGCGTACTTCTGCCGCACCCCCTCTTGAATCGCCGCCACATCTCGTTCCGTTGCCATGGTAGATCTCCGCTCCTTCTTCCGTCAGCTTGTGAGGTCCTTCCTGATCTCTTCAAACTCCTCCTTGGAAATCTCGCCGCTCGCATATTGCCTCTTCAAGATTTCCAGGGGGTGATCCTGTGGATCGCCACCCCGATGGTGATTACTCCACGGGGAGCACGGTGGGCGGACACCTCCCCGGCCGAAGATCAGGTAGACGACCACCAGCATCACCACGAGCATGAGGAGGGGGAAAATCCACATGCCACCCGACCAGAAGTATTCCGGGCCCATTGCCGGCCTCCTCTCTATGCCGGCGAACCTTTGGTGCCGACTCGCCCCGCCTGCAGGGTGATCTTTCCGGCGGCGGCCATGCGGCCAAGGAGGTGCGCGGTGGTCTCCGGTGCCAGGCCGACGGTCGCCGCCAGGGCGGTGAGGTCGGTGGATCCTGCCTTCTCTAGGTGAGCGAGGAGCTCCTCCTCCACGGTCGCCAGCCAGTCGTCGAAGAGGGGTCGCAACTCGGGGGCGGCGAGGGCGGTGGTCTGGGAGAGCGCCTTGATTGAGGCCATCATCTCCTGGCACATCGCCATCCCCTTCTCCATGGGGCTGCCACCTTCGCCTCCCATTATCTTCTTCATCATCTCCATGCCCTCCTCGGGGCCCATTCCTTCCGCGCTCATGGCACTATCCTACGGCGATCACGCGGCCCGCCCCTCCCCAAGGGCCGGGCCGCGTCGCCGGTTGGTTCTGGTTAACTCTCCGTGGGGCAGTCACCATCGACGCTGCACTGGGCCTCCGAGGTGTCACCGCTGTCGGAGGACGTGGCGGAACCACACCCGCCGCCGGATGACCCTGCCCCCTCGGAGGAGGAGGCCATCATCTTCTCGCACATGGACGCCATCTCCTTGCACATGGGCATCGGGCTGTTGTCCCCACCCCCCGTCATCTTGTTCATCATCTCCGTACCCATCGCGGGACCCATTCCTTGCATCATGACCTTCTCCTTGGTGTGTGTGGCCAGCTTGACCGCCAGCCGGGGCCGCCGAGTGGAGGCAGACCATTCTGACGCCGCCCGGTGGTGGTCCTTGGATCGATCGCTCTACTCATCTTTTTCTGGATACACCGGCTACGGCCGATTGACATTGGCGCATCGATCAACGAGGATCTCCATGGATGTGAGTATCTGCTCATATGAGTAATAACGCAACTCTCTGTGAGGATGTCAAGCCCCTGAGCCAGGTTTTCCGGCTCCTGGGGGAGCCGAGTCGGCTGCGCATCCTGTGCAGCCTGGGGTTGGAGTGCCGGCCGGTCTCCGCCATCGTGGCCGCCACCGGCCTCTCCCAGACCAACGTCTCCTTCCACCTGCGACTCCTGCGCGAGGCGGGGCTGGTGCGGCCGGAACGGCGTGGCCCCTTTATCTACTACTGTCTCCCGGACCCTGGCTTCCTGGCGATCCTGGAAGAGATGGGGTGTTGGCTCCAGAAGCGCGAAGAGGCAACCGCCTCGGGAGACGGCCAGCAGGGGAGTTGAGCATGAGCCCGCCGGGCGCCGCGGGCCATGAGGGGGCAACCGCCTCGGGGAGGGGTGCGGCGCCTACGACGGCCGTGACACCGCGTCCTCCTCTTCACACGCGCACCCCTCGCCGCGGCACTCTGTGTCGATCGGCACCAGCTCGATCGCCGGCGCCGGCCGGCTCGTCCGTTTGCCTGTGAGGGCGCGGGCGCCGTCGATGAGGGCGCAGGTGGGGCAGGAGCAGATGCCGCCGCGGAAGTTGTTGTCGATGGCGTCGGTAGGGCAGTTCTCGATGCAGGCGCCGCAGGCGAGGCAGGCATCGAGGTCGGCGACCGCGTACTTGTGGCTCGCCTCATCGAAGGCGAAGACGCCGGCAGGGCAGACGATGTCGCAGAGGTGGCAGCCGATGCAGCGCTCCGCGACCACCTCGATGCGGGTCTGCTTGACCCCGAAGACGAGCTCCTTCACCTCCTGCCGCCACAGGGGCGACCAGCTCGGCAGGTCGTAGCCGGTGTAGGTGGCCAGCAGGAGGATCCACGCCGTCCACCCCACCGTGGTCCACGGCGCCATCGCCATCGCGGTCTGCGAGAGAAACACGAAGGGGGCGGCGACGAGCACCCCGAGGGCGACCCCCTTCTGGACCCCCGGCTTGCCGGGGAGCCAGAAGGCCAGGAGGCTGGCGAGGACCGAGAGGGCGAAGAGGAGGGGGAGGGTCCGCCACCAGAGACCCGGCAGCCAGATCGACGCGACCCCCAGGGGGATGGCGAGGAGCAGCGCGGAGTTGAAGCCGAGGTTGGTTCCCATCACCAGGCGGTCGGCGGGTGGAAAGCGGACCCGGCGCTGCGCCCGCTCGGTCTGCTTGCGGCCGCTCGCCAGGTAGGCGGCGAGGTGGCGGATATCGACGGGGCCGAAGCGCGGCCGCCAGCCGCTGCGCTCCTTCAGCTTCCAGACATTCACCCCGTTGGCGGCGAGCTGCGGCAGGATGAGGTGGCGGTGGTCCACCCGCTCCTCGATGCCGCTGGTGCGGAGGATCGAGACCACGGTATCGGTGGTGAAGTGGCCCCCGCCGGCGGCGCACCAGACGTTGATCCCGCGGGTGGGGGCGACCAGAAGCCAGGCGTCGATCCTCTCACGCCTGAGGGTCGCGATCACCTTGCGCACCGTGAGCTCGAAATTCCCGGTGACCAGGACCGGCGAGGAGAGATCCGGGTTGCCCACCGCCCGTAACCCCGGCCGCGTCGGGAGGGGGAAGAGGCGACCGAAGAGCAGCCAAGTGTCCTTGAGTAGATTCCACATCATCGCTTCTCCGCCACCACGAGGGCGAGGGTCCCGAGGAGATGATCCTCGCGGTGGACGAGGTGGAGGCCGGCCGCTTCCAGCCGCGCCGCGAGCCCCTTGAGGGCGTGGGTGGTGTTCTGGGTGAGGAGGAAGGTAAGGGCCGCCAGGGGCACGCGCACGAGAGCGGCGAGGGGCCGCCCCCACCAGCGCGCCGCCGGTACCTCGTCCGCCACCACCAGCCGCCCGCCCGGCCGCAGGAGGCTGGCGGCGGCGCGCACCACGTGGTTCACCTCCGCCTCCGAGAGCTCGCTCAGGGACAGGGTGGCGACGATGCGGTCGAAGCGCTCGGCGCCGAGGTCGCCGATCTCCACCGCGGTCATGTGGTGCAGCTCCACACCGGGGGCGGTGACACGGGCGAGGGCGAGCATTGGCTCGGAGACGTCGATCGCCACCACCCGGGCGCCGCGCGCCGCCATGCGGGCGGAGAGTCGCCCGGTGCCGCAGCCGATCTCCAGGACCGCTTGGCCCGGCTCGATCCAGCGGTTGGCGATCTCCTCCTTGATCCGGTCGATGCGCCCGAGGGTGAGCAGCCGCATGCCCCGGTCGTACTTCTCCGGGGTCTGCTCCAACAGCTTCATGTAGACGAGGGTGGACATCATCCGCCTCCGCAGGGGACGGACGCACAACCACAGATCGACGTGCGTTTCCGGACGATCCGGTAGCCGATGAGGACTGACACCAGGGTGAGGGCAAAGGTCAGGGGCTTGGTGACGCCGAGGAATCGCGGCCCCAACAGGCCGAGGTAGATCGGGAGCATGGGCGAGCCACAGCAGCCCACCAGGAAACAGACGCTCGCCCACACGAGACCGCTGAGCGCGAGGCCGCCGGCTGAGGTGACGAGCGCCTGCCGGCGCGCCGCCACGACGCGGCCGAGGCAGAAGGCGGCAAAACCGCCGGCCAGGGCGTAGGAGAGTCCGAGCCACTGCTCCCCCGGCCGGATGTAGCGGCTCAGGCGCGACCCTTCGGGCTGCACAAGCTCGATCGCGGCCCACGGCCCGGAGTCGCCCGCCGTGGAGAGGGGCCGTGTCACATAGAGAAAGTGGCCCCCCAGGACCACCACGAAGAGGCCGGAGATCAGCAACCACTTCATGGCAGGATCTCCATCCCCTGCGCCTCAAGTAACAGCCCTTGCTTGCCGTGGACCACCTGGCCCCGGATCTCTACGACCGTCTTCGGTCGTGGGATCGCACCGTCGAAGCGGACCGGGAGGAGGTTCCGGGCGCAGGTCAAAACGCCGCACGCCTTGAGTTCCCGGGCATCGACGATCCCGAAGCCCCCCTCCTCCTTGGTCATCCCTGCGACCACGCCGCGCACCGCGATCTCCCCGGGGAATGCCTCCGGATGTGCGGCCAGGTCATCGACCTCCACGAGCTGGCGGTTCATCTCGGAGGGTGCGACAGCGCGCGGGCCCGTAACGCCCGGATCGCCTTCCCCGCGCACGAAGGCGCAGGCGATCCCCGCCACGGTGATCACCCCGGCGAGGGCGACGGCGATGGTTCCGGTTCTCATTGGGCGACCCCTTCCTGCGTTTCCCAGTCCGACGCTTCCGCCGCCGCGCATTCGGTGAAACACCAGGCGTAGTCGAGGAGGGAGGCGGTGCATGGGTCGAGGAGGCGGTAGTAGATCTGCACCCCATCCCGGCGCGGCGCCACCACCCCGGTGTAGGTGAGGCGCTGGAGCTGGTTGGAGACCGCCGTCGGCTTCATCCCCAGGGCCTCGGCGAGGGCGGAGACCGAGAGCTCACCCGCTCGTGCCAGGGCGTGGAGCATCCGCAACCGGGTGGTGTTGGCGAGCATCTTGAAGGTGCGCTCCAGGTGCGACGCCTGCTCCGGCGTGAGGAGCGGCCGCTCGCGCAGCGGCGGGGCGTCGGGGGCGCAGGCGGGAGGAGAGAGGTCGATCTTCATGGCGGGCCTTGGCGGGATGTCATGAACATTAAACCACGATATTGTGGAATTATGGATGCGTCAAAGGCGGCCCTCGGAGCGTTCCGTGGATCGAGGTCGCCTGCCGCCCACTCCGGGTAGTTGTCGCACAGCCGGCTTGCACACAGCCCCGCCTGGCGTAGCCGGGGTCGGCGCTCCCCGCGGCGGCGGAGTGATCTCGCCGGAATCGAGGTGCCGGCTCTACAGCAGGGGCGATAATCGACTAAATTGCTTCGAATTTTTGGCGGTAGAACCGTGGCTGGCACGGCACCCGCAGCACCCTTTCCCAAGCGGAGACAAGACCATGGCAAACGAGAACATCGTCAACGGCGTCGACGTCGATCGGCTCGCCGGCACCATCGACCTGATCAAGGGGCAGCCGGACCTCGCCCAGTTCCAGTTCCGGGCCCAGGCCGAGTGGGTCGAGGGGGGCCACTCCCGCACCACCATCCAGGGCTTCCACGGCGCCGGCGCCGAGGACACCTCCCGCGCCACCCCCTTCGTCCTGGAGGGCGACGAGCCGCCGGTGCTCCTGGGAAGCAACGCCGGACCCAACGCGGTGGACGCTAATCTCCACGCCGTCGCCTCCTGTCTGATGGTGGGGGTCGCCTACAACGCCGCCGCCATGGGGATCCGGGTGGCGCGGCTGGCGTTTTCCCTTGAGGGTGACATCGACCTCCACGGCTTCCTCGGCCTCTCCGACCAGATCCGCCCCGGCTACCAGAACGTCCGCCTCACCTACTGGATGGAGAGCGACGCCGCCCCCGAGCAGCTCGACGCCCTCTGGGCCCACGTGCAGAAGACCTCCCCGGTCCTCGACATCCTCCGCAACCCGGTGGAGGTGACCATCGCCGTGGCGGGGTAGAAGGGCGCGAGCAAGGCCCCGTTTTTCACCACAGAGACACAGAGACCACGGGAGGAGGTGCCGTCCGGCGGCGCTGCTCCGAGACCGAGGTAGGAGCCGGTTGCACCGGCGAACCCGCGGCTAACGGCCGCGGCAGGCCCGGGGCGCCGGCCGTCCGGCGGGCGTCAGTACTGCCACCGCACACCGACGGTGAGGGCGAAGTCCGACTCCAGGCCGTCGCCATTCAGGTCCTGCACCACCGGCACTTGCGCCCCGGCCTCGACGAGCCAGCGGGTGCCGACCCACTGGAGGCCGGGGGAGAGGAACAGGGTGTGGCCGCCGGAGTCAGGGTCGGCCCGGCCGTCGACCTCGTCCTTGCCGGCCCAGCGGCCGTTCAGCTCCAGGACGCCGTTGAGGTAGGCGGGGACGACGCGGTCGGGGAGCTAGCGCGGCAGGAGGCGGAGCTGGGCCGCGAGGTTCGCAGTGAGGGTGTCGCCGCGCTCGAAGCCGTCCCGCACGGTGTTGCGCTGGTAGACGGCGTCGGCATCGACCTGCCAGCCGAGGGTCTGCCAGGTGAAGACTACGCCGGCGAGGGGGTCGAGGCTGCCGGTGCCCGGTTGAAGCGGGCGGGGGAGGGTGCCCAGGAAATCTGACTGGTCGAAGTCGCCCGTCGGCCACTTCACCCCGCCGATCAGGGAGAGCCGCCGCGTCCAGCCAGGGCCGTCACTCGTCCAGACGCGTCCCTTGGCGAAGGTGGTCACGTCGCCGATACCCTCCGCGCCGCGGGTAACCCGGCCCGCCGGGGTGTTCAGGCGCAGCTCCTTGTCCACGTACGGGACGACGGCGAAGAGGTTGAGCCGTGCGGTGAGCCCGTAAACGATCGCAGTGGGCACCGCCCGGACCCGCAGCTCGCGGTTGGCAGCCGTCGGGTCGCCGGTCGCCTGCAGCATCCGGTACTGGGTGCGGACGATTACCTCCCCTTCGTGGGCGGTGAGCGCGGACTGGGTCTGGATGGGGATGGCGGCCGCGGGCAGGGCCGCCAGCGAGGCGAGGGCGAGGAGGCATACCGCTACCCTTGTGATCGAGCGGCCCGTCGTAGGGCGGACTTCATTCCGCCGGCCGTTGTTCCAGTCCGCAGCGCGCACAGGCTGGGGGATCCGCCCCCACGTAGGTCGGATCAAGCCGCGCAGCGGTGGATCCGACACCGGGTCGTCGGCTCCGCTTCGCTTGAGCCGACCTACAGGGTCTCTACTCGCCACTGCCACCACCTCCGGCGTGGTCGTGGTCGTCGCCAGGTGCCCCCCGGTGGATCGCCCCGGGCGTGAACCCGGCGGCGCGCACCGCGGCACGGATCGCCGATTCATCGAGGTCGGCCCCTTCCTCCACGGTGAGCTCTACCCACCCCTCCTTGTAGTCGATGCGCACCCCCTCCACCCCCGGCAGGGGCTTCAGCTTCTTCTCCAGCCCGTAGGCGCAGAAGGGGCAGGCGAGGCCGTCGACCTGGACGTGGAGGGCGGCGCCGGCGGCGAGGGCGGGGGCCGCAGCGAGGAGGGTGATGAGGAGGACGAGGGTTCTCATGGCGGGAGCTCCTGGTAGGGGGAGGGGCGAGGTCGCGCTCGTTCAGAGGCTCAGCGCGTCCGGTGTTACCCGGCGATACCCACACCGGCGGCACGCAATGCCTCCCGATCGATCCCGCCGCCCGCGCAGCAGGCAGCGAGGGCACCGTCCACCACCACAGCGGGCACTGAGGTGACACCGTACCGCCTCGCCTTGGCCCGGCAGTCATCGGTCTCGCACCCCTTGGCGAGGTCGTGGACGACCACCTCGCAGCTCGGGCAGGCCATCTCCTGCACCAGGGCGACGGCGTCATCACACAGGGGACATCCGGCGGTGAACACTTCGACAGTTCGTTTTTTCATGGGGTTCTCCTTTCTGTGCCATCGAGGGCATCGAGGATGGGGCAGTCACTGGTTGGCCCGTCGCCGGGGCAGGCGTCCGCGAGGTCGAGGAGGGCACCACGGATCCGGTGAAGGCTGGCAATCTTGCGGTCGACGTCGGCGACCTTCGCGAGGGCCGTGTTCTTGATCTCACCGCAGGTGCAGCCCGGATCGACCCGCAGGGCGAGAAGCTCCTTGATCTCGCGGAGGGAGAAGCCCAGCTCCTTGGCACGGCGGATGAAGAGGAGGCGCCGGAACATCCCCGCGGGGTACTCCCGGTAGCCCGAGGGGCGCCGCGCGGGCTCGGGGAGCAGCCCCTCCCGTTCGTAATAGCGGACGGTCTGCACGCCGACCTCCGCGCGCCGCGCGACCTGACCGATGGTGAGCGATTCCATGGCGATCTCCAGGTTCGAGAGCAAGCCTACAGCCTGTAGTAAGGTATAGAGTCAAGGGCCAGATGACAGAAAATCAGAGGGGGCCACGGCCATCGCTCTCGCCCCTTGACTCTGTAGCCAGGTACCGGGTGTAGGGTGGGCCCGTCATGGCTCCGACGAGTCGCAGCCTCCGCCATCGCCTCCTCCGGGGGCTCCTCTTCACCGGTACCTTGCTGGTGGCCGCCATCGCCCTGGGCTGGCTCCTGTGGGTGCCCTTGCCCCGGGAGCCGGGCTACACCGTGGTCACGACGTGGGGAGGCCGTGGCTCGGGTCGGGGCCAGTTTCACGAGCCCACCGGCATCGCCGTGGCCGGCGGGAAGGTCTTCGTCAGCGACGGCCGCAACGGCCGCATCCAGGTCTTCGACCGACACGGCCATTTTCTCCGCCAGTTTCCGGTCCCGGGTGCGACCCCCGAGGAGCGCGGCCGTCCCATGAACCTGGCCGCCCACGGGGAGGGGCTCTATGTCGCGGATTACTGGAACGACCGGATCCAGGTGTTCGCGCTCGACGGCACCCCACGCCGCGTCATCGGGAGCACCGGGGATGGCCCCGGCCAGCTCCACTCGCCGGGCGGCGTGGCGGTGGCCGCCGACGGCAGTCTCTTCGTCGCCGACTTCTACAACCACCGGGTGCAGCACCTCACGGCCGATGGCCGCTTCCTCCGCCAGTGGGGCACCACCGGCAAGACGGGGATCCGCGCCGGGCGGTTCAACTACCCCACCGACGTCGCCCTCGCGCCGGATGGCCGCCTCTACGTCGCCGACGGCTACAACGACCGCATCCAGCTCTTCGATGCCAGCGGGCGGTTTCTGCGCAAGTGGGGCGGCCCCTTCGCCACCAACCTCTTCGGTCCCTTCAACGGCTGGTTCGCCACGGTCACCTCGGTCGCCGTGGGGCCGCAAGGCAATCTCTTCGTCGCCGACTTCTACAACGACCGCGTCCAGAAGTTCACCCCCGGCGGCGCCTTCCTCACCGCCTTCCGCCTCCCGGCGACAGCGCCCGCCCACTCTGCCATTGCCGTCGCCGTGGGGTGTGACGGCACCGTCTTCGTCGCCGACTACGGTGGGAATCGGATCCAGGCGTGGCGCCAGTCGCGGCCTGCGAGGCGGTGGTAAGCGGCAGGGCGACAACGGTCCGGTCTCTTCATCCCCCCGGCAGCTCGATTCGCCGCTGGAACACCTCGTAGGCGATCGGGGTCTGGTTGTCGTAGCCGATGCGCCGGCGGCGCTTCTCGTCCAGGAGGTGGTAGCGCACCACCGCCTCCAGAGCGGCGGGGGCGTCGCGCCCAGCGGTGGTGAAGGTGTAGGTGCGGGGCTGGTGACGGGGCAAGCGGGTGTCGCGGAGCTCGACGATGAAGGGGCGCCATAGGATCCTGCGGCGCAACCGGTGGACCTCCTCGCGCACCACCTGGTCGGTGCCATCGAGCAGGCGGAAGGTCACAGTCAGGTGGCGGTCCGGGGTGGCGGTGGGCAGGAAGTCGGCGGCGCCGTTGTTGGTGAGGGTGAGGGTGTAGCGGCGCCGGTCGGGGCCGGGCGCGGGGTCCTCCTGCAGGGCCACCCGCAGGGCGCCGCGGACGGTGTCGGGGATTCCGTTTCACTTGTCACACCCGCACCCCGCCCCGCCGGCCGGTACGGTGCACGCTGCCCCCCGCCGCGGCCAGGCGTTCCACCCCGAGGCGGCGACCAGGGCGGCGACGCCGGCGTACATCATCGGATCGGAGGCGAGGGCGAACCGTCCCGCCAGGAGGGCGGCGGTGCCGATCGCGCCGAGCAGCAGTGGCCCGTAGCTCCCTCGCCGGCGGCCCTGGTAGGCGAGGGCGGCGAGGGCGATCGCCAGGAAGAGGAGCATCCCCGGCAAGAGCCACGGGGTGTAGTTGATGAAGCCGACCCCGAAGGAGGAGAGCAGCCCGGCATAGGCGGGCCAGCACGCCGGGCAGGCTACCGCCGGCAGCAGGGCGGCGCCGATCCCCGGGACCATGGCCAGGGCGCCGACCAGGCCGCCGCGGCCGAAACCGCCCCCGGTGCTCGCCGCGGCCCCGCGGCGCGGAGCCTCCGCCGCACCGGCCTCCGAACGGGCCGGCTCCGCCCCATCGGGGGCGCCGGCGAGCCGCTTTTCGGCGGCGCGGACGTCGCCGAGACAGCACCGCCCCGACGGGTTCTCGGTACCACAGGCGCAGCCGGGCCCCTTCATCCGCCGCTTCACCACCGCCGAGACCGGCTCGTCGCCGGCAGCCCCCCGTGCCGCCACGTCCGCCTCGCTGAAGTGGAAGCAGTAACACAGCGGCCGTGGCCTCCCCATCCCCTTCTGCCCCACCGGGACCCGCAGGGCCGCTGCCGGAATGACGGGCGCGTTCCCTCCATCGGGGTAGTAGGCGACGTCGCACCCCGGGGTGGAGCAGAGGCGGTAGCGCACCCCGGCGACTACCTCGCCGGCCGACTCGGGGCGCACCAGGGCCGCGGGGGTTTCTTCCGGTACCCGCTTGCCGGGGCGACCGCAGGCGGGGCAGGGGGTCTCGGCGCGGGGCGCCGTGGGGTCGGTGGCACAGCAGTCGTGATCGCTCATGGGGGCTCCTGTTCTCCGGATTACGAGGGGCGTTCTCACCCTCGGGAAACGAGCCTACATCCCGTACCACGGTACGGAGTCAAGCGGGCGCTCCACTTCGGGCGCGGCCGTAGCCGAGCGCCACCGGCGACCGGCCGCGGCGGGGCGCAGGCGGCCCGGTCAGTAGACGGTGTAGTAGGTGGCAGCGCGGCGCAGGGCGACCATCTCCTTGAGGGAGATCGGCTGGAAGAATTGTGGGCCGATGTGTGCGACCGTGCCGGGCTGTTCCTCGATCTTCGCCACCACCAGCATGGCGCTGTTGATGTAGAAGTGCGCGCCCAGGTCGTGGAGCAGCCGCAGGTAGGCGCCGTAGGTCTCCGGGACCTTCGCGAGTGGCCGTCCGAAGGTGGAGGCCAGGAGTTGGCGCAGCCGCTCCGGCATCTTGTACCCCTCGAAACGGTCCTTTCCCCGCCACCCCACCTTGTAGGTGTTCACCGCGTCGGCGTCGACGAGGACGTCGACCTGCAGCCCCGCGTCCAGGGCCGCCCAGATCTCGTTGTAGGCGACGCAGAGCTGGGCGTCGTCGTGCTTCAAGCCGGTCTTCAGGTGGAAGAGGATCCGTTCGGTCCCTGCGTCTGCCGGCGGGGGTGCGGCCACCAGGGTTGCCAGGGCGAGGATGAGGGTGAGGGCGGCGAGGGGCGAGCGGTAGCGGCGGTCGTTCATCCGGGTCTCCAAGGGGCAACGGCGAGGTTACTCACCCGGCACAGCAGGAGAGCTGCTTCACGTCGCGGGTGAAGGTCTGGGCGCAGAGCTTCAGCCCCTCCACCATGGTGAGGTAGGGGAAGAGCTGGTCGGCAAGCGCCTGCACGGTCATGCGATTCTGCAGGGCCAGGGCGGCGGTCTGGATGATCTCCCCCCCCTCGGCGGCGAGGATCTGGCAGCCGAGCAGGCGGCCCGTCTCCCGCTCCGCCACCAGCTTGATGAAGCCGCGGGTGTCGAAGTTGGCCAGGGCGCGCGGGACGTTCTCCAGCCCCAGGGTGCGGCTCTCCACCGCCAATCCTCGCTCTGCCGCCTGCGCCTCGCACAGCCCGACGGTGGCGACCTGGGGGTCGGTGAAGACCACCGCCGGCATGGTGGCGAGGTCGAGAACGGCGTCGCCGCCGGCCATGTTGATGGCGGCGCGGGTGCCGGCCGCGGCGGCGACGTAGACGTATTGGGGGCGATCGGTGCAATCACCGGCCGCGTAGATGTGGCCGGCGGTGGTGCGCAAGTGGTCGTCGATCTGGATGGCGCCGCGGCGGTCCACCGCCACGCCGATCCCCTCCAGCCCGAGCCCGCGGGTATTCGGCGCCCGGCCGGTGGCCACCAGGAGGCGGTCGCCGAAGAGGGGGCCGGCCGGGGTCTCGAGGAGGAATCGCCCCCCCTTTTGGGAGACCCGGCTCGGCACCGTGTGGGTGAGGATGGCCATCCCCTCCCCCTCCAGGGCCGTCTGGAGGGAGGCGCCGAGGTCAACATCCACCCGCGACAGGAGGGTGGAGCGGGCCAGCAGGGTCACTCGCGAGCCGAGACGGAGGAAGGCCTGGGCCAGCTCCACGGCGACCACCGAGCCGCCGATCACCAGCAGGTGGTCGGGGGGCGCCGCCGCCACCAGGGCCTCGGTGGAGGTCCAGTAGGGGGCATCTCTCAGGCCGGGGATGGGCGGAATCGCAGGCGACGCGCCGGTGGCGATGAGGATGCGGTCGGCGTGGATCCTGGTTTCGCCACCCTCCTCCTGCTCGATGCGCAGGGTGTGTGGATCTTCAAAGCGGGCGTAGCCGTGGACGAGGCGGATGTTCGGGTTGGTCTCCAGGATGTGGGCGTACTTGGCGGCGCGCAGCTCCACCACCCGCCCCTGTTGCTGCGCCACCAGGGCGGCGCGGTCGATCGCCGGCGCCGTGCGCTCGATGGCGGGAAAGGGGTGGTCTTGC
>Ga0114931_10008043_pt1 | contig 12816 bp, 18 predicted proteins | sample 2SBtaG_FD_89579 | JGI IMG/M metagenome (GOLD analysis project Ga0114931, IMG submission 89579) | Deep subsurface microbial communities from Kolumbo volcano to uncover new lineages of life (NeLLi) - 2SBTROV14_V59a metaG | ecosystem: Environmental > Aquatic > Marine > Volcanic | place: Kolumbo...
AAATTATTTTACCTATAAAAACACACACAAATATTTGTGTGTGTTTTTATAGGTAAAATAATTTGTACTTTTTTATTTAAAATAAAACGACGTTTTTTTTTTTGGATGACTATATTGCCGTTAGGTACAAAGGAGTAAATTTGTTTTTTGTACGAATTAAAAAGTTTTCATTTGGTTTTTCTTTTTGATTTTTGTACTTAAGGTGAAATAAGATAAGTCCAGATAATAAGATAACAGCAGAACTAATTATGGTTGGTCTAATGTTATTAGCTAAACCAAAGAAAAACCAAAGACAAGATGCCAAAATAGTAAGAAAAATCCAAGCCATTGAGATATTATCAACTTCGCCCGTTTGTGCAACTGACCATACTTGAGGTAGCATTGAAATGGAACTTAGAATACTGGCAGCAAATCCAACAAATTCATATTTAAATAAAAGTTCAGCCATTTCTTTATTTTAAAGAAGAAAATGATATTTTAAGATAAGTGAAAGATGTTTGAATATCTTTTTTTCCCAGTATTTTTTCTAATAATAGCTACTTCATGTGGCTGTATATACTTCTGGCTTTTTGGAAAGTATGTACGAGCATTTTATATTAATTTATTTAACATTATGGGATTTTTATATCTAAGTATTGTAATATTAATTTTAGGAAATTCTGGACTTTTTCCGTTTAAGGTAATCATAGTCTGTTTTACTATTTTCTCTCTGGCATGTTCGTGGCATTTATATGTTGAAATGAAAAAAGAAAAAGCTGGTTATCAAGAAATAAATAATTATGAAAGTGATAATGAACGTATTTCTCCTTTACTAATTGTTCCTGTGTAGTGCGAACTAAAGAGTTATTTTTATTTCTATTTCGAGAGCAAAGTAAGTATGGTATTTGAAAATATTTGTTTTAGCGGAGGTGGATCTAAAACAATATCATTTACTGGTGCTATCAAGGCATTGGAAGAAGAAAAATATTTGAAGGGATTATGTAGATTTGCTGGAAGTTCTGCGGGTTCTTTATTTGCTACTCTTTTGGCATGTAAATTTAATGCTGATGAAATTATTGAATTAATCAAAGAAACAAACATTAATGAATTGGCAGAAGGAGGAATTGGACAAAATTTAATAAGACTTGCTTTTAATTTTGGTTTTTATAATGGTAAAGCAATTGAGGAATGGGTGGAAAATATGTTTCGTCGAAAAGGATTAGGGAAATATACTACCTTTATTGAAATTTATGAGGTATTTGGTTCAGAGCTTATTATTACAGGTACTAATTTAAATAAACAGCGAACTGTGTACTACAGTCCATGCAAGACTCCAAAAATGCATGTAATTGAAGCTATCAGAATTTCAACTAGTATTCCTTTATTTATTCAGCCGGTTAATATTGAAGGTGATTTATATGGAGATGGATCATTATTATGCAATTACCCAATTCATATATTTAAGAGTGTTGATCGCCGATTAGATAAAACTATTGGTTTTTGCGTTAAAGACGATAAAGACCACAGAACTAGACATAAATTTGAAAATATAGTTCAATTTCTAGATATTATCATAGGTGCCATTATGAAGCAATCTCAATACAAATACGAAAAAGGAAAATATGCTCGAAAAACAGTATTAATCAACACGTACGACGTAGGAGCAACCCATTTTGACATTAATAAAGAAATTAAAAAAAAATTAATAAGATGGGGTCATAATGATACATTAAAATGGCTTAAGAAACAAAAATAATTATTTGCAAGTACAAAGTTTTCCATTAGGGCAATTATAGTTTGGATTCATGGTTTCTGTAGACATCCCGGGAAATGGATTCTTTATTACCATTACGACAACTATTATCACGACGATGAGAACAACAAATATAACAACCATCCAAGTTCCAAATTTTCCTTCATCTTCTTCTTCTGGAGACAAAAATCTTTTTACTGAAGACATGAAGTATATTAATTAGCAAGAGATTTAATAAAGGAAATTTCATTCTTTGTTGCTCCCGCAGAACCACGTTCCAAGATCATCGGTATTGAATGTTTCTTGCAAAAGTTAACAAGATACTTAATACCTTCAATAGAGCCTCCTAGAGCTGGATTAGTGATATACCCATGTCTGATTTGTTCATGTCTATCTATTCTGGATCCTAAATGAGTTTTAGAATCATTTAAATGAATAAGGTCGATTTTATGAACTCCTATATTTTGATTCCAAAGCCTTAGAAAATCTTTCATCCCCTTTTTAGTTCTAATATCATAGCCAGCGCTGAAAATATGACATGTATCGATGCAAAACTTAATATATTTCTTTTCTTTGGTAGTAAAAGATTTATAAAAAGCTCCAAGGTTTTCAATTCTCCAGTACATCTCAGTACCGCACGAAGCTCCAGTTTCAATAATAATTTTAAGATCTTTCTTTTTTTCTGGGGTAGTAAAAACTTTCTTGATAACTTTACTGACATTTTCTTTCATATTTTTTTCTGCTTCACGAATAGGAAGAGAAACACTTTTACCAACATGAACCACAGAACCAATTCCTCCCATTTGGAAAATATTATTAAGTTCTGCTACATATAAGTGATGTGCAAATGGTTTTGGACTGGCTAGATTGATACAATACTTAGAATGACTAAAAAGCGTGATTCCAGAATCTTCTATAAATTGTTCAACTTGGGTTGCTTCTTTTGGATTAATTGTAGTGATCTTCATATCTTGCGGATTTCCGATAAAGATAGAAACAACATTACCACCAAGAGGAATAATAGTTTTGATGGCATTGAGATAAGACTTTCCATTTTTATTAATATGTGCTCCAATCAGAAGTGTCATGCTCGTTTATATATATCAAGACGTCTTTAAAGATCTTTAAAGACGATGGAAAAAAATGAAAATAAAATAGGATATCTTTAAAGACGTTTACAGGGTCTTTAAAGACGTTTACAGGGTTTCATGTCTCACAAACAATGTTGTTTCAGTACTGGGGCAATTATTATTGTACTTATCAGTTTTCCCTTACTGACAATAGGAATTTATGAAAGAGTTTTGTACGGAGATTTCGGTATGGGAAGATGCAATACAACTAACGTAAATTTGAGACCAGAACAAGGAGGTGAACATGCGGGACAAATTATTACCCTTAATGTTAATGTAATTCTTGAGGGAAACGAATTCAATTATGAATTTGAAAGTGTTTGTGATTGTTTTGAAAATCACATTGTGTGTATCACATGTGAGAATATGCAAAATTTGTATCCAATTAGCAACAGTACACGTTATGATTGTTGGTGGTATCCCAATGCACAAAAATTGTTGGTAAATGAAATAGAGACACCAGGATTGAATTATTTGGCATCTGGTGGAACATTTGTAATTATTGGATTATTGTTTATTGCATACGGATGTTTGGAAATTAGAAAAGAAGTTATTGAACATGCATGAAACTAAAAAATTGAATTTATTTTTTCTATATTATAAAATTGCGTTCAAAATGACAACACCGGAAAATACTGGTGTCACATTGGAGGCAGTACTTTCAAATATAAACACAAATGTAAACACAAATAAGCAACAATTGGCAGATGATCAACAACGCATAAAAGATGCAGAACGCAGAGATACATATTGTCGAATTAGTTTTCTGATAATCTTTTTAGTATGTATCATTGGTTCAATGGTAATGTTTGGGTTTAGTGTCGATGGTGATGTTAAATTTGCAGATGTACGTGAAATTTCTTGTAATGCAACTAAGATTGAAGTTGTAAACCAAAGTGTTATGATTACAGCTGATTTTTCAATCGTGGCTGGTGTTAAGATGACGGAAATTATTCAAATTAAGTGCGAAGAAGCGGGTTGTACCACAGTTTTGGAAGATTATAAAGTTGGATCGCCATTTATATGTTATTGGTATCCTGGGTCAGAAATTTTGGCTATTGAAAGTAATTATGTAGTTGCATCTGCAGTATTGACTGTATTTAGCATTATCTTATGTATGTGTTGTTGTGGTTGGATTGGAGTTGTGTTAAATTAATTTTTTATTTTTATAAGTGGAAAAAAATGAAAAATGCATGACTTTATATTAAAAGACGTATGTATTACCGATCTTTAAAACACAATACAAACATGTGGCAAGCACGGTATAATGAAGAGCGTGATGATGGTTTTAATATGGCATGTGGTTTTTTGGTCTGTATGTTTTTAATATGCCTTCCATTTATTGCGGGAATTATTGTTTTGACAGTTTCTGGAATTAACGGAATAAGTAATTATTCGCAGTTTGAAGCTGAAGTATGTACCACTACCGGTATTGAAATTGAAACCAATCGTGTGGTCATAACAGCAAAATTTGAAATAGATAATATCACCACAACTGGAATTATTATCATTTATTGCGATTGTCGTGGGTCTGAGCCACCAATTACACCTGCTCATAAATGCCCACTAGAAAGTGATTGTGAATTAATTGCATCAAGGTATCCAATTGCAGAACAGTTTCGATGTTTTTGGTATCCTAATGCGTTAGAACTTAGCCTCTATAGTAATTTGATTGGTTCAGGTATTGAAATGATTATTGGAGCTGTTATATTGTTTGTGGTCTGTTGTTGTATTAGTGGTGGATGTTTCTGTTGGCGTCAGAAGATAAAAGAATAAGATTAAATTAATTTTTTACTTTGGAGAACCAAGAATGTAGCTAATGGAGTTACAAAGGTTCCCCAAGCAGTATCATTAATTGATTCTAAAATTCCCCAATCTTTAAACAAGGAATAATTAACTAAATTGTAAATGGAATAAACCAAAAAGCCTATAAGTGTGGCGTAATACATGGCAGGTTTAAGCTGTTCATTAGAAGCTGGAAGGATGATAAGAGAAATACTTAAAGCCAAAATAATGTACGAGAAAAATGCAGGCCATGGTTTAATAACTACAGGTTCTTTTTGTACTTTGGCAATCATTGGCAAGTACATTCGCGGAGATGCCCATGAAAGCCAAAGAGCATCTAAAATACCAAAAAATAGAAGAGCGAGCAAAGTATTTGCAATCATTTATTATAATGAGGTACAAAAATTGATTATTTTTATTTATGCTTCTGATACAGGAAGCGGGAAAATTCCAGAACTGCTGGAGATATTATTATTAATTCTACGCTTGTATTCTGCCTGCAGTTGGTCTTTAGAACCATGGAGATGACCAGTAATATAGTCATAAATAAATCCAAGTGTTACTTGATTTTTAACTAGAGCACCGCATCTAGCTGTAACTTCTTTTTTAAGTTGATCAATAATAATACTTCCACTAATGTACTGAAGCATACAAGCCTGTGCAGGTGTAGTAGCGAGTCTAGCGGTTGAATATACATAGTCATAATGACGAGATGGTACCATATGCATAATTTCTTCATCCATGACACAAACCTTTAATATATTTTGGTGTGGGTTAAGCCATGTAAGAGAATCGGGAGTAAAATAGTCAGGTTTTCCAAATGCTCCAAGAAGTTTAATGGCATATTGCTTAGGTTTTTCATTTTTCCAACAACTAATAATTTGTTGAGCAGCAGACATTATGCTTATATATTTTATGTAGAATATTTTATTTAGATGTAAGTCTTTTCTGTATTATTAGTATATACTTTGGGTCATGATTTCACGCAAACAAAAAGCAATACTTGCTATTTTTGCGGTAATTGTTGTTGTGTTAATTGGTTTAGGGATATACTTCGGTACCATGGGCGAGCAATATGATCCACTAGTTAAGATGGGATATTTTGGACCATACTGGAATTTCCCATATTATCCATACAAGAAAAAGTATGTACCAATGGCATATTTACGATCAAAATATTATACTCCACCATTAGGACAACAAGAATGGAAAAAATATGGTCTTGCGACAACTCTAGGAGAACCTTTAGATGTTTGGGAATTACAAGATAAATTTGATCCTATTACTGGTTTAAGCATTTATCAAATTGTTAAAGGACAACAAGTACAATCGGTTGTACAGAATTATTCATTAGAAAACGAAGATGTAATCTGGACTAAAAAAAATCCTGATCGACCGATGGTTGTTAGTTTAGTACCTTATTAAGTTGCAAATACTGGTCTTCCTTTACGCATTTTTGGTAATGGTTGTCTCGATAATTTCACGGAAGGGTATTTTCCTAATTGGGTTCGTGTTTCTCTTGATGGCAGTTTTCCTCTAGTATATGATGGTCGTCGATAAGCTTCTGAACTCCAACGTTGAGGAGGTTGTAATGTAACAGGTCGAGATGGTACAGGAGGTGGTGAACCTTTAATAAGTTTAGTTTTTAATCCTAACCTTTTTGCCCTTTTTTCTGCTGCTTGAGCATCTTGAAATTTTTTAAAAGAATACATAAACGAAAGTGCGCCATTAATTTCTTTTTCCCCCTGATATGTAACATTAATATCACTATTTTTCATTGGTTCATAAAATGATGCACTTTGAAGAAGACTAATTGTTTTAATAAGTTCATTTCGGTTTCGTTGATTCGATAAAGATGGAGTTTCAACGGTTAAAATATTAGGTTTATTCATGATACGTATGTATATTCTTAGTTAAGATTCTCTTTCGTGAGGTTCAAGATAAGGAATATTAAGAATTTCAAAAACTTGCCTCTCAGACTTGATGGGAATTTTCTTTTTTCCTTTAAATAGTCCTTTTTCGCTAAGCTTGTATCCTTTATCTTTTGCGATAAGTCTCATTCTTCTGTTTAAAATACCGCTACCAGTAAAATGTAATAAAGCCGTATGATAATCTTCGTATGGCACAAATAGGATATCTAATTGTCTGGCTCGATAGGAATATGGAGTTTTAATAATGCCAGAAAATTTGGTATCACCGAAGCTGAATGTACCAAGAACTAAATTAGAATGCTTAAGTTCTTCAACTAGCTTTCTAAGCAAGTCTTTTTTATTTTTTGGATCTACAAGAATCATATCTATATCTCCTGATTCATAATGTTTGCGTCTATATGAACCAACTACTTCTATTTTAGCAGTCTTGGAAAGTTTATGGAGCATTTTTTTAATTAACTTTCCAATTTTGGTAATCTCTTCTCGAGGAATTTTAGTTTCGAGATCGTCAGAATATTTAAGTCCAAGTAATTGATTCTTGTTGAGTTTTATTTTGCCTTGTTTGTGAAGTCGTTTAATGTCATTTGGAGAACGAACATCATATTTTTGAATTAACTCTTTTATTCCCTTAAGACTAAATCCTTTTAACTTAATAAGCCGATTAATAGCCTTCAGTTGAGGATGTTTCTTTAAGTCTTCAAGTTGATGTAATTTTCCAGTTTCAAGAATTTCCTTGATTTTTATTTCTAATTTAGCACCAACTCCAGGAATTTGTTTTAAAGTAGTTAGATCTAACGGCCCGGAATACTCTTTAATATTTCTAATAGCCTTAATAAATGCAAGTGCTCGAAATTCATCACCGAGGGTGTTATGAATTTTTGCCATTTCTCCAAAAATTTCTATAACTCTTTCCTTTTTTTTATCCATCTCTGTCTTTATATATTCTTATAATAAATGACAGGAGCAGTAATAATTATTATTACTTACTGTGGCAGTATACCATCTATTGTTCTGTACGAAGAACGAAGGCGAGGTGAAGGAAGAATTTACACTAGTCCAGGAGGAAGCATTGATAAAGGAGAAACACCAATTGAAGCTGCTATTAGAGAAACAGCAGAGGAAGCTTATCTCAAATTTCCAGTTGAAGCATTGAATGGAGGAGTTAAAATAGGAAATTGTTATTTTTGGGTTGTATTTATTAATAAAGTAGATAGACAGAAATTTTTGGATATTCGATTTGGTGAAATTAAATTAAAGTCGGTACAAAAAGAAATGTACGATATGACACATGTACCATTGGAAAATTTGGTAGATTCTGTACGTGCCGGAAGTCGATGGGTTGTTAATATCACAGGAAAACGTATTAGACTTCGCAAGGAATTTTACGATGCTCTCCGATACGAAAATACATTATTTGGTTTAATTAAAAATACAATTCAACGACTTTAAAGTCGCTACAGGGACTTTAAAGTCGCTACAGGGACTTTAAAGTTCAGTTTGATATCCTCCTAGATCAGATTCATCGCTTCGGTCCTCATCGCTTCGGTCCTCATGACTTCGGTCCTCCTGCTTTTGGGTTTTGTTTGATTTATCTGAATTCTTTTGTGTTGGTTTTTTTTCTTCAGTATCACTTTCAGTGTCGCTTCCAGTGTATTCTTCATTTGTTAGTTCATCACTTTCTTCGTCTTCTACTTGTTCTTTCTCAATTTGTTTCTTGATTAAATATTTATGAATGTCTGTAATGTGTACTTCTTTAGGAAGTTTAATTCTAGTATCATCAGACAACCAATATCCAGTACCAAAATATGCATTTCTACTTCCAGATTTGGAATTTATCATTTTCATGACATGACCCACTATTTTTAATTGGTCCGTTTTGGACAATTTAGTTTTATTGATTAAATTTTTAGGAAATCGCTCTACTTTATTTTTGCAATAATCATCAAAATTAAGTTCTAATGCTTTTTGTTCTGCTTCTTTCTTTGTTTCTGCCTTATGACATACACGCCATGCGTGCCTAGGTCGAGAATCTGCAAACGTCTCATATTCATGAATTACGTACCACATTTGTATTATTCTAAGGTAATGTTTATTTATCATCGAACGCGCTCCTAAAAATTGAAAACAAATTATTTAAAATGCAAAAATGGAGGTGATTGTTCAGCTGACACTTAAAAGTGCTTCTAATTATTATAAACAAAACAGTAATAAAATTAATGATAAAAATAAAGTAATTGCTAGTCTTCTTGTACAGTTGATTAATTCCAATAATTTAAATAGCATGGAAAGTTCTGATTTTGCTCAAATTTCTTCTCTTATTCGTGATAAAGTTGATACTGAACAGATGCGAAAATTAACTGAACTACTAGTATCTTTAGTGAATAGTGGTATTGAATTTAAAAAGAATATCACAACATTTTCTAATAAGGAAAAAGAAATTGAAACTAAACCATCAATGTCTGAACTAGAATCCAAGACTTGGGCTTCAATTGCTGCGAAACCTCCCCCTATTCAGCCAGATACTCCGCGACCTAAACAGAATATTACAATATCTGATCCTTGTACGCGTTTTAATATTGATCCGAGTACTTATGCATCTGGTATTGAATTGGGTAAATACAAAATAATTCGTTGTAAGCACGAATTTAATGGAAAAGGAAAATGTGAGCATGGCAGTAAGTGTGATTTTGCTCATTCAATTGAAGAATTAAATTGGTTTTTGGAGTTTCAAAAAAATAAAGAAGAAGATGACGATGATTATGCATTATCGGATAGTGAAGCATAACAATTTCGACAAACTGCTCGATATATTTCTGCACCGCCAACAAGCTCAATCTCTGTGTTTTTAGTAATTCTTTGACTAAAAGAGGCAGAATTTCCACACCCTGTACATACCGCTGTAAGTTTTAACACGGATTCTGCCCGTGGAATCAATTTTGTGATTTCTGGAAATGGTTCGCGACGAAAGTCTGCATCCAAACCGGAAACCACAATTTTTTTTCCTTTAAACGCAAGAGTATCGCAAAATTCTGCCAAATTTTCAAAAAATTGTCCTTCATCAATTCCAATAACATCATAATCTTGAATTTTGGGAAGATATGTCATGAGTTGGTCAGATGCACATGAAATACAAGGATAATGTCTATCATTATGTGTGGAAATTACTTCTTTTTGACTGAATCGAGTGTCTTTATCCCATTTTAATACAACACATGATTTTTTAGCGATTAAAAATCGTTCCATCTTAGCGATAAGTGTACTTGTCTTGGACGCATACATTGGTCCAATAATTAGTTCAATTGACCCGTTCATTGTAATATTTTATAAACAACATTATCAATTTTTGTTTAAAAGACGTATCACAGGTCTTTAAAGACGTATCACAGGTCTTTAAAGACGTATTACAGGTCTTTAAATAAGAACATTCACAGTAGTAGTGTACGATATAATATTAAATCCTAGAAATCCAATGTTTGCCTTTGTAATTGAAGGTCCTTGAAATTTAATATCCACTTCTAGTTCAGAAATTTGTGTCATGTTAAATCCATATACTTTTTGATTTTTAATCAAATCAGTATCACTATCCGGAAACAACCAAAATACATGAAGATTTTCATCATTGTTGGAATAAACTCTACTTGACATATATTTAATTTGATGTTCACCTATCTTGAGACTCATAGATTCTATTTTATGATGATCAAATAAGGTAATATAGATACAGGAACAAACATTAGGTAATTTTTCTTTTTCCATTTTTATTTTACCATCGATTATGTCAGCAGTATAAATAGAGTCAGATAATGCATATTCATTATAATTGATATAGTGTTTATTGTCGCATCCAATTGCACTACACCATAATTCTAAATCCTCTTCTTCAATACTAGGAGCTGAACTTGTCAGTTTAATGTACTTAATAGTGATGTACACGTCTTCCTTGGTGTCATTAGTGTCGAAATATCCCTTTTCTAGGCATTCAAATAGGTATATAGGATAAATCGTATGAGTTTCTCCTTTTTTAATTTGTCTTTTGTTGTGGTAAAATAATTTATTGCCTGTTGTAGTAATGCCCGCAATTGGTTTTTTGGAATTTTCTGGAACTAGAGAGAAATATAAAACATAATCATTAATATTTTTGGCATTGGGAAATCGAAGGCTTAGGTCATAAAAATTATTGCATTTGTGTTTTTGATTATTTTGTTTAAGGCTCACATTTCCTTTGGTGTCAGACATCAAGAGAAATTTACGAGGTAGTATAAAATTAAGACCACAATGGTTCTTAATATTTTCTTCTGGAGTATCTCGAGGAGACCATTTTCCTATATTCCTATAATCTAAGGTCATAATGGCTTTATTATATTCCGGATTCATAGTTCCAAAATAATCAATTACTCGTCGAGGATCCATATTTTCAGCATGTACTTTGGCTAAAAGGGTATTCATCTTCTAATATACTCTTTTCTTTAAATTTCGCTTTTTTGAACGCTTATCATGGTGTTAAGTTTCGCTTAATACTTCAAAGTATTCCATAAACCATTTCAGCTTCCCTTTATCTTTTTGTTCTCGGCGACGCAGTTCTTCTTCGATAATAGTACATGTGTCCTGGATTGAACCTTTAGTATTCTTAATATTGAGAAGACGGGCAATTCTAATAATTTCTTTTTTATCCCCACTTTGACTACAAACAAAGCCTCTGGAAATTTTTCGGCGGTCAATTGTTGCCTTATGAGGCTTGCGAAGTTTAAAGATCAAATTATTCCTTCCATCCTTATCGATAAAACCAACAATAATTGGATTTTCTTTAACTTGTTGGAATTTTTTAGAAACATCTTTGATACAATTAGACCAACCTTCTTCAGACCAGCATCGAGGTTTTTTACCAAAGAGATGACCAACTATTAAATTGTCAATATCAATCGATTTTGATGACAATGTTTCACTACTGAAAAAGCCTGATTGTTCAAGATTTGAATTAGTAAAGAGATATGGCTGATAATTATCAACAATTTTATAATAAACGTTTGGCAGAAGATTTTCCTTGCCGAGCCTGGTAAGAGCAATATTTGATATTGCGTCTTCAAGTAATTTTTGTTGCTGTTTTATTTCAAGCCGACTTAGAATTTTAGCTATTCTAATTGGATCATCAGTGTCAGCAAGTCTTTCAAGAATTGTTTCTCGAGTTAATTTTGGAACTTCTTTGGTCTGAGAATCTATAAAATCTTGAATATCAACATTTCTCGGTTGAAGATCTCTTGTTGGAAGAAAACGTTGTGTAAAATGCATGGCTTCATTTGGATTGTTAAGTGGTTGGAAAATGTAGTACTTGCCTTTGTAAATTAGGTATCCTAGAAATCCAAATTCATTTATAAAGATTTCTTTATCCTGAATCATTTCATTAAGAGCTACATAGATAAATCTATCTTGAAGAAGAGGAAGACTAATATATTTTTTGATTTCATCAAAGATAAATACCATATTTGTAAGGAAAAGTGTTTTAATTTGTTCTTTAATTTTATTAACTTCATTTTGATAAAATCCAATGTCGTACGTAGATGTGTCAAGCTCTTTAAGAGTGTATTGTTTAAATTTCTTAAGAAGTTGCGAACCTGAAATAGTTTTAGGTTCCCAACTGCAATGGTATCCACACGGCTGATAATCACAAATGGCTGTACAAGGCTTTTTACCTTTCTGATTGCAATCTTTTGTTTCCTTAATTTCTTGTTCAAAAACATTTTCAAATTTATTTAAAGCACAATCCATAGCATTAATTTTTAATGTCCGTTCAATCTTTTTCATGGTAATGTGAGTATTTTCGATTTCCAAATATTTTTCTTCTTCTACACTGAGGTCTTTAAAGACGTTTACATGGTCTTTAAAGACGTTTACATGGTCTTTTGATCCTGGAATTGAAGAAGTGTATTTGAAAATTTTTACATTTCGTTCATCTTTTGGCAGTCCGACATGAGAACAATGACGTACTGCACGACCAACAATTTGTTCAATAAGCGGAACATTGTACTGGAAATTCAGAATATGTACTTCGCGAACTCTCTTAAAATCTACTGATTCTCTGACCACTTTGGAACCAAGAATTACTTTAATGATCCTACCATCCTTGTTTTGAAAGTTATTAATGATTGATACTAATTTATTTCTACGAGATGGCTCGATATCTCCGGCCAATAGAATAATTTTAGCTGGAAAGAATTTATGGCCTTTGTGCGAACTTTTTTGA
>Ga0114931_10008044_pt1 | contig 12816 bp, 15 predicted proteins | sample 2SBtaG_FD_89579 | JGI IMG/M metagenome (GOLD analysis project Ga0114931, IMG submission 89579) | Deep subsurface microbial communities from Kolumbo volcano to uncover new lineages of life (NeLLi) - 2SBTROV14_V59a metaG | ecosystem: Environmental > Aquatic > Marine > Volcanic | place: Kolumbo...
AGCTTCCTGGCCGTTCCGCTATACCATCCCGCCGCCATGCTGTATAACCCCAAGCTACGACCTGCTATGGAGAAGGATTTCCGCGCCCTGAAGAAATTTCTCTGAATATCGAAGTCATAACATAAATATTATCAATGTGTTATGAAATAGGTGATGTGTCTCCTTCCTGTTTCCCCCGGTTTTTACACACCCGTCGCGAACAGATTGACTCTTTAGCGACGATTAAGGCTACAAGCGGTTTCCTGAGCTAATTTGGACAGCAATGATTCCATATATAATGCGATGATTGGTCATATAAAATAGGTCAGTTACTTTGCTCGTAACCGGCCTGTTTTATTGTAGTAGAAATGTGTCGAATTGATTCATTTTGATTGGTATAATATAAAAATCTTATGACATCAAAATCTATTGCCACTGATAAGCTCTGGTATCTTAAGCGGATCAATCTCTTCAAGGTTATGAACGCGGATGAGATGATGGATCTTGCCCAGCGCACGACCATGAAGAATTACCGCAAGAAGGAAATCATTTATCTTCCCGGCCAGCCGGGGCAGCATATTTATTTTCTCAAGAAAGGCGTAGTCAAGATTTCAAGGTTGACTCCCGAAGGGCGGGAGTTGACGCTCGCCCTTCTTAAGCCCGGAGAAATCTTTGGTGAGTTGGAAGTCCTGGGGGAAAAAGGAGGCGGCACGCAGGCCGAAGCGCACAGTGATGTGATGATTTGTATTTTAAACCGCAGAGACCTTATGGGCCTGATGCAATCCAAACCGGAGTTGGGTATACGTCTCAGCAAGATCATCGGTTTTCGCCGTCAGGTCGTTGAAAACCGGTTGGAAAATCTTATTTTTCGTAGTGTCCCCCAAAGATTATCAAGCCTTTTCATCGAATTGAAAGATGATTTCGGCGAAGAACAAAACGGTAAAGTGAAGATCAATATTCCCCTCACCCATGAAGATGTGGCCAATCTGATCGGCGCCGCCAGGGCGACCGTCACGGAAACCCTCACCGAGTTCAGAAATAACGGCCTTATTGAAACCTCCGGAAAGTATTTCTTTATCAAGGACATTGCGTCTTTGAAACGGAATCTCACCTTGTAAAAAGGGACAGCGCCCTTTTTCCTTATTTTGAAAGGACACCCCTTTTCTTAACTCATCTCAATCCACAACTTTCGATTATATCTCCCACGGATGGCTCTTGTGGCTTATTGATCAGGATGCTGGAAAATATTTGACGGGTTATTCAACAGGTGAAAGAATGTGAGTGAAACAAAAGGCGAGATCACTTTGAGATTTTTGGCCCAGCCCAAGGATGCGGATTTCGGGGGCCACGTCCATGGCGGCTCCGTGATGAAATGGATTGATCAGGCGGGATATGTGCGCGCCACGGGGTGGCGCGGAAATTTGAGAATTTTCCAGCGTTTTGTCACCCCGCTGACAGTTTAAAATGTAACCCTGTGCTATTCTTTACCTAACGAAAGGAAACGGATATGCACCTTTTAGAGTTATTTACTGATCCATATTGCCCATGCCGCGCCAACAAGGCGGCTTTGATTAAAACCATCACGGGTCATTTTCCCGGTCTGGAATTCCGTGAATTGAACGCGTTGGAGAATACGCGCAGATTAAATGATCTGGGCATTAAAATGTTCCCTTTTCTTTTATTGGACGGCGAACTTATTAAAGTGGGTATTCCTGAGGAAAACGAATTGAAAGGTATATTGAACTCAAGGCTATCCGAAAAAGTGTAATATTTTGGCCGATTTAAGACATTAAATAGTAGGAATATGTATAACAAGAATCATACGGAAGGCACGCGAAATATGAACAACACAGTAATTTCAATCGGGACTTTTTTGGCCATTTTATTCACATCTGTATCCGCGTTCGCGTTTGATCATTCATACAGCGATTGGGATCAGTTTCTAGAAAGACACGTTAAAAATGGCTTGGTGGATTATTCTGAAATTAAGAAATCACCAGCGGAATTTGAAGAAGTAGTCCGTGAACTGGAAGATGTAACAATAAAGGAATACGAATCCTGGCCGCAATCGCGGAAGATGGCCTTCTGGATCAATGCCTATAATATCGGCGCGATCAAACACGTCCTCGATAATTACCCAATAAAAAAGTCGTTTGGTTTGTCCGCCTTGCGCTATCCCGCCAACAGCATTCAGCAAATCCCGGATGTCTGGAATAAACCTGTCCTCAATTTATTCGGCAAAGATGTCAGTCTCAATGAAATTGAGAAGGAAAGACTCCGCAAAGGTTTCAAAGATCCCCGCATCCATTTTGCCATTGTCTGCGCTTCGATTGGATGTCCCGTCTTAAGGGAAGAAGCATATAAAGCCGATAAACTCGATGCCCAGCTCAACGACCAGGCCAAACAATTTATCGATACCCCGAGCAAGTTCAGGTACGACATGGACAAGGATACATTATCTCTTTCGCCCATTTTCAAATGGTTCAGGGAGGATTTCGAAAAAAAGGGAGGCGTTATCAGTTTTTTAAAGAATTATGCGCCGCGGAATACAGCCTCGAAGTTATCGGATACCACACGTATTAAATGGCAGGATTATGATTGGAGCCTTAATGAGCAAGGCAGGTAAGAAATGGAGAAACAGAAAATAGCAGTTATTATTCCTGTCTTTAACGAAAAGGCTCGTGTGGGCGAGGCGCTCAAATATTTGCTGACATTAGACGCCGACGAGATTATTGTTGTTGACGGAGGATCGACAGACGGGTCTTATGAAATGATTAAGGATGAGTTTCCGGGGGTCCATTCCTATCAGACGGCTTTTGCCGAACGGGCGTTCCAGATGAATCTGGGCGCGTTTGAGTCGCGATCGGATGTGTTTGTTTTTGTTCACGTTGATACCAGACTTCCAGTAAAGGCCGTGGAATTAATCCGTGAGAAATTAAATACTGGATATGTGGCGGGAGGTTTTTGCAAACGTTATGACCGGTCAAATCTGGTTTTGGATATTTACCTTGCTGTCCTGAATCGGCTTTATCTTCGCCGAATGCGTTGTTTGGTCGGGACAAACGCCATATTCGTCAAACGGCAGGTGTTTGAGCAGATTAAAGGTTTCCCGGAAGTCCCGCTTCTTGAGGATGTGATCTTCTCGGATGCCCTAAGAAAAATGGGTAAGATTGCTGCCATTAGTGAACCTGTCATTGTCTCAGCACGGAAATATCTTGAAAACGGAATCATAAGGCAAGTTACGCGCAATGCACGAATCCTCTTAGGATACAAATTGTTTCATGAGAGCCCCGTTAAACTGCGGGAAATCTATCAAAGGTAATTTTATGAATAGGAACATTCTTTTATATTTTGTGAAGTATCCAACGCCGGGCAAGGTGAAAACCCGCTTGGCGAAGGCGGTCGGGGATCAAAAGGCGGCCAGACTTTATAAGGAATTAGCCGAAAAAAATTTCCGGGAAGTCGCATCATTGAATCAGCGGAAGGTGTGCGATCTTGCCGTCGTGTTTGATCCGCCGGAGCAGAGGAAAGATATTAAAAATTGGCTTTCAGCATCGTGTGAATATTGGCCTCAAAGTGAAGGGGGTTTAAGCGAGAGGCTTACAAGCGCTTTTCGCGACGCCTTTTTAAAGGACGGCAAACGGGTCATAGCTTTAGGGAGTGATACTTTGGGATTAACGGCTGACATAATTCAACAAGGGCTTGAGGCCCTTCAATCAAATGACATCGTTGTCGGCCCGGCTGAGGATGGAGGGTATTATTTGATTGGATTTAACAGTTTTCAGCCAAAACTTTTTCAAGGAATTTCCTGGAGTACGAACGATGTTTTGGCGCAAACATATAAAATAATCAATAGTCTGCATTTAGATTATCAAACGTTAAGCCAATTGGCGGATTTAGACGAAATTAAGATAGGAGAAAAAATATGAACCCATCAATCACTGATAAGAAAAAAGAAAATGTTAAGAATTATTACGGCAGGATACTGAAAACCAATGAGGATTTGAAGACCACCGCCTGCTGTGTCACCGATAGCCTGCCGGATGAAATTAAATCCATACTTAAACATATCGAACCAGAGATACTGGATAAGTTTTACGGATGCGGCTCTCCCATCCCGAAACTCTTGAATGGCTGCACGGTCCTGGATTTGGGCTGCGGCACGGGAAGGGATGTTTATGTCATATCTAAGTTAGTCGGCGAAAAAGGAAAGTCCATCGGGATCGATATGACAGAGGAACAACTGGCGGTCGCGCGAAAATACAAGCATATACAAACGCAAAGATTCGGGTATGCCAAATCCAACGTCGATTTTAAGCAGGGGTACATCGAAGACCTGAATGAAGCGGGGATTAAGGATAACAGCGTGGACGTTGTCATTTCCAACTGTGTCATCAATCTTTCCCCGGATAAACCGCGCGTATTTAAGGAAATATTCAGGGTGCTAAAGCCCGGCGGAGAGCTTTATTTCGCGGATGTTTTTACCAACGCCCGTGTGTCTCAGGAATTTCATGATGACACGTTGGCTTATGGAGAATGCCTGGGCGGCGCGCTCTATATCGGAGATTTCCGGCGGATTTTGGGCGGTTTAGGTTGCCCGGATTACCGGGTTGTGCAAAAAAGAAAAATCAACATCGATGACCCCATCCTCGCCAAGAAAGCCGGCCCGGTGGAGTTTTATTCCATGACCATCCGGGCTTTTAAATTGAATGACCTGGAAGACCGCTGTGAGGATTTCGGGCAGGTGGCCTATTATCAGGGCACGATTGACGGATGTCCAAACGCCTTTATTTTGGATGACCACCATATATTTACAACGGATAAACCACTGCTGGTTTGCGGGAACACGGCTTCAATGCTTTTGAACACCCGTTACGGGAAACACTTTAAGATTGTTGGTGATAAATCCAGGCATTTCGGATTATTCCCGTGCGGGTCTGCCCCCAGTGGAGCCGATTCAACAAGTCAAGGAGGGTGCTGCTGATGGCATGGACGATTTTGATTGTCCTGGCCACGTTATTTGTGGCTTACACCAACGGGGCCAATGACAATTTTAAAGGTGTGGCGACGCTGTTTGGAAGTGCCACAACAGATTACAAAAAGGCGCTTGCCTGGGCTACGGTAACGACATTAGCAGGGTCCTTCACCGCCTTTTTCTTCGCGACAGAATTGGTGAAGACATTCAGCGGGAAAGGGCTCGTTCCTGACACGTTAATCGCGACACCGGAATTTTTATTAGCCGTTGCTTTAGGGGCCAGCGCGACGATATTGTTGGCGACGGTCACAGGTATTCCGATTTCGACCACACATGGCTTAATAGGGGCATTGGTTGGGGCCGGACTGGTTGCTATTGGAACAGATTTGGGATTTTCTACTTTAGGAAAGAATTTTTTCATTCCTCTTTTATCCAGTCCCTTAATCGCCGTTGTCTTAGCGGCGGCGGTATATATGGTTTTTCGGTTTAGCCGTCAGATATTAGGGGTGAAACGGACGACCTGCGTTTGTATGGGCGAGAGAGTTATTCCGGTTGCGAACGCAAAACTGATAAACGGACAGGTCCTTACCATGTCGCAGTTAAAGCAAATGGATATTTTTGTCGATCAAAAAAGTCAATGCAAGGCGATCGCCCTTGACCGTTATGATGGAAAGGTCTTGGGGATTGATGCCCAGCAGATTCTGGACAGCCTGCATTTTATGAGCGCCGGGGCAGTGAGTTTCGCGCGCGGATTAAATGATACACCGAAAATTGTCGCTCTGGCCGTGACGGCAGGAGCATTGGGATTAAAGTTTAATATTGGTCTGGTTGCCGTCGTTATGGCAATAGGCGGTATTTTAAGCGCCAAAAAGGTCGCGGAAACGATGTCCCACCGCATAACAGGAATGAATCACGGGCAGGGATTTACGGCAAATCTGATCACAGCCATTTTGGTCATTTTTGCGTCCAAGATGGGGGTGCCGGTTTCGACGACACATGTGTCCTGCGGTTCATTGTTTGGGATAGGTTTGGTGAATAAAAAGGCCCATTGGAAAGTGATCGGCGGGATTGTTTCTGCCTGGGTTTTGACGTTACCGGTCGCGGCATTATTATCCGCTGGCTTCTATTTCGGGTTAAGATTATTAGGCTCCTGAGGCTTCCTGCCTCAGAGGTTTCGGGCCGTGTATGGAAAACACGGCCCTCAAGGAGGGTATTAATGGTTACGGAGTCTTTCAAATCCAGATTATCGCAATGCGGCGTTGAATTACGCAAGCGCAAGATCGATATTTTGCAAGTCAATGTCGGTAAATTGTGCAATATGACTTGTGTGCATTGCCATGTGGAAGCCGGGCCGACCAAAACAAAAGAAAACATGAGCCGGGAGACCGCCGAGGCGGTCGTTCGTTTCCTGGATTTATCCGGTGCTAAAACACTGGATATCACCGGCGGCGCTCCCGAGATGAACCCATATTTTAAATATTTGGTCATCGAAGCGAAATCAAGGAACATGAGGGTCATTGATCGGTGCAACCTGACGATTTTTTATAAAGAGGGCATGTCGGATTTGCCTGACTTTCTGGCACGTCATGAAGTCGAGATCGTAGCCTCGCTTCCCTGCTACAGCGAAGAGAATGTGGATAAACAAAGAGGAAAAGGAACGTTCAATAAATCCGTGGAGGCGCTCAAGTGGCTGAATGATTTGGGATACGGCAGAAATAAAAATCTTGTTCTGAATCTTGTCTACAATCCTGTTGGCCCACATTTGCCCCCTGCCCAGGAAAAATTGGAAACGGATTACAAACAAAAATTGTACGCCGATTTCGGCATTGTTTTTAATCAGTTATACACCATCACGAACATGCCCATTACTCGCTACGCAAAGTACCTTAAAGCGTTTAATCAATATGAGGCGTATGTTGAACTTTTGATCAACAGTTTTAATCCGGCCACGGTGGAAGGGCTGATGTGTTTCAACACCTTGAGTGTCGGCTGGGACGGAAGATTATACGACTGTGATTTTAACCAAATGCTTGGGATGGGAATACGAAACGGCAGACCCTTAACTATATTTGATGTTCAGCCAGGGGATTTGAAAAACTGGCAGGTTCTGACTGGAAAGCATTGTTTCGGCTGTACTGCCGGAGCCGGTTCAAGCTGCCAGGGGGCTTTAAAATGAAAAAACATCCTCAGGAAATTAAAAAGGGCAACCTATTCGTTGCGTTGGATAGGTTGCCCTCTAGTTGCAGCGATTATAAGTTAAGCTTGTCGCGCAAGGTGTTTTCATTCCAGCCTTCAACAATATCGCTGTTAATAAAAACGGCTGGAAAAGTCTTTGCCCCCTTTTTCTTGGCTTCATCCGCTAATTCCGGATGAGCCTTGATGTTTTTGCGATCGTAGTCAACACCGTTTGCGCTGAAGAAGGCTGAAACTTTCTGGCAGTCAGCGCAGCCGCCGTCATAAAATATAATTTCTTGGCCCATTTGTTCTTCTCCTTTTTGAGATTTGTAAGAGTTATTTTGTCCATAACAAATATAGTTTTTATCTTAAGATTCGTCAATCAGGCACTTTTAGGAAACCAGGTAACATGGAAAAACAACGTCAGTTTGAGAATATTTTGAGATGCAAATGGAGTATAGCCGTATTGGAGAAAATCGAAGAGGGAATTAGACAACCCGGAGCACTTTCGCGCAGCATTTCTGGTTTGACTAAAAAGGTCATGTATCAGCGGTTGAAAAAACTTGAACGTTTTGAATACATTCAGCGCAGCCTGATAAGTGAGAAACCATTGAAAGTTTTTTATTCATTAACACCCCGCGGCCGTAAGGCATGTAAAATAATAAAAATGATCAGAGTATTATAAGCGGCTAATCATATGAACAAAAGATCGTATCCAGCCCCAATAAACATTGTCCCGGTTACTCTACGCAGGATCTATCTGCCGGGAAGCGTTAAAGCGAAGAAAGTATTTGGAGTGATAATGATAATTGGTGTATTGGGTCTAATGGGTTTTGATTACTCAAAGCACAGTATCCCGTTAAATGAGATTCACGACGGTGGGCCACCAAAAGACGGGATTCCCGCGTTGACAGACCCGAAGTTTGTTTCTGTCCATGAAGCAGAATACTTAAACCCGAAAGACAGGGTTTTAGGTATCAATATTAATGGAGAAGCCAAGGCGTATCCGATCAAGATTCTTAATTGGCATGAAATTGTCAATGACCGCGTCGGCGGGAAAGAAATCCTGGTGAGCTATTGTCCGTTATGCGGAACCGGAATGGTTTTTGACGCGCATATTAAAGGGAAAAGAATCTTGTTTGGCGTCTCCGGAAAACTCTATAACAGCGATGTCCTGATGTATGACAAACAGGCAGAAAGCCTGTGGTCACAAATTAAAATGGAAGCTGTGACCGGCCCAATGACGGGACGGCAGTTAAAACTTCTGCCCGCGGAACTCACGACATGGGACGCGTGGCGCGCGAAACATCCCGATACTTTGGCCCTTTCAACCAGGACAGGTTATTTTCGGGATTATTCGAAGAATCCCTACGCCGGGTATGGCCGCTCACCGGAGATTTATTTTCCTGTTAATCATCGCGACACGCGGCTTCCGGTCAAGGAATGGGTCGTGGGTGTTGTGATTGACGGTAAGGCCAAGGCGTATTCGTTTGAACGGTTACGAAAACAGGTGGATTCAGTACAGGATGTCATCGCCGGGAAAAAAATCGCGGTTCACTACGATAAAAACGGTGACAGCGCTATCGTTGAAGACAGTAACGGGAAGGTTATCCCCTCAGTTCAGGCCTATTGGTTTGCCTGGCGGGCGTTTTATCCCAAAACGGAGCTATATGAATAGCGAAAGGAGGGCAGTATAATCTGAAGGTTGAGCGGTAAAATTAACGTTTAATGATAATGGGAGGAAATATTATGAATAACCAAAAACAAGTCATAACAATAACGGCAATTTTATTTGCCGCCGTCTTCACAATGCTGCCCCTTAAAGCCATGGCCAGCGGTTATGATTCGGACATGGAAGGCAAAGGAAGCGGCGCGATGATGGATAATATGAACATGCATGGACAGTATGCTCTTGACGGGTATTGTCCAGTGGCCATTCATAAGGGAATGTACCTTAAAGGCAATGACCGTTTTGTCACGGAATACAAAGGGAAAGTGTATAAATTCGTCAAGTTCGAAGCCCAAAAAGCCTTTTTGGAAAATCCGGAGATGTTTTTGCAGGATGTCGAGAAAAAATACCACCAATTAAAAATGAAAAATAAGGGCAGTATGCCGAAAGGATCATATTAATTGTTGTCCAAAGATAAGGGGCCGTTTAAAAACGGCCCCTTATCTTTGGAAACCTAATCCAGCGGGACAAGCGCGGCTTGAATCTGAAGACAAATCAAGTACCATACCGGTAAAGGCGTGGGCAGCTATTAAAAGGATTAATTATGCGAAAATATGATTATGACATGATTGTAATCGGCGGCGGAGCGGCTGGATTGACTTCATCGATTTGGTCGGCACAGCTTGGCTCCCGAACGCTGATAATTGAAAAGGAAGACAAGCTCGGAGGCGATTGTCTGCACTACGGCTGCGTCCCTTCAAAATCACTGATCAAAAGCGCTTATGTTTATCATCTGATGAACAAGGCGGAAGGCTATGGTTTGCCGAAGGGAAATCCCGGGCCGGTCGATTTCGCCAAGATCAGGGATCGTATCCAGGGGATTATCGGCACGATTCAAAAGGGCGACTCGCCGGAAGCTTTTAAGAAACAATACAACATTGACACGAAGTTCGGTTCGTCCAAATTTATTGATAACCATACACTCGAACTGAATGGTGAAAAGATCACTTCCAATAAATTCATTCTGGCAACCGGCTCATCTCCGAGGATTTTCCCCATTGAAGGTCTGGATAAAGTTAATTACATTACCAATATCAATGTCTTTTCTCTGGATAAATTACCCGAATCGTTGATCGTCATGGGCGGCGGGCCGATTGGGGTAGAAATGGCGCAGGCCTTTTCCCGTTTAGGTTCAAAAGTGACGGTGGTCGAGACAATGGACTGTATTATGGGCAAGGAGGATAAGGAAGTGTCCTGTTATGTTCATGAATTGTTGGAGAAAGAGGGTGTCCAGTTTGAAATTAACGCAAAAGGAAAGAAGGCCGAACAAAACGGAGACACGATTAAGTTAACCATTGAACGCAAAGACGGCTCACAAAAGGCGCTTGAAGCCAAAGCATTGCTCGTGGCAACCGGTAGGGCTCCGAATGTCAACGGACTGGATTTAGAAAAGGCGGGCGTCAAATACGCGCCGCAGGGGATAACAGTCAACCGTCATCTTCAGACAAGCGCCAAGAATATTTATGCTTGCGGGGACTGCAACGGCGGTTTTCAGTTTACGCATGTGGCGGAATATGAGGCGCGTATCGCGGTTTTAAACACCAGACTTCCGTTTCCGGTTTTAAAGACCGACTTTTCTTCCGTTGCCTGGTGTACCTATACCGATCCCGAAGCCGCTTCGGTGGGTTTAAATGAAGAAATGGCGAAACAAAAAGGTATTGGATATAATGTGTACAAATATGAATTTAACCATCTCGACCGGGCGCTGGCCGAAGGGCAAAATAAAGGGTTTGCTAAGATCCTTACGGACAAGAAACGGCGGCTGATCGGCGCGCAGATTGTTGGTCTTCATGCCGGCGAATTAATTCACGAATGGGTCGCCATTCTTAACGGGAAAATTGATATTGGAAAGATTGAAAAATCTATGCATGTTTACCCGACGCTGGCACAGATTAATAAAAAGGTCAGCGGCAGTTTTTTGGCCAGCCAGAGCCCGCTGGTTAAGATCGCCACTTATCTGCTTAAATAAAAAAAGGTTAAAATTATGGGAAAACCAAAAAAGAGTCCGTGGGTAAAACTGGCGGTTATAGTAGCCGTACTGGGGGTCATATTTCTGATTTTACGGTATTTTAATATTGATTTTTCTAATGTCTCGGTTGAGTCCTTTAAAGAGAAGATCCATTCTTTCGGTATATGGGGGCCGGTGATTTATATTGTGTTTTATCTGATCCGTCCCCTTATCCTTTTTCCAGCCGGTGTGTTGTCCGCTTCCGCCGGTGTTATCTGGGGAACGGCCAAAGGGCTTCTGATTGTTCAGATCGCGGCCTATATCTCAGCGACGGCAGAATTTTTTATTGCCCGTTATTTCGCTCGGGATTCCGTGGAAAAACTTGTTAAGGGAAAAATGAAAGGTGTTGATGAAGCGATTGAGAAAAGGGGGTTTGTCACTGTTCTTTTGATCCGTCTGATCCCCAACGTGGCCTGGGACATTCAGAATCTCGGTCTGGGAATAACAAAAGTAAAGTTTCGTGATTATTTTCTGGCCACAGTCATCGGTATTTTACCAGGATCGTTTGTTTTTGTTTATTTTGGCGATTCATTTATCAGTGTTATTACTAACCCGTCGAATTTCTGGAAAATTCTTTTAGCTTTCGCGGTTTTTGGTCTTATTTATTTAATGCAGAAGAAATTACGAGCAAAAAAAGAAGATGTTATTGAAACGGCGGAAAAAAGAACGAAAGAGTAAGTTTATGAAAGAGGAGCCCGGTAGAAGAGAAACCTCAAAATCTGTTTTGATTACGGGAGCATCATCAGGTATCGGTCTTGTTCTATCACAAAAATGTTTGAATAAAGGGTTCCATTTAACAACTGTGGTCCGACAGGAAGACCGGAAAGGGTGCCTGCCTAACGCGGGATCAAACCGTTTAACGGTCCATGCGGCTGATCTTGCCGATACACAGCAAGTGGAGCGCCTAACAAGGGATATTTCCAGATCCAGATTTGATTATGTTGTTCATAACGCGGGTACAGCTATTGTGGGCCCGTTTGATGAGGTCGATGATATGTCAATGGAGCGTGTTTTACGAACTAACCTGATCACCCCCATGCGATTGACTCGGACCCTGCTTCCTCAGGCCCTGAAATTTTCCACCAAATTCATTTTCATTAGTTCTCTTTCCGCTCATTTCCCCTCTCCTCAATTTATCAGTTATAGTGTGTCTAAAGCGGGATTGAGCAAGTTCGCTCAGGGCCTGCGGGCGGAGTACCCATCTTTACCGGTCCTTTGCGTGGAGATCGGAGCGGTGGATACTCCCATGCACACGAAATCCGGAAATATGGCTCCAGATAAAAGGTTTTTTAGAAACCAGGAAGATATCGGAGAGAGGCTGTTCAGCGCGATGCTGAAAAAAACCGGGGTGGTCACATTGGATCCCGTTTGGGCTGTCGCGCGGAAATATTCACTGTGGACAGATGATTTTTTAACACGGCAGGTTATGAAGAGGGCTTCATGAAAAAACGTGTCTTGATTACCGGGGGAGTAAACGGGCTAGGGTTGGCCTTATGCCGTTATTACGCTCAGCGCGGAATGGATGTGATTGTGCTTGATTGTGAGCCTGCCGAACGCCTTCTTCCCGGAGTTTCCCAGATTATTTTTGACCTGAGAATTTTTGATGAGGAGTTGTTGGACAGTTTGAAAGAGGGCCCGTTTGATACCGTGATTTGTAACGCGGGGATCAGTGTGAGCGGGGATTTTACGGATATTGACTTTGAACAAGAGCGGGAAGTTTTCGATATCAATACGTTTGGGCATATAAAACTGGTTAAGTTCCTTATTAAAAATGATTTGGTTCGTGACTATGGCCGGATGGCTTTTATCTGTTCCGCATCGGCCGTCTTTCCTTTTCCGATTGCTCTTGCTTACAGCGCAAGCAAGTCGGCGCTTGATGGTTTCGCTCACGCGCTGGAGGCGTATCTGGTTCCCAGGCACATATCGGTGACACGTGTCTATCCGGGGCCG
>Ga0114931_10008045_pt1 | contig 12816 bp, 15 predicted proteins | sample 2SBtaG_FD_89579 | JGI IMG/M metagenome (GOLD analysis project Ga0114931, IMG submission 89579) | Deep subsurface microbial communities from Kolumbo volcano to uncover new lineages of life (NeLLi) - 2SBTROV14_V59a metaG | ecosystem: Environmental > Aquatic > Marine > Volcanic | place: Kolumbo...
ACTTCATCCTGATTCGCCGTCACCTGAATCGCTTGCATCTCAATTGCTGATTCGGACATTCTGAATGTGAGACGCAGGTTTTGGCTAAGGCTGAGATAAACATTGGTTTCCGTCTCTTCGCCGTAGCCGATAAACGTGACCGTCACCGTGTAGGGGCCCCCAATTCTCATATTCGGAATATTAAACGCCCCGCCAGTCCGGACGGCAGTGCCGTACTGCGTGCCAGTCGGCTGGTGAATAGCAACCACATTGGCGCCCGGCAAGGCTTCGCCATTTTGGTCAGTGACCAAGCCGTTAATCGCCGCGGTTGTTACACCTTGCGCCAACACATTGTTGGCATAGCCAATAAGAAATAAGGAACAGAATAAAAATAGGAGTGCGGTTTGAAAAAGTGTTTTCCGGTCTAACATCTCTTCCTCCTCATATTAGATAGTTAAGACTTTATGGATTTGTTCATCGGTAGGTTGCGCTGTCTGATTCCCCTCGTACAAAGCACACGATGATTGGGAATTTTCTTTACATGATATTCTCCTTTCGTGGTTGCTTATGTTCTGATTTGCTGACAGCCAACTCACAATCGGTCGCACCCTCTAATTTGAGGAACAGGGGCTGATTGTAAGAATTTCGATAAGGTTTTAAATTAACTAAAAAGGTAGTGCAACTCAAGGATATTGTCAAATATTTTGTTCGAATTGGACGTTTTTTTTCGTCAACCCATGATTAGGGAATGGTACCTCAAATGGACTAAATTGGGATGCATTGTCCGGCTGAATGGTCATCGCTCACGGGTAAATTTTTTGATGCTAATTATTTTATTAACAAATAATGAAGAGCGCATGAATATCCCGACTTAATCATGATAGGCCACATGCTATATAATATATAGAAGCAACCTCTTTTCTGATTAAGTTGGCCTTTAGTATTTTTTATCTTATCTTTTGTTATAAAATGTTAACAGATTTGCGCACCTCACGATGCTATTCTATTGACATGAGGGTAGACACCAAAATGACATTGGATGGGTGTGCATGCACAGGCGGGGTTTGACAAGATCCTTATGAATTATCTTATCCCCATTCGCCATTTCGACCCAACGGTTCTGGAGTTTATCGACCGCACCGACAACGATCCCGATTTGTTGCGCGACGATCTTAAGAATCTCAGGGACATTAACCGGTATTGGGGTGGACTATCGGCGATTCGCGGGGAACTTGTCCCATTTCTTGCGGCGTTACCTTCTCAACGTGAAGTGAGGATACTCGATTTGGCGACAGGTTCTGCCGATCATCCCATTGCGATAACCAAACTGGCTCAACGGATGCAGCGTTCGGCAACCATCCTCGCCGTCGATAAGAACCCGCAAATTCTGGAAATCGCCCGCGAACGCACGGATGCTTTTGACAATATCACCATTGAGAAAAATGATATCCTGGCGCTGCCGTATGCCGACCAATCGTTCGATGTCGTGATCGCCTCCCTTATCATACATCATTTGAGCGAAGGTGACGCAATTCGATTGCTCAGCGAAATGAAGCGTCTCGGCCGCATGTTGTGTATTGTGAACGACTTGCATCGCAGTTGGCCGGCTTTTGGGTTGGCATGGATTTTTGCCCACATTTCAACCCGCAATCCGCTCTCCCAAAACGACGCACCCGTATCTGTCTTGAGAGCGTTTAGAGCACCTGAACTGAGAGCCATGGCCGCGGAAGCCGGCCTGGCTAACGTAACGATAAAAAGAAGCCCCTTTTGCCGTTTGCTACTGGTGGCGGAAAACGGAACGTCGTCGCTGTAAGTGGTTCTATATTCACCCAAACTAAAGCCGGAAACGAATGCATGCCGTCAACAAAATCATCATGAAAGCAGAACTAGAAACAATTTTCAAGACCGCGGCGGACCTGTCTCAGTGGCCTAAAATTTTGCCGCACTACCGGTGGGTTCGGTACCTCGAAAAATCGCCGCGGAAGAATAGGGTCGTGATGGCCGCGAAACGAAAGTGGATGCCAATCAAATGGACCTCCATGCAAGAGGTTGACGTTGTTCGGAAGGAAGTGCGTTTTCTACATCTTAAGGCTTTTACGAAAGGGATGCGAGTGGTGTGGACTTTTGAAGCGGTCGAAAATGGCGTACTCGTCAAAATTGAGCATCACCTGCGCAGTGCGATTCCTCTCATCGGACCTTTCATTGTGAATGTTATCGTGGGGAAATTTTTTATTCATTATGTGGCGAACCAAACATTGGCCAGCATGAAAACGTACGTGGAGAGCCTGGATGAAACGTAGAGTCGTCGTCACCGGAGTGGGTGCCGTCACGCCCGTGGGGCACGGCAAAAAAGAATTGTGGCAGGGAGTCGTCAACGGAAGGTCCGGCGTTCGAAAGATCTCGAGTTTCGATACATCCGCTATCAGCACCAAGGTTGGGGGTGAAATTACCAACTTCGATCCGCTGAATTTCTTCGGAGCGAAACTGGTCCGCCGCATGGACCGCTTTGCGCAGTTCGCTCTGGCCGCGACCGATATGGCCCTGGGGGATGCACGCATTGAAGTCGACCGAAAGAAGGCGCGGCCGGACATCGGCGTAACGTTGGGTACTGCGTTGGGTGGCGTAGCGGGCGCTGAAAAACAGCATGAAGTCTATTTGAGAAAAGGGGTACGTGGGGTCGATCCAAGCCTGGCATTGATTGTGTTTGGCGGTGCGGGCACGAGCAACATCGCGATTCGCACCGGTTTCACCGGTCCCAGTAACGCGAATTCGAATAGCTGCTCGTCGGGCACCATCGCTATTGGAGAGGCCTTTCGCTACATTCGGGATGGCTATGCGGAGGGCATGATTTGTGGCGGAGCCGAGGCTCCTCTCTTCGGCCTGACGTTCAGCGCCTTCGCGGTTATTCGGGCTATGTCGAGGAACGCAAACCCGGTATCGGCGTGTCGACCCTTTGACGGAGAACGAGATGGCTTCGTCATGGGGGAGGGAGCCGCTATTTTGGTTCTGGAGGAATTAGCCCGGGCGCAACGGAGAGACGCCGAAATTTATTGCGAGGTTTTGGGCTATTCCTGTAACAATGATGCCTACCACATGGTCCAACCTCGACCGGACGCTCAGTCCGCAACGCGTGCGATGCAGGATGCCCTGGCACAGGCAGGGGTCCGACCGCGGGATATCGGATACATAAATGCGCACGGCAGTTCCACCCGGCTCAACGACAAGACTGAGACGCTTGCGATCAAGAAGGTGTTCGCGGAACATGCGCGACACGTTCCGATTAGCAGCACCAAGTCCATGCATGCCCACTCCCTGGGTGCCGCGGGTGCCATGGAAGCCGCGATTTGCGCCCAGATTTTCAGACAGGAAATGGTGCCGCCCACGATCAACCTGCACACCCCAGACCCCGAATGTGATCTCGATTACGTGCCCAATCAGGCAAGGGCGTTGCGAGTCGACTACATCTTGTCCAATTCGTTTGGATTCGGCGGCATTAATTCGGCCCTGGTGTTGGGACGATTCGACAAATGATCTACGACGTGATTATCGTAGGCGGAGGACCGGCGGGATCCGCCTGTGCGACCGTGCTCAGTCGGGCTGGCCTTAACGTCCTTGTGTGCGAACGTACTACTTTGCCGCGGGCCAAAATTTGTGGTGATTGCGTCAATCCGAAAACGTGGGAGTTATTTTCACTGCTCGAAATATCAGAAAATGTGCGTGCGCTTCCCCTTAACCTGCTGACCAAGATCAGTGTGTCAAACTCCCGGCGCGACTCGGTCACGATGGACCTTTCTGATTCTTCGGAAAGACCTTTTTTCGCTGTCAGTCGCGCCCTTCTAGACCAAATATTTCTCCGACAGGCTCAGGCTTCCGGTGCGGACGTTCGTCAGGAAGCCCACGTTGGGGCGGTTGATTGGGATGAACTCTGGCATGTCCAAATCACGCAAGGCCGTGATGAGAACTTTGCGGTTCCGTCCGGCAGGGTCCTGGTCGGAGCAGACGGGAGAAACTCGTTGGTCGGCACCGCATTCGCCAAGCAAACCACGGGATGGCGCCGAACCGCCCGGGTCGGTGTTCAATGGCTGGCGCGCGCCCAACCGCTGCCACAAACCGTGGCGATGTTCTTGTTCGAGATGGGCTACGCCGGCGTTGTCAATCTGGACGATGACTGTTCAAATATCGCAATGACGACCACTCCGGAAACGGCACAATTTGCATGCACGGACTTTGAGACGTTTCTCGCCGCAACGCTCTTAAGCAACCCCGTGGCACGCCACATGCTAAAAGATATCACCCCGTTAGGCGACATCACGACCGCTTATCCCGTTAACCCTGTCCGTCGGGCCGTCCTGCCGGGGGCTGTTTTTCTGGCCGGCGATGCGCGGCGTACACTCGAACCTTTTACCGGCGAAGGCGTATGCTTCGCGTTGAATGACGGCATCAGAACAGCCGTCGAAGTCCTTCGCTTTTTCGGCCAGGAAAGCGCTTTGCGGATTCCATATCGGTCATCCTCCTGGTGGCCGAATTATCTTTTTTCACAAATCTTGCGAAGCGACAGGTTGTCGGAAAGTGCCGTTGCCATCGCAGCACGCTTTCCAGATCTTCTGCCGTGGGTGCTGAAAACTGTTTTTTGATTTCTCGCCGGGACCCATCTCAGTATCTGGAAAATCTGATATGCTCGTTTCAAAAAGTTGGTTCAAAATGGAAGGATTGAAATGCACTACACTGAATTGGACACGCCCGCGCTCTTGATCGATCTGGATCGACTTGAGGCCAATATTGCCAACATGGCCACCGTGTGTGAACGAAACAAGGTTGCGCTCAGGCCACACACCAAGACGCACAAATGCCCTGAAATCGCGAAACTCCAGGTGGAAAGCGGAGCAAAGGGAATTACCTGCGCCAAGTTAGGCGAGGCCGAGGTCATGGCTGATGCCGGCCTCGACGACATCCTGATTGCCAACCAAATCATCGGTGAGTTAAAATACAAACGTCTTCTGTCATTGGCACAACGAGCGAGGATCTGTGTTGCCGTTGACAGCATTTTTGGGGCCAGAGCGGTTCATTCATTTTTCGCCTCGGCGGGCCAGCCTCTTGACGTTATGATCGAAATCAATTGTGGTCAAAATCGGGCCGGCGTGTTGCCGGGCAACGAGGCTTTAGAATTTGCAAAAATCGTTGCGGAACTCGAATCTCTGCATCTTCGCGGTTTGATGACGCACGGGGGTCAATCGTACAATAAAACCACACTGGAGGATATTGCCGCGGTCGGGCAACACGAGGGCAACGTGATGGTTGAAACCGCCACCCTTCTGCGCAAGCAAGGAATCGACGTGGAGACCATTAGCACGGGCTCTACTCCGACGGCGCCCTATTGTGCCGGCGTGCCCGGCGTCACGGAAATTCGGCCAGGAACTTACGTTTTTTATGATCTGACGCAGACGGAATTGTTCGCCTGTAACAGAGACGACTGCGCCCTGAGCGTTCTTGCAACGGTTACGAGTCGACCCACTCCAGACCGCACGATTGTTGACGCCGGGAAAAAATCCCTCACATCGGATTCCGCGGGACGAACGGACAGCAACCCTGGTTACGGCTTTGTCCTGGAAAAAAATGCTACCCTCACGCGCCTATCGGAAGAACATGGCGTGATTGATGCCAATATTGACTGCCACATCGGTGAGAAAGTTCGAATCCTGCCAAATCACGTTTGCGTCGTAGTCAATATGTTTGACGAGATGGTTGGCATCCGCGGAGGAGAAGTTGAGACCACATTCGAAGTGGCGGGTCGTGGCAAACTGAGGTAATTCTGGCGACGCATATTTCCCGGAAACGATAATCACAACGATGATTTTTCTCACATCCGGGAAAATGTGATGCGGTGATGTTCCTGTTATTATCAGAGCACAACCTTGTGGGAACAAAGCCACCAGATTTGCGTTTTGGTGGTACCGCGTATCCACCGAGTCCACCTCACTTGGGCTACCGCCTTCGATTAGTTCGCCCTTGGCAGTATCTTCATATCCGCTTGATTTTGACACACTTTATACTAACTTTGGTCAAAATGAACCTGAGATTGTGGAAGGCGTTATAGAAGCATGATTCCTATATTATTCAGAATCGGTCCCGTCACCATCAACAGTTTTGGCGTGATGGCGATGTTGGCCTTTCTAATACCTACGCTTATATTACGGAAAGAGGTCGCCCGCTACGGCTTCGAACCCGATTTGGCTAATGGCATCGCAATTGCTGCCATGATAGGCGGCTTCTTAGGCGCGCGGCTATATTTTTTGGCGGAAAGGTGGGATGATTTTATTGCACGTCCCTCCGACTATCTTTTCTCAGGCGCCGGCCTGGTGTGGTATGGCGGTCTCTTCGGTGGCGCGGCAGCCGTCATGTGGTATCTCCACAGACAGCGGGTATCGATTCCGTTGATAACGGATATCACGGCTCCGCTGCTGGCGCTTGGACAGGTATTCGGCCGGTGTGGTTGTTTTCTTTCAGCCGATGGCGACTATGGCCCACCAACTGATGTCCCGTGGGCGATGTCATTCCCAAACGGCCTGGTTCCGACGGATAAGCTGGTTCACCCGACGCCCTTATATGATATGCTTATCCTGTTTGTCATTTTCCTGGTCTTATGGCGGCTGCGGAAGCGAGAATTGCCGACAGGCATGAAATTTAGTTTCTATTTGATACTTCTGGGAATAGGTAGAATTATCACGGAGTTTTGGCGCAACACACCAAAAGTCGTGTGGGGACTGACGGCTGCTCAATGGATAAGCATTGCCTTGATTCTACTCGCCGTCATCATCATACTCAATGTGAGGAAAACACACTTCCACCAGGAACCCATATAAATTTTGGGGAGCATTTCCATGACCATGATCCTATTTGTTTTGTTGAGCAGCCTGGTTTCAATCTTCGTCGTCATGCCTCTTGTGCGGACGCGGGGCAAAAAACAGGTCTTCAATGGCGTCCACGTCAATCATCGGGCGGGTGATCTCCTTTAGCAAAAGGACAATATTTACAAAGCAATTAAGGAAATCGAATTCGATTTCGAAATGGGAAAGCTCTCCGAGGACGATTTTCACGAACTGCGGCAGCAATACAAAGAACAAGCCGTTTCCCTTCTGAAACGACTCGATCAAATGCGGAAAAAGAAAGTGGGGTCCAGAGAAATTCTTACCAAAGGCGCTAAATCGAAGAAAGGGAAGGCCGCTACCAATGCCAAATTCTGCTGGGTTTGCGGTACCGGGCTGACCTCGCACGATAATTATTGCCCAAGTTGCGGTACAAATTTAGAAAATGCTTAAGTCTCTTGTAAGAACCAGCCCGTGACTCCTAACGTTGAAAGATGTGCTGCCGTCAGCACACATCGACTCTCCAAGACTTTTGGTGCACAGTACGCGCTTCGGAACGTTGATCTCGAGGTTCAGGCAGGTGAATTTGTGGCCATTTTCGGTCCTAACGGCGCCGGCAAAACAACGCTGATAAGAATCCTTTCAACCTTGACCAAAGCGACATCGGGTGAGGTCGTTATCGAAGGACATCCGCTCAACAAAGATTCTGGAAAAATTCGTTGCAAAATCGGTGTCATTGGGCACCAGACATTCTTGTATGAAAATTTGACGGCGGAAGAGAATCTTAAATTTTATGCACGGCTCTACAGGGTCAAAAAGGCAAACGATAGAATCACCCAACTATTGCGGGACGTCGGTCTGGAAACACGGCGCAAGGATCAGGTGCGGACATTTTCGCGCGGCATGCAGCAGCGCCTTTCGATTGCCCGCTCTCTACTGCACGACCCATCTCTGCTTCTCCTGGATGAGCCGTACACGGGATTAGACCAGCACGCATCCAAGATGCTGACATCCTGGCTGACCCGATTGCGTGAACGCCGCCAGACCACTCTCATGGTGACCCACGATCTTGAACGCGGCGTGGACCTTGCGGACCGTATTGCAATCCTCGTCCGTGGCAAAGTGGTCTTTAATGATCTTCGCGCCAATGTGGATCGAAGCGCGTTCCGCCAGGTTTACTACGACCTGGTTGAAAAACATAATCGGCAAAGATGATCCATAGTATTTTTACGATCGCAGCCAAGGATTTCGTTTCCGAGTTACGTGGCAAAGAGATGGTGCTGTCAATGCTCGTCTTTAGCCTGATGGTGGCCGTGGTTTTCAATTTTGCCTTACCACCAGGCAGCGATGCCATCGAAGAGGCTGCCCCCGGCATTCTGTGGATGATTTTCATTTTCGCCAGCGTACTGGGAATGAACCGCACCTTCGTCTATGAAGTTGACAAGGGGTGTCTGCAAGGCCTCATGCTTGCCCCGGTCGACCGCGTCGTCATTTACATCAGTAAGCTACTGGTCAATTTTTCGTTTATTTTTCTTGTGGAACTCATGGTCCTCCCACTCTTTAGCATTTTCTTTAAATTGGATTTTGCGACTGGGATTTGGCCGTTGTTGTTCGTCTTGTTCATAAACACGCTCGGGTTAGCCATCGTTGGAACCTTGTTTTCCGCCATTTCCGTAAACACCAAAACACGCGAAGTTATGCTGCCCATTCTCCAGTTTCCCGTGACGGTTCCTATCATCATGAGTGCCGTTGAGGCAACCAGTGCGGTTCTGCAGGGACAGGAGTGGAGCGTTATCTGGGGTTGGTCAAAAATAGGGATTGTCTTTGATGTTGTTTTCTTTGTTGTTGCTTTTCATACATTTGAATTTGTTATTGAAGAATAATCGAAAACACTTGGGTGAACTATGATTAAGAACAATAAGACCGCGAACACCCTGGTCAATCTGTTGAGTGCAAGCGTCTTGCTCGGGATGGTGGTGAACCTGTATTTAATTTTTCAGTTCGCCCCGGAGGAAAGAACCATGGGGCATGTGCAGCGCATTTTTTATTTCCACGTGCCGTCGGCCTGGGTTTCCTTTCTCGCATTCTTTGTCGTTTTCGTTTACAGTATCGCCTACCTGTGGAAACGCGAGCAAAAATACGATATTGTCGCGGTCTCGGCGGCGGAGATTGGGGTCATTTTTGCGACATTGGTTTTAGTAACGGGTCCGGTCTGGGCACGCCCCGTGTGGAATACCTGGTGGGAATGGACACCTCGCCTGACGCTTTTTCTGGTCCTTTGGTTTATTTACGTTGCCTATCTGATGTTGCGTAAATTTGTCGAAGGAGACGAACGTGTTGCCCGATTTTCCGCGGTTTTTGGCATCGTTGGCTTCATTGACGTTCCGATTGTTTACATGTCCATTCGGCTTTGGCGGGATATTCACCCCAGTCCGGTTATTGCGGGCGGGGAAGGATCAGGACTGCATCCAGACATGAGAATTACCTTATTCTTTAGCCTTTTTGTATTTACCGTGTTATTTTTCTGGCTGCTCATTCAGCGCATCAGGTTGGAAAAAATAAGTGTCACGGTCAATGAGATTAAGAAACAGATGGCCTATTAACCCTTAATTCACGAGGAAAAAGAAAAGACATGCTGCGAAGAATTGTATATGGCCTGACTTCAGTGTTCCTGATTGCGATGTGCGATCTGGCATCGGCACAGGTTGCCAGACTCGTACATTATGAAGGCACGTTGAGCGATGCCGAGGGCAAGCCTTTTACTGGAACAAAGGATTTAACGTTTAACTTGTACATCAGGCCGGGTGCTGAAAATCCTGCCTGGTCGGAGGTACATCACGGCGTTGAGGTTGTCGATGGTCATTTCGGTGTTTTACTGGGCGGTGCCAATCCGCTTAAGCTTTCCTTCTATGAATATTTTATGGAAGTCAAAGCAGACGGGGTCGTGGCGGACCAGCCACGAAAAATGATCGTTGGCTCCGGATACAACTATCGCCTTTGGTTCCTGTTCGCCGCGTATAGCGTGGTTTGGCTTGCGCTTTTTGCTTATATGTTGGTCTTGTCGCGTAAACAAAAACGCATCGTATCGGATCTTCAAGGATTGTTGCAAAGTCAACGTGAAGGTGAGTCGGTCGCCTTGTAAAAAAAAGGCGCAGCCTGTGGGGGGCTGCGCCTATCTGTTCCTTCAGACAGCGAGACGTCAGATTCGCGTCTTGCTTGCTTCCATGCTGTTTTCGGCAGAGGGAAAACATGCCGTACTCTACGAAGCAAGTCTAATGGTTTTATCAAGAAATGTCAAGCAATTAATTGTTAATTTACGATAATAGTTGCGATTTTTACAATTTAACCCAGGGTGGTCGCACATGCGAATTTTCGATAAATGTCACATTTATCTATTTTCACTCTTTTTATCTGTTTGTCTTCTCTCCAACTGTTCATCTGAATGGGACAAAAAGCAGTCAAATGATTTGGTAAACACGAGTGGAATTAGTCAATCCTCGCTGCCGCACTTTACTTTGCGGACCCTCGATGGCAACATGATCGCATCACAAGAGTTTGAGGGTCACGTTCTGGTCGTCGATTTTTGGGCAACATGGTGCCGCCCGTGTATTACGGAGATACCAAAGTACAACACTCTGAATGCCAAATTTCAAGGTAAAAATTTTCGTTTCGTGGGGGTTACGATGGACTCCGGCGATTTCAACGCAGTCAAACCCTTCGTTTCAAAATTCAATATCGAATATCCAATTTATGTGGGTGACCCCAAAGTCGCAAATGCTTTCGGCGGCGTTCAGGGCTACCCCATGACTTTTGTCATTGACAAGAGCGGAACGGTTCAAAAAAGTTATCTGGGGATCGCAAAAGACAAAGCGGAGGAAATTGGCGCTCTGGTCGAGAGGTTATTGAAAGAGTCTTCGTGAAACTCCCGGGCCTCTGGTTAATAGGGGGGAGATGCAGTTCAGGCCGCCAGGTCGGTTTCGCTTTCAGGCTGACGACTCAGCTTGTGGGCCAGTGTAACGGCCCCCTTTATTGCCAACAATAGCAGAGCGGGAAAGATGAAAACGGCCGCGAGAAACCAGACGGAATTAACATAATCTTTGCCATAGTAGCCAAGTAAATAGTAGCGTGGCAATCTTCCAACAAATCCCGCCAGCATGAATAAGGGCACCGAGTACTTTGTTGTGATGGCGTAAATACGAAGTGGCTCCGATGGAATCGGCAGGAAGGTGGCAAAAGAAAGAATCATAAATTTATGCCGGTCGAACAAGGGAGCTGCTTGCTTGTACACCCAACTGTTCCTGAAACCGGCAACCTTCCGTGATTTGAACAGAAGAGTAAAAACGAGATATTCGGACAGGTAAGCGAACAGCGTCGCCACCCCCCCCACGAAAGCTACCAGCAATGGATCTGCATTCTTGACGGCTCCAAGAACAATGATGTTGGCAGGCAGCGGAAAATAAGCCGTCGCAACACAGATTAAGAAAAAGAAACCCAACAGTCCAAAAGTCGGATCACTATCCGAAATGATGCGCTGGTTGACCCAATACCAGTAACCACCAACGATCAGAAATCCCGGCGCCGCCTTGAAAAGGCTCTTCGGTGCGATTTTTATTTTTTTGAAGTTCACAAAGGGCCCCCCCTCGTTCGCTGCATGCTCAGGTTCAAACAAGAAAATGGTCGTTGGGAAATGTAACCCAACGACCATTTTCTGAACCGACGTGTATCGTGATGGTCAATTGGTTACAACAGCATCATCCGCAACCGTCTTGCTCACTCCGTTGCCGTTCAACTTGCCGTTGTGGCCATTGGTTCCATTCGTACCGTTAACACCATTCTTTCCATTCACGCCACTCGTGCCGTTAACGCCATTCTTCCCGTTGACACCGTTCGTGCCGTTAGAATGGAGTTTGAGGCTATCTAAGCCGTTACCACCCGGCTTATTTTTGGCATTTACAACGGACCCGTCATCGTTGATGACTTGCAGCGTATGCTCGGTGGTCTTGAGGTCAACAGAGTGCCCTGCCGCCCAGATTTCATGCCGCCCCTTTTCCTTAAACCACTCGGATGTCGTCGCCGTCATGTGCATGTTCTCAATGATTTGTCGCCAGCCCACGCCGGTATTGTAAGCACAAAAGGAAATCTCACCTTCTTGCGTTCCGTATGGAATCACGCACATTTCAGTGCGGCGGAAATCGTAGACGAAGACATCCTGAAACCACATACCACCAAGCCATAGCGGGAACCATTCATTTTTCTTGCGTTCCCGAGGATCGGCTTCATAATTACCCGCGACTGAGCCGCCAGAGTGCATGTCAAATTGCTTTATAAGCTCTTTGATGTAGAACCCGGGAGGTGCTTTTTCCGGTCGATAGTTTCGGGCAAATGCCAGTGCCACCTGTGCGGCAGTCAGCTTTTGGCCTCTTGATGAATCTGTGATGACGAAGATATCCTTGAAGAATCTCTCCATATTGAAGAATTCGGAGATCGGCGCCCAGGCGCCAGTCCGTTTGTTGCACATCAAAATGGTTGCGATGCCACAGTTTGGGTGGCAGGAACAGTTGAGACCGCCCCAATCCACGTCGGGACCGCGCAGATGATCTGCCACTGCCGTAAAAGTACTAAGGCTTGAAAGTGGGAACCAGTCTCGCAACGGTTCGGTGATGCCGGTTTGTTCCTTCAAATCGTGGGCCAGGTTGGCTAAAGTGTAACGCTGGCGATGCCGACGTTCGTTGCTGATGCCTTCGTCACGCCCGGTGAAAGAGACAGGTTGAAAACTGATGGCACTGACCTTGTCAGAATTGTCGAGTGCAAACTGGACAATTCTCCCGACCTGATCATTGTTAATTGAATTCACCAGTGTCACGACAAGTGTGATACTGACGCCCGCCGCGGCCAGATTCTCGATCGCCTGAAGTTTCACGTCAAACAAATTTCCTACCTTGCGGTGGGAATTGGCAAGATTGCCGACGCCATC